>OLFX01002848.1_pt1 | contig 12938 bp, 11 predicted proteins | sample 1605091 | NCBI WGS metagenome assembly OLFX01 (sample SAMEA3888906, study PRJEB22519) | human gut metagenome | biome: human gut; feature: human-associated habitat; material: faeces | place: Denmark | collected 2012
AGCGGTCAGAACGTTGCCAAGCTCAGCGATAATGAATTGTCGGATATCCGCAACCGGGAGATCGGCTTTATCTTCCAGGGATTTAACTTAATTCCCAATCTGACAGCTGTGGAGAATGTCGAAGTCCCGTTGATTTACCGCGGTATCGGCAAGCGCGAACGGCGTCAGCTGGCGGTGGCGTCGCTGGAAAAGGTCGGCTTGGGTCACCGGCTCGATCACAAGCCGTCGCAGATGTCCGGCGGGCAGCAGCAGCGCGTTGCGATCGCGCGGGCCATCGCCGCAGCTCCGCCGTTGATTCTGGCGGACGAACCGACCGGCAACCTGGATTCCGCGTCAAGCAAGGAAATCCTGCAAATTTTAAAACAGATGCACGCCAGCGGGCGCACGGTCATCCTGATTACGCATGACAACGAGATCGCCGCGCAGGCCAGGCGGATCATTCATATCCGCGACGGAAAGATTGATTCCGATACACTCAACGAGGGAGGAAAATAACGATGGACGAAAAGCAAGTGGAACTGATTGAAGTTGAAACGCTGAAACCGGAAAAGAAACCGGAGAAAAAGAAACAAAAACGGAAATTGACGATGCCGAAGAAGAAAACATTCATTCTCGGCGCGGTTGGACTGTTAGTCCTGTATATCGTCGTTTCCAATCTGACGCGCAAGCCCCCGCTGCCTGCCGTCGCGGTGACGCCGGTGACGCGGGGCAATATTGAACAGACGCTGGATACCAGCGGTCTGGTTTCCTCCTTATCGGAGAAGACGTATTTTTCGCCGGTCAGCGCCAACATCGCAAAGCTTCCGGTCGCGGTCGGCGATAATGTCAGCGCAGGCGATCTGATCGTCGGCTACGATCTGGATTCGATTCAGGAACAGGTGCAGAAAGCCAATCTGGAGCTGACGGCCGCCCGCAGCGGATATCACGACAGTCTGAACAAAAGCAACGAAAAGGCCGACGAATACAGCCAGGCCAAGCACGACGCTGAAAAGCTTTATGCCGAGGCTAACGATCTGCGCAGCAAGGTGGCCGGACTGAAGGATCAGCTGGCCCAGGCCCAAAAGGAACAAGCCGGGCAGGAAGCCGGCAATGCGGCCAATCAGCAGAAAATTGCCGAGCTGCAGAAGGAAGCGGCTGATCTGGAAACGGAGCAAGCCCAGCTGGAGCCGCAGATCGCCGAGAAGCAGCGGCAGATTGCCGAGAAACAGGAAAAGCTGGATGCGCTTGTCAATCAGCCGGAAACGGATTCTTCAGCCAGTCCTGCGCCGATTGAGGATCACAGCGCTGAAATTGAGCAGCTGAAACAGGAAATCAGTACACTGCAGAGTGAACTGGACGCTTTGAACAAGACGCAGGCCGATAACGATCAGCGCCAGAAACAGATTGCCGACGAGATCCAGCAGCTTCAAAGCGCCGGCGGCGCGGCGGCGGCCAAGGTCGTCCAGCTGCAGGCCGATCTGGAAAAAGCGTCGACGGAATTAAGTCAGAAGGAAGCGGAACTGGCCAAGCGGGAGAGCGTCCGCGATTCCGCCCAGGCTTCAATTCTGTCTGATGAAATGAAAACCCAGCTGCAGGCAAATACGAATCTGAGTGAGCTGGCCGCGATGAGCACCAACGAACTGCTGCAGCTGGCCCGCGCCGGCATCAAGGCGGAATTCTCCGGCATCATCACCAAGGTCAACACCAAGGAAGGCGCCGCGACCGCCGAAGGCACAGAGCTGATTACCGTCGCTTCCAACCGCGAGGTTATGGTTGAAATTTCAATCACGAAATATGACCTTGAAAAAATCGCAGTCGGACAGAAAGCACAAATTTCCTTAGCCGGCCATCAATACACCGGCACGGTTGAAAAAATCAGCCGGGTAGCCGAGGTCAACGCCCAGGGCACGCCGGTCATTCATGCTCAGGTCCGATTCGACAATCCGGACGACAACATCTTCTTGGGCGTGGAAGCCAAGGTTTCCGTCAACACCGCGAAAGCGGAGAACACGCTGCTGGTACCGGTGGAAGCGATCAATACCGACCGTCAGGGCAGCTTCGTCTACGCTGTGGAAAACGGGCTGTTGATCCGCAAAGCAGTTGAGACCGGCGTGACTTCCGACGACGCCGCGGAAATCAAATCCGGCCTCAGCGAAGGTGATCTGATCGTGCTGAGCGCCGCCGCAGGACTGCAGGAGGGAATGCAGGTTACGCCTGTCCAGCAGTAAAGGAGGCCGCAGATGACGCAGCTATTTGAATATATAAAGATGGCGGTCAAGAATATCCGGGCCAATAAGGGCCGGTCGATTCTGACGATGCTGGGCATTATTATCGGCATCTCCTCCGTTATCATGATTATGGCGATCGGCAACGGCGCCAAGGGAACGATCAGCGACGAACTCAACAGTATCGCCGGGGGTCAGATCTATATTTATGCAAGTCAGAACTACACCGCCGGGGAACCGGTGGCGATTACGGAGAAAGATATCGACACGATCAAAGTGAAGATCGACCATATCAAGGGCGTGACCCCGACGCTGGGCGCCTGGGGCAGCGCGATGACGCAGAAAGGCACCTTCGATTTGTCGATCAGCGGCGGCAATCCGGATCTGGGCGCGATGTCGGTGCAGCCGATGCTGCACGGCCGCTATTTTGATCAGTCAGATTTTGAAGGCGGCCGCCTGGTCGGCGTGATCGGCGAGTCGGATGCGAAAAAGCTGTTTGGGACGGCGGATATCGTCGGTATGGCAATCGAAGCCTCGATCATGAACGTCACCAAGGATATCCGGATCATCGGCGTACGCAAGGACGTCGAGGGCACCTTTGTATCCTCAACCTATGAAGGTGCGCCCATCTCGATGGAAATGCCCTATACCGCGCTGCAGGCGTTTGATATCGGTACGGAGGATTTCGGAAGCATCTACATTATTTCCGAGGGCAACGAATATTCCGCAGCCGTCGCCCAATCGGCGCTGAGCCTGCTTGACAGCCGTCATCAGACTCAGGGCAAGGGCGCGTTTCTGATGCAGGAATTCAATGAACAGATGGGGCAGATCAACGAAGTGCTGAACATGATCACGACGTTCATCTCCTTTGTCGCGGCGATCAGTCTTTTAGTCGGCGGGATCGGCGTTATGAACATCATGTTGGTATCCGTCACGGAAAGAACCCGGGAGATCGGCATCCGCAAAGGTCTGGGCGCCCGGACAAGCTCGATCCTGTGGCAGTTTCTGGCCGAATCGGCGATCATCACGGCGATCGGCGGCATCATCGGGATTGTTTTGGGAATCGGCGGGGCAGAGCTGTTGTGCCTGGTGATGCCGCTGACTCCGCGCATCAGCCTGTCCACAATCCTGATCGCGACACTGTTCTCTTCGGCCATTGGGATTTTCTTCGGAATCATGCCGGCCCGCAAAGCGGCGAATCTTTCGCCGATTGAAGCGCTCCGCCGCGATTAACGAAAATCGCTGCGCTTGGTTTCTCAAGGAAAATCAACCGCGAATAATTCTCAAACCGGGACGGAAGGCTTTATGCCGGCAGCTCCGGTTTTTCTTCGGGCGCTTCAAGGAGAGCGGGCAGAGTCTGTCAATTTCCTTAAAAAGGGCAGCTGTGAAGTTTCGGCATGGTATAATAAAAAAAGAAATGGGGGAATCGGATTGAATGACACTTTAGCGCAGCTGAATCACCGGCGGGAAAGGATCATGGCGGTAACCTTGCTTGGCTACATCCTGATCGTGCTGGGAGTTCTTCTGTTATTTTCCAGCGTTTCTTTCGGAATATTGACCGGGATTGTCGGGGTCGGTTTGATTCTGGCGATCAACCTGACAGAAAAACCGAAGTATGTCCGGGCGTATAAAAATCAGATCGTGCTGGCGGTATTGCGGGAAATGTTTGAGGATGTTCATTTAAATCTCGACACCGGGTTTAATCAGGAATGGGTTGAGGACGCTCATTTCATCCCGACGGGCAATCGTTTCTTCAGCGATGATCAGATATCGGGCAGCTGCCGCGGCTGTCTGTTCCGCCGCAGCGATGTTCTCACTCAGCAGGGGACGCATACCGGAAAAACAACAACCGTTACGACCTTGTTTGAAGGACCGTGGATGGTGTTTGAATTCCCGAAAAGCTTTGGGCATTATCTGCTGGTGCGGGAAAAAGAATTTCTGTCTAATGGCAAGCCGGGCGGCTGGTTCAGTGGTTTGAAAACCGAACGTATTGCCATGGAAAGCGAAGAATTCAATGAGAAGAGGTCTATGCTGAGGATGAACATGAAGCGTTTTACCTGCTGACACCGCAGTTTATGGAAAAACTGGAACAGGCGGAACGTGAAATCGCCGGCCGGATGTATTATGGTTTTTTCGATCATGAATTCCACGTGGCGGTGGATAACCGGCAGAACAGCTTTGAGCCGCCGGTATTTACGCCGATCACCCCGGCGCAGCTGGAAGAGATCCGGACGGAAGCACGGTTAGTGTGCGAGCTGATCGATCTGCTTCATCTCGCGGACAGAGAAGGTGGGCAACGGCCAAAGCCTTAAGCTCAAATTGTTACAAAACAAGCGGATTTCATTTCATAAATTACAGAAATAAACCAGATAAGAAAGGCGGGGAGGACTGATGATGATTTTGTTGATCGGGGCGATCGCATTGATCGTATATGGCATACTTCTTTACAATCAATTAGTCAGGTGTCGGATTAAATGTGAAGAAGCGCTGTCGGGAATTGACGTCGCATTGGTCAAACGCTATGATACGCTGACCAATATTCAGGAAACGGTGAAAGGGTATGTCAAGCATGAACAGACGACGCTGGTCGAATTGACGAGACTGCGCGCGACGATGACGCTGGCGGAAAAAGCAGAGCTGGCGGATCAGTATGCTCAGGCTCAGAAACGGCTGATGATGTTGGCGGAAGGCTATCCGCAGCTGCAGGCATCCGCGAATTTTCTGCAGTTGCAGGAAACGATCGCTGATGTTGAGGAACACCTGCAGGCAGCCCGTCGGGCGTATAACGCCAATGTGGCGCGGTACAACGAGAAGCTTCAGATGTTTCCGTCCAGTCTGATCGCCGGCCTGATTCATGCGGAAGCCAAAGCCTTTTTCCAGGCCGAGCTGGATCAGCGTGATAATGTGAATGTTTCATTTTAAAGGAAAAAAGCAATCGGAGAGCTGTAGCACAAACGTTACAGCTTTTTAAATAGAAAGAAGAGCACAAAAGATCGGAAAAGGAAATTGAAAACAAAACGGTATTGAGTTATAATGAGCTCAGAAAGATTAACTCAAAAAAGTATTTTTACAAATTTCAATTCTTTTAGGGGGCTTTTCCTGATTTTCCGCAATATTAATATTAGGAGGCTCCTGAATATGAAACAAAATAACTTACTTCTCAACATTTCCGATCAACAATTACAGCAGGCGGGACTGACCCGCGCTCAGGCTAGAAAAAGTCTGGCCGCTCTTGATTATCGGGATAACGACGTGTTCCGTCATGTGATGAACGCGGAGAATCCGGTTTCCCGAAAGATTCTGACGATGTATCTCTCGGATTTGCTTCATCGGCGGATTGTGTGGATAGGATCGGAAGCGACAGAACCGGTGAAGGCAAACTTCCGGGAGAAAGGGGTCCGCTACGACGTCATGGTGAGGATCCGGGATGATCAGGGAAAGCCGATGCTGGTGAATTTAGAAATGCAGAATTATCGGATGGCGGAATCGTTATCGCTGCGGTCGCAGGGCTATGCCTCAAGGATGGTTTCCGATCAGATTGAAGTGGGCGGCAGCTTTGATTTTATTCCTGTGCTTCAGATCATGATTACCAAGCGGATGCCGGAGATGAAAGCGAGTCGTGAATACCTGCATTACCACCGGTATACCAATGAAAAAACAAGCAAACGGATGCCGAAGGAACGCTGCCGGACGCTTTGGATCGAGATGGAAAAAACACAGGCGTTGGAGAGGATTCCGACAGAACAATGGCGGATTTCAGACAAGATCACATATATGCTTCGATACAGCCGGGATCCGAAAAAGCAGAAGATCATTCATGAATTGATAGAGAAAGAGGAGGTTATTCGAATGATGGAAGAAAAACGGATGGATTTTTTAAAGGACACCAGTGATGCAATAGCCAGGATGCGGATGAAATACGACGAGATGGATGAGAAGACGGTGTATAAAAAAGGCATAAAAAAAGGGATGCGGAAAGGTGTAAAGAAAGGCGTGAAACAAGGGAAAATATCCTTGTTGAAGGAGTTACTGCGGCAGAAATGGGAATTAACGGAAAGTGATGAGAAAGATTTGGACAGTTTAAATGAAGAAGAAGTGAATCAGATCGTCCAAGTTTTAAATAGAATAAATACCCCAAAAGATCTTCATGATCAACTGAAAAAGCTTTCCGGTTCAAAGCATCAAGCGGAGAGTCATGCTCAATTTTCATTTTCTCATGACTAATTGAAGGAGAGAAGCCAAGGGAGAAAAGCAAATGGACTATTTAAAGGACACCAGTGATGTAATCGTCAAGATGCGTATCAAACAGGATGAAATGAACATGTAGCAGATAAAAAAAGGCATAGAATAAAGAATAGCACAGGGTGAAAGGGAAAATTAACCCTGAAGGACAGACTGAATCAGAGATGAGCGTTAACGGAAACGGATGAAGCCTGTTTAGATAAATTAAAGGAGAAGGATGTCGATCGGATAATCTTAGTTTCATAAAAGATGAATACGCTGGTCGATTTCCATGATCAGCTTAGAAAACTCACTCCGTCAAAAATTAACGGTTAAGAATAAAATCTGTAATTCTTCAAACAGACTAAAATAAAATTGTCTTTTGGTTAACCGACAAATAAAGTGTCATGACCATAAAATTACGTTCAGGATTCAATCTATGAACCGATCAAATTTTGAAAAGAAGAAAGAGCAGAAACCAGTATAATGATCAATGTGGAAATCTTAATTTTAACGATAATCTCTGGTTAATTTAGACGGAGGTTCCATGAGAGGAGCAGACCATGAAGGGAATTTTATTGTTAAGCCATGGCGATATGGCGAAAGGCATGCTGCAGTCATCTTCAATTTTTTTCGGTGAGAATTTGCCGCAGGTGCAGGCTTTAGGCTATCAGATGACTGATGACAGCGAGGCGTTTGAGGAAAGGATTGGTAAGGCGATCGCGGAACTGGACAGCGGCGACGGCGTGCTGGTGCTGACGGATCTGTTTGCGGGAACACCGGCGCACAAGACGACGCGCTATTTAAAGCCGGGGCAGGTCGATGTGATCTGCGGTGTTAACCTGCCTTTGTTTTTAGAACTGCTGGGTTTGCGGGAAGCTGGTGATCTGGATCTGAGCACGGTGATGCAGACTGGGAAAGATGGAATTCGGCTGTGGGAAGTCGCACAGCCGCAGAGCGACGACGATTTCTTTTAAAATCGGACGATTACGATAAGACTGAAGATTTATATTTTACAAAAACCCTGGCTGAGGCTGGGTTTTTTGTGGTTTTGGGCATTGGAAATCAGAAATCCAGATCAGGCTGAACAGGAAGATCAAAATTTCTCAGCTTCTTTCTTCACCTTGGGGTTGATGCCGTAAATCAGAAAGCTTGATTCAAGTCACAACTAAGATCTCAGAATGAAAAGTTCACAAAAAGCGTCCATTAATTATTACTTTTTGAAATTTTAGGTGAAAGCGCTTTAAGTATAATGATGATGTTGAAATCAACGGAAATCACCGCTGATGAAAAAAGAGGAGGAAAGGAAGAATGATTGTTCAACTTAGAATCGACGAACGTCTGATCCATGGACAGATTACCACTGCCTGGTCACGCTATCTCGATGTCAGCCGGATTGTCGTCGCGAGCGATAAGCTGGCTAAGGATCCGCTGACCACCCAGACGTTGCTGATGTCGGCGCCTGCAGGCAAAAAGGTCGCGGTGAAGACGATTCCCGACGCGATTAAGCTGCTGTCCGATCCGCGCGTGGACACGGTGCGCGTGCTGATCATTGTCGACAATCCGAAAGACGCGGTCGCTTTGGTCAAAGCCCTGCCGATCACGGAGGTCAACGTCGCCAACTACGTCAAGAAAAAATCCGCCAACAAGGTCAATCTGACAAGGGGAGTCAATTCCGATCCGGAAGATCTGGTCTATTTCAAAGAACTGGCCCAGATCGGCGGGCATGTATTCTCACAGCTGATTCCATCCAATCCGATTGAAAACTTCGCCGAGATCGTTTCCAAACTTTAAAGAAAAAGGGGGTTCCTCATGACCAACGCATTATTGATCGCGTTCGCCTATCTCTTATGGCAGGTTGCTGACAACTGGCTGGGATGGCAAACGTTTACCCGTCCGTTAGTTTTATGTACATTAACCGGTTTAATGTGCGGCGATATCACCACCGGCGTCATCATTGGCGCTGAACTGGAAGCTGTTTACATGGGCGTCTCCGCCATTGGCGGCGAAGCACCGTCCAACTATCAGGCCGCTTCCGTTCTGGCTGTCGGCTTTGTTGTTCTGTCCGGTGCGGATCAGGGCGTCGGCTTGGCGCTGGCTGTTACCGTCGGCACGCTGATCAACGCCGTGAAGCCGTTCACGCAGGCCATTGCCTTAGCGCTACATCCGTGGTTTATGAAAATTGCGGAAACCGGCAATGTTAAGAAATTCCGCATCGCCATGTGGATGCAGGTCATCTTCGTTTCTCAGCTGCTGAACACGATCGTCGTCTTCTTGGTCGCGTTGGGCGGCGAAGCGGGTTTGCAGACGTTTATCTCGATCTGCCCGGCCTTTATCATCAATGGTCTCAACGCTTCCGCGAACATGCTGGTAGTCGTCGGCTTATGCTTGACGACGCAGGCGATCTGGAATGGAACAACAACCGTCATGTATGTCATTCTCGGTTTTGTCGCCGTCAAATATCTGGCGCTGGGCACGCTGCCGCTGGCGTTGATCGGCATCGTCATTGCCTTCGCGCATTTCCAGAACAGCTATAAATTAGCGCAGAGCCGCTCTGCCGCGGCGATTGGCACGAATGCTCAGGAAGGGGATGATTTCTATGAATAAGGCGCCGAAACTGACTCCGGAAGAACGGAAAATGTTGAATAAATCGTTCTACTTCTCCTTAGGCACCAATATGGCAAGCAGTAAGGTTTCCCAGCAGTCCAAGTGCTTCGCGATGGCGATGGCGCCGGGATTGGAAATGTTCTATGACGATCCCGAAGACCGCCGTAAGGCTTTCTACCGCCACGCCGGCGAATTCTTCAATACCCATCAGGTATTCTTGGGTTTGTTGGTCGGCATCGCGCTGGCGATGGAAAAGCAGCAGGCTGAACATCCGGAAGACGATATTACGGAAACCATTTCCACGCTGAAAGCGTCCCTGATGGGACCGACTGCCGGCATCGGCGACAGCTTCTTCTTCAACTGCTACCGCGTCATCATCGCCGGTCTGTGTATTGGATTATCCGCCAACGGCAGTCTGCTGGGCGTCATTCTGTTCGTCCTGTTGTACGGCTGCCTGCTGCTGGTCTACAAATATATCTTCTTAACGGCCGGCTACCGCTACGGCACCAGCCTGATCACGGAAGCCTTTGAACGCGGCATCGTTCCGTTAATTACGGAAGCAGCGGGCATCCTGGGTGCGATCATGGTCGGCGCGCTGATCGCGCAGAACGTTTCGATCAAAATTGCGCTGCAGCCGGTGATCGGCGGTGCGACGATCGACTTCCAGGGCATGCTGGACTCGATTATGCCGGGCCTGCTCTCCCTGTTATTGTGGGGCTGGAGCTTCTCCCAGGTCCAGAAGGGCTGGTCGCCGACGAAATTGATCTTCATGATCATGGGCGCCTGCGTCGTGCTCGCTTTCTTCGGCATCCTCTAAAAAACCAAAGGCTGTCACGCAAATTCCAACCCGTGACAGCCTTTTTTAAAGCACATGGAAAATCCCGACGACATCCTTATAGGAGCGGTCATACAGAGTGTTGATAAACAGCTCGTTCTGATGGATGAACTGCTTCAGCAGGTAGGAAATGATCTGAACGTTCTCTTTGCTTCCGTTGCCTTGTTGATAAAAGATGTAAACGCTCGCTTTTGCCCGTTCCCACAGCATCGGCTTCTTGTTGACGAACACCTCGAAGACCGGCTGCGCGATCCGCAGCGCCAGCGGCGTGATCAGGATGATATTCTTTTCCTTCTCATAGCTGATGAAGCTGCTGCGCATCTTTAAATCATGGATGAAATGTTCATAATCGCCTATTTCATTCTGATACAGCTTGTAGATTGCGTCATAGACCTGCATCTGCGAGGTGAAGCTGCATTTGTGGAAGTTCTTTTCACGGAACAAGGTCCGCGCTTTCGCGTTGAAGCGCTGAATCAGAAATGTGGAAAGAGAATTGAGATCCGACTGGATGTGATTCAGGTTGCAGTCGATCAAGGCTCCGGCGTAATTCTCCGGCAGGATGTGTCTGTTGACGTCTGTAAGCAGCGCGTCATAAGCGTCAAGCTCATGATTGAACAATTCCGTATATTCCAACACGTCAATGGATTGGATATAGCGCCCATACTGCATGCGTATTCGATCGGACAGATTTTCGCTGTAATACCGACCATGCCGGGAAACGACCGCAAATTTCATTTTGTTATAATAAGTGTTATTTTTAAATAGCGCGGAATTGAAGATGTAATAGGCATCCACTAAATCGACCTCCTGCAGATACACGCCGTGTTTCACCTTGTAAAACAAAGCGAACAGCGAGCTGATATCCGCGGATAACAGGCCGATTTTTGTCGAACCGGGAAGCTTCTCGGAATCGGAAGTGAAATCAAACTCTTTTTTCAAATTCAAGCCGTACAGATAACAGGCAAAATCCCGATAAAAAATCGTGTCGAATATGCCGTCGACTTCGTAATATTTGGCAATAAAATCGACAACCTCCTGGACTTCCTCCTGAATTGCGTGCCGGTCTGCGTCAGGAATCCAATCCGGCTGTCTTATCGTCATACAACAGGCGATCAGCGCGGCAAAAGATAAAATGTCAGTTTCGCTTACGCCTTCCTGAAAATAAACTGGAAGCTGAGCGTAGATTGCCTGGGCAGCTGGATAAACCGGCAGCGAATGCAGCCGCTGGATCTGGGAGGGGGTCAAGTGAAGATCTTTGCTGAAAGGGGAGCGGGTTCTGGCAAGCAGAAGATACTGCGCCAGTTTGATAAAGTGGATGTTTGGAATGGTGATCGCCTGTTGAGCGCTGAAATAACGCAGCACGCAATCGCGGACTGCCGTGGGATAGTCGGTATGATTGAGAAACAGCGCGTTGAAAATACTGGTGCGGACAAGCTGCGGATTTTCATGAACGAAGACCTTATGCATAAAAATCAGGCAGATTCGTTTCGACCATTCGGTACCTTCAATATATAACCCGTAATTGCGTTTGTTTTTCAAGTCGAGATGGAATTGATCGAGGATCAGCTGTGTCGAATCCAGCGTGCGCAGCACGGTGCTTTTGGAACAATATAAACTGTTCATCAGTGAGTCAATCGTCGTATAGGATGAAGCTGTTAACAGCTTCATCGCAATCGTATATGCGGTAGAAAATTCAGAGTAGTTCAAGTAGCGAAACTGGCGGAATTCTTTCAGGATCTGCGCTAAAAATGGCTGTGCCTGTTCCGGCCGGACCATCGTTAAACAATAACCGGAGGCAATCTTGGTGTCGATGAAGCAGCCATGTCCGCGGAGATAATCGTTGATCAAATCAATTTCCTTGCGGATCGTGTTGATCGAAACGTTGCATATTTTACTGAGTTCTTCGCTGCTGATGTAATCATGACAGGCCGCGATTTGCTGCAAAAGTGTTTTTCCAAGTTCGTTTAGCATCTTTGTTTTCTCCTGAACTCCATTATATCGGATTTTCAGGGTTATTGCATGAAGAGGAGAGAGGTTATGTTGACATATTCTGTAATTTTATTGATTTTATTGATCCTCGTCGTCTTTCTCGGCTCCGCATTGATGAAGAAGCGGCTGGCCGGGCAGCTGGCCGCCGCCCGCGCCCTCTGGGCCGTCTGCCCCGAGGAGGCCGCCCTGTTCTTCTGGGAGGGGCGCTACTGGCTGTCCCTCCCCGCCGGGGAGGAGCAGACCGCCTGCCGCCTGTCCGAGTTCGGCGCGGAGGCGGAGCAGGCTCCCTTCCTGGACGCCCGGCTGACCGAGCACGCCCGCCTCATCCTCCCCCGTCAGGCCCTGGCCACCCTCCACCGCTATTTTCCCGATTAAAATGCCCGTTTTGGTTTGATCCTCCCCCTTTTGGGGCATCGTTATTGTGCAAGTTTTGTCAAAAAATTTCGCTGTAACATTTGCGTAAAATTTCTTTTGATTTTGCATACTAGTGATGCTATAATATCATTGGATGATAGGGCCGACCGGCGGCGTTTTTCTGGGGCTCTCATCCATGATATGACGATTGGACCGGCTGGGCGCCACGCCCCAGCCGCAGTATACAGGGATCGGGGCCGGATCTGGATCGTCCGGCCCCCGATAGCGCGGGCGGTCTCACCGCCGCCCGGGCGGGAGGATAAAAGAGGGTGCGGACTTGACAAAATATGTGATTCGCGGCGGGAAACCGCTGCATGGTGCGATCGACATCAGCGGCGCCAAAAATGCCGCCGTGGCCATTATCCCGGCAGCTCTGCTGGTAAACGGCACCTGCCGGATCGAGAACATTCCCCAGATCAGCGATGTGACCTCGATTTTGAAAATCTTACAGGAGCTGGGCGCCGACGTCCGCACGGTGGACCGTACCACCGTGGACATCGACTGTACCCGCATCCACAATGAACAGGTGCGGCTGGACATGGCTCGGAAAATCCGGGCCTCCTACTACCTGATCGGGGCCCTGCTGGGCCGCTTCGGCGCGGCGGAGGTCCCGCTGCCCGGCGGCTGCCATCTGGGCGACCGGCCCATCGACCAGCACATCAAGGGCT
>OLFX01002872.1_pt1 | contig 12801 bp, 10 predicted proteins | sample 1605091 | NCBI WGS metagenome assembly OLFX01 (sample SAMEA3888906, study PRJEB22519) | human gut metagenome | biome: human gut; feature: human-associated habitat; material: faeces | place: Denmark | collected 2012
ATGACTCCGAGCATGCCCTTTTCCTTGACGTACTCGCACTTGCGGCGGATGGCCTCAGGGGACTCGAAGCTGATGAATGTTTCGCCGTTCCAGAGATATGCGGCTTCAGCGTCCTCGTCCCAATATTCTGTGTAGTTATGCTCGCGGCGGAACTCCTCGGTGAGACCGTCGTAGTTCGGGCCGTACATACCGGCGCTGGCTTCCTGCAGGAGGCCGTTGTTGACGTTTGCGGCGCCCGTGTAGTGGCGGCAGTAGAATGCTGCGCCGACGACGAGCTTATTGTACGGCACACCGGCGTTGTGGAACAGCTCGACGATGTAGCGCGTATTCGTATTGCTCGTATCGCCGCGGCTGGCACTGAGGGAGGCGTGGTGGCCGGCCTGATGCGTGAAGCCGTTGCGCATGTCGTAGGTCATGAGCTGCACGTAATCGACAATCTCGGCGACCTTGTCCATTTCGGTGTTTTCCGGGAAATAATCACCTGCGCCGACAGCGGTGGAGACGATGCGGTTCATGCCAAGGGCGTCGCGCAGAGCTTGCAGGAGCTTTGTGTAGTTCTGTTTATCGCTCGAGTCACAGTCAATCTCGGCTTGGTCGCTGCATGGGTATTCCCAGTCGATATCGATGCCATCGAGGTGATACTCCTCCACGGCTTTGCGGCAAGACTCCGCAAATGCGCGGCGGCCTTCTTCGGTACGGGACATGAGGGAGAAGCCGCCCGCGCCCCAGCCACCGACGGAAAGCACCACGCGCAGAGCGGGGTTCCAATCGCGGAACTGCGGGATGAGATCGAGATGTGTCATCTGGTGCAGATCCAAAAGGCCGTTTTCGCTGATGAGACCGAACGCAAGGTTCATGTGGGTGAGTTTCTGCACGTCTTCGCGTGTAACTTCCGGCAAACCGTCGTTGACGGCGTAGCCGATCGAATAATACTTCATGAAAATTCCTCCGAAAAATTGATAGGAAAACGATTTTCCTTTTTAATTATACCACTTTTCTTTCGTAGTAGATAGTAGTAAAATAAAGAAAAGCGAGGAAACTTTATGAAGTATGATTATAACGCATTGATGAAAGAAATCTACGAAGAAGTGCGTGCGCTGGGTATCCCGGTCTCGGGCAACATCGAGCCGGAGGTACAGATCAACACGCGCGCAAAAAAGCGCTACGGTCGCTGTATGCGATTACATGGCGAAAAATATGAATATCGAATCGAGGTCTCAGCGTATTTGGAGGACAAGGACGAGAATTGTGTGCGCAGCGTTTTGGCGCATGAGCTTTTGCACACGTGCCCGCGCTGCATGAATCACAAGCTCCTTTGGAAGACATACGCAGGTAAGATGAACAACGCGTATAGCTACTGCATTACGGCAACGACGAAGGAAGCACTTGTGGAGTACGAGGAGAAACCGGTGAAATATATGCTGCAATGTACAAAATGCAAAAGGCAGTTTCCGCGCATGAAACTCACGGCAGTGGTGCAGCACCCGGAGCGGTACCATTGCGGCTGCGGCGGCAAGATCATTCGTCTGTTCTGATGACGATTCAAGTAAATTAAAAGAAACCCGCATTCTGTACCGTTAAAGGCACAGAGTGCGGGTTTTGCAAATCAATGGGGGATAGCAAAAGGGAGACTTTCCGACGAAAATCTCCCTTGTACGCTGATATTAGATCTGCACGATCAGTCGCTGCTGAAGGGCAGGAGAGCGAGGTGACGAGCACGCTTGATAGCGACTGTCAGGCCACGCTGATGATGTGCACAAGTTCCCGTAACTCTTCTGGGGAGGATCTTGCCTCTTTCAGAAATAAAACGGCGAAGCTTGGCAACATCCTTGTAATCGATGTAATCCGCTTTGTCAACGCAGAAGCTGCATACTTTTCTGCGGCCCTTGCGACCACCGCGGCGATTATCTCTCTCCGGTCTGTCTGCCATTGCGAAAGCCTCCTTATCTTAGTCGTTGTTGGATCATCAGAACGGCAGGTCGTCGTCCCCGATGATCTCCTCGAAATCTCCGCTGTTACCACTTGAATAGGTGGGAGCGGGTTCGCTGTAAGCCGGGCGCTGCATTTCATTTCCGGCTGCGCTGTTACTGCCGTAATTATTGCCGTAAGACGGGGCGGAAGGGGCACCGTAATTTGCGCCGCTGTCACTGCGTTTGGAATCCGCAAAATTGACATCGTTCGCAACAATCTCGGTCGCCTTGCGCTTATTGCCGTCCTTATCTGTATATGTGCGTGTCTGAATGGAACCGTGAACCGCCATCATCTGGCCCTTGCGGAAGTATTTGCATACAAAATCCGCGGTGCTGCGCCAAGCGACAACATCAATGAAATCAGCCTGACGTTCTGTGCCGGACTTAACATAGGAGCGGTCTACCGCCAGCGTGAAGCTGGTAACGGCAACATCGCTCGGGGTGTGACGAAGCTCAGGATCGGCAACCAGTCTGCCCATAACAACTGCAACATTCAACATAGGTAACAACTCTCTTTCGTTTCAAAAAACTTACTCAGCAGCGGACTCGTTTGCTTCGACAGCCTCGGCTGCGACAGCCTCAACGTCGATCGGCTTCGGCTCAGCGGCTTTACGCGGCTTTGCAGCAGCGGTTGCAAAACGGGGATCCTTCTTCACGATGATGGAACGGAGAACGCCGTCAGTGATCTTATAGCGTCTGTCCAGCTCAGCGGTGAAGTCCGGCGTGCTCTCGAAGTTTACGAGGGTGTAGTAGCCTTCGGTTTCCTTGTTGATCGGATACGCGAATCTTCTCTTACCCCACTCGTCAACGCTCTCGACAGTGCCGTGCTTTGCAATCAATGCCTTGAACTTTTCGACCAGCTCTGCATTACCTTCCTCACCGAGCTTTGCGGAGAGAACGATAACGGTCTCGTACTTGTTCTTTACTACCTCTGTCATGGTTTGCACCTCCTTTTGGACTTTGGCCCCGTACTTTTAAACGGAGCAAGGATTGTCATTTGTGTTACACAAAACGCATAAGCACAAACTAACAAAAGTATTATAACATAAAAATCCGCAAAGTCAAGAAAAATCTTGGAACTCGGCGGATTTTTGGGAAATCAAATTTGATATAGACACTTCGTGAAGTTGACTGACTTTACAAAGCGAATGAACTTTACATACATGTAATGTGAATTGGCTTTACGCTTAAAGCGTCTTGGCAAGCTCTTTAAGGTAGGCGCGGAAGCTTTCGCCAATCTCGGGGTGCTTTAAGGCGACCTCTACCTGTGCCTGCATGACGCCGAGCTTATTGCCCATATCGTAGCGCTTGCCTGTGAAATCGACGGCGATCATGCTTTCGGTGCGGGCAAGCTCACACATGGCATCGGTGAGCTGAATTTCGCCGCCGGCGCCGGGTGCGGTGTGGGCGAGAATGTCAAAAATCTGCGGCGGCAATACGCAGCGGCCGAGGATGGAGTAAAGCGACATAATCTTATCCTTACTCGGCTTTTCAATCATATCGGTGCAGGTGAACCAGTTATCGTGCAGAGGCTCTACCTTGAGGGAGGAGTAGCGCTGAATGGCTTCTTCGCTGACCTCTTTCACGCCGACGACACCCTTGCCGGTCTCGTTATAAGCGCGGATGAGCTGGCCACAGGCGGGATCTTCGCCGAGGATGACGTCATCGCCATAGAGAACGGCAAATGGCTCATCGCCGACAAATGCTTTGGCACAGGAGATGGCGTGGCCGAGACCTCGCGTCTCTTTCTGGCGGATGTAGGTGATGTTTGCAAGGTGCGCAAGGTTCACAACTTCATCGTACACTTCTTTTTTGCCGCTTGCGAGCAGACGCTCCTCAAGCTCCGGGGCGCGGTCGAAATGATCTTCCATGATGGATTTGCCGCGGTTTGTGATGATGAGAATATCCGTAATGCCGGCGCGGACCGCTTCCTCCACAATAAACTGGATAGCGGGCTTATCCACAATGGGCAGCATTTCCTTGGGCATCGCTTTCGATGCCGGGAGCACGCGTGTGCCAAGGCCTGCTGCGGGGATGACGGCTTTTCTGACGGTTTTCATAGATCAATACCTCCCAATATACTTCCTATTTTCCAAATGTGTTTTATTTTAAACGACATTACCGCGTGAAGCCGTAAGCGGTAATGTCACTTTTAAGCTGGAATCAAGTCAAAAAGAGCGGGATCCAACGCAGAATCATGTAGCAGGCGAGCAGGCAGAACGTTACGACAACGTTCACGCCGCCGCGTGCGGTGTATTCTGCGGAAAGGTCGGTTTCCGTATTGCTGACGCTTTTAATCTCCTGCACGGTGCGGACGCAGTGATTTAAATACATGCGATTTGCGCGCACGCCGACGAAGATCATAATGCCGAGCATCAGGGCGCTGCACAAAAGCGGCAGGCAGAACAAAAGATACTGCGAGGGGTTATCCATCAAATACTGCGAGAGCAGATTTGCGAGCTGCACGTAGCTGATGTCCGACGAAGACACACCGGCGTTGTCGATGACATGCGTCGTGATGGGGCTGACGACGAGATACGAGAGCATCAGGTTCGCGATATACAAAAGGAACATGAGCGTGGTGGTGATAATGCCCGCCTTGTACTGCTTGCGGTACAGGAGCCAGCCGCCGGAGAACAGGAACGCGCTGAAGTTGAACTTGCTGCGCCCGAAAGACTTAATATTGCGGAACACGGAAAGGTAATACGCCGTATTCTGCTGCACGACCTTGCTCACGTCGCCGTAGGTGACATTATCCGCAACAAATTCCGCGGGATTTGCGCCGCCCATGGGGTCGAACGCGAACGGCACGCCGCCAAAGCCGCGGCTCTGATAGTTTGCGTTGTTTTGCGGCGGGGGATAACTGCCGTACGGGTTATTGTAATTGTTATAGCCGTTCGGATTGTTCGCGTTATTCGGATTTTGCTGCGTGTTGTAGCCCGTGTTGCGGTGTTCATCCGGCGCGCCGGTGAGGGAAGTGCCGCAGATGTTGCAGAACAGCGCACTGTGGGCGTTTAAGGTGCCGCAGTTCGGGCATTCCTTGTCTTTAAGCTCACTGGCCGTGTTCGGCGCGTCCGGCGGAACAGGCGGCGCCCAAGTCTTGCCGCTTTCGTGCAGATCTGTGAAAATGCACGCACCTTTTTCTTTATAGCAGCCTCTGTGGTACGGTGCACCGCAGACCGGGCAAACGACGATATCGTCATTTTCCGTAAACGGCTTGTCGCACACGGGACACTTGATGCCTTTGTAGTCCAAAACAGAACCTCCAAAATTCGGTTGGCAATATTCGAAAGACGGTCAGAATACTGCCAGAATTATTTTCTTATTCATATAATACTACAAAATGCCCGCAATCGCAATGCAAAGCGTGCAAATTTTCAGACTGTTAATAATTCAGTGAGAAAACGAAGTAAAACTTCAAGAAAGGCTAATATAAAGATTTCAGCAAAACCGTGCGTTTTCCCGCATTTTTTCTATTTACAAACGGCGGGTTATCTATTATAATAAACAGAGATTTGTGCACATTTAAGCTGAACGCCGCCGTGAAATGGTTGAAGGCGGGTTTGGACGGATATTTTTGAAAGGTAACGAAAACGTATGCTGCAATATGAAGTATTAAAACATGAACTGAATGAAAAGCAGGCGGCGCTGGATGAATTGAAGGACGCGCTGGGCCTTGAAAGACTGCGTGAAGAAGTGGAGATGCTGGAAAACAAGGCGGCGGAGCCGGGCTTTTACGACAACATGGAATCTGCACAGAAGATTTTGCAGAAGACCGCTGCGTTAAAGCAGAAGGACGAGACGTATCTGAACCTTGTTTCCCGCTGCGAAGATACGCTGACGCTCATTGAAATGGGCAATGAGGAAGAAGACCTTTCCCTTTTGCCGGAGGCACAGGAGGAAGTGGAGGCCATCGGCAAAGAGATTGAGACGATGCGTCTGACAACGCTTCTCACCGGCGAATATGACAGTAAGAACGCGATTTTGACATTCCATGCGGGTTCCGGCGGCACGGAGGCACAGGACTGGGCCGAGATGCTGTTCCGTATGTACAACCGTTGGGGTGAGCGTCACGGCTTTAAGGTTTCTACGCTCGATTACCTTGAGGGCGACGAAGCGGGCCTGAAGAGCGCTTCCATCCTTGTCGAGGGCGAAAATGCTTATGGCTTTTTGAAGAGTGAAGCGGGCGTTCACCGTTTGGTGCGCGTCTCGCCGTTCGATTCCGCAGGCCGCCGCCACACTTCATTCTCCTCTCTGGAGGTTATGCCGGAGATTGACGAGGACCTCAGCGTGGAAATCAACCCGGACGATATTAAGATGGAAGTGTACCGTGCGAGCGGTGCGGGCGGACAGAAGGTCAACAAGACCTCTTCGGCCGTGCGTTTGATCCACATTCCGACGGGTATTGTCGTTTCCTGCCAGGTGGAACGCAGCCAGTACCAGAACCGCGACGTGGCTATGAAAATGCTTATCTCTAAGCTCGTTGAGATCAAGGAACGTGAACACCTTGAAAAAATCTCCGACATTAAGGGCGAGCAGAAGGAGATCACGTGGGGCAGCCAGATTCGCTCCTATGTCTTCATGCCGTACACGCTCGTAAAGGATCACCGCACGGGCTGCGAAAAGGGCAACATCAGTGCGGTGATGGACGGCGACCTTGATGATTTCATCACTGCGTATCTGAAGGCGCTCAGCCAGGGTACGCTCGGCGAGAACATCGAGTAAATTTAGATTTTGTAAATTTGGGCAGCGTCTTTTGCGGGCGCTGCTCTTTTTTGCAGAATTTTTGCAGAGATATATGTGTTTTTGCGAAAGAAGGCCTTTCTTTTTTCGGACAAGTGTGGTAAACTTAATCACGGTATCGCACAAAACGATTTGTGCGTGCCGTATGGATCCGGCCAAAATTTCTATTACACATTGGCCGAACGACCGCTGACTCTCGCTTCAAAACTCATGAGCGGGAAAAACGCAGCCCCACGCATAACGCGTGTGATCGCTGAATCATGCAGATGGCATGGTAGAAAGGATGGTACTACATGAGTACAAACAACACGAAAGCATTTGAAACGTATGAATCCGAAGTTCGCTCTTACTGCCGTAACTTCCCGACGGTCTTTGTCAAGGCGAAGGGCTCTATCCAGACGGATGAGAACGGCAAGGAGTATATCGACTTCTTTTGCGGTTCCGGCGCACTGAACTACGGGCATAACAACCCGTACATCAAAGAGAAGGTCGTTGAATATTTGCAGAACGACGGCGTGATGCACGCGCTTGACATGTACACAAAACCGAAGCGCGAATTCATCGAATATTTTGAAAATGAAGTCATTCGCCCACGCGGCTTTGACTATAAAATTCAGTTTGTAGGCCCGACCGGCACAAACGCGGTGGAAGCGGCCTTGAAGCTGGCTCGCAAGGTAAAGAAGCGCAACAATGTCTTTGCACTGATGGGTGCGTTCCACGGCATGACGCTGGGTTCTTTAGCGCTGACAACGAATGCGGATTCCCGCAAGGGCGCAGGCGTGCCGCTTTACAACGTGACGCATATTCCGGCACCGTATATGTTCCCGGAGCTCGACACCGTAGCGTATATGGAACGCCTGATCACGGACGACCACTCCGGCGTGGAGAAGCCGGCGGCGATCATTTTGGAAACGACGCAGGCGGACGGCGGCATTTATGTGCTGCCCGATGAGTGGCTGCGCCGTGTGCGCGCATTGTGCGACAAATACGACATTTTGATGATTGTCGATGACGTGCAGGTGGGTGCCTCCCGTACCGGCTGGTTCTTCTCGTTTGAGCGCGCAGGCATCACGCCGGACATTGTGACGCTCTCGAAGTCCATCGGCGGCTATGGCATGCCGTTTGCGCTGACGCTGTTGCGCCCGGAGCTTGACCAGTGGAAGCCGGGCGAGCACAACGGCACATTCCGCGGCTATCAGCTGTCTTTGGTCGCAGCGAAAGCGGGCCTGGAGTTCATGCTGAACGAGCACGTGGAAGACGCGGTTCGTGAGCGTGCGCCGTTCGTGGAGAAGTTCCTCAAGGAGAACATTGAGACGATTGACAGCCGCATCACGACACGTGGCATCGGTTTGCTGTGGGGCGTGGATTTCGGCGCGTTTGAGGGCGATGTTGCGAAGGCGGTCATTCACAAGGCGTTTGAAAACGGCCTCATCGTGGAGCGTGTAGGCCGCCGCGATTCCGTTGTGAAGATCATGCCGGAGCTGAAGGTGCCGATGGATACGCTGGAAAAGGGCCTCAATATTCTGGCGAAGTCCATTCGTGAGGTTGTTGGCGAGCTGAAATAACTTAAAATTTATCTCAAAGATAGAGATCGGGCTTTGTGCGCGGTCTCTTTTTGCATAGATTACATTTTGCTGTGCAGGATAAACAAAAACAGCTTGCAAAATGTGCAAAGCAGTGGTATGATAAGCGCAAATAGATTTTGGAAAGGAAGCGTATTGTTGTGCAGAAATTCAGTGAACTTCCGTACACCCGACCGGACATTGCGGCGGCAGTGGAGGAATATAAGCGGTACAGCGAGGCATTTAAGGCAGCAAAGACCTTTGAGGAAGCGAAAAAGGTGTTTTTAGACGCTGAAAAGCTCGACACGCACTTGTCTACGATTGCGTCGCTTTGCAGCATCCGCAATACGATGAACACGACAGATGAATTCTACGAAGCGGAAATGGCGTACCTGAACGAAAATCTGCCGAACCTGATCCCGGCGGAGAAGGCAATGAAGGAAGACATTGTGAACGGCCCGTTCCGTGCGGACTTTGAAAAGGAATACGGCGCGCATTTCATCGCGGTTTTGGAAAACGACCTCAAGACGCAGGACGAGCGCATTATCCCGGAGCTTGTAAAAGAATCGGAGCTTTCCGTGGAGTATTCCAAGGCTGCGGCTTCCTGCAAGGTGGATTTTCGCGGCGAGACCTGCAACTTCTACGGTCTTTTAAAACATATGGAGAGCACTGACCGCGAGGAGCGCAAAGAAGCGTTTGAAAAGTGGGCTAACCTTTACGAGGGCGTTTCCGACAAGCTCGATGAGTTGTACGATAAGCTCATCGAAGTGCGCGTGGAGATGGCGAAGAAGCTCGGCTATGACAATTACACCGAGCTTGCGTACCGCAATATGGGCAGACTGGACTACACGCCCGAGCACGTGGAGAAGTTCCGCGAGCAGATCCGCACGGTCATCACGCCGGCGGTGGACCGTATGCGCAAGGCGCAGGCAAAGCGCCTCGGTTTGGATTCCGTCAAATACTACGATGAGAGTTTGACATTTGCAGGCGGCAACGCAGATCCCATCGGCGGCAAAGATTATATGGTGGGGCAGGCGACCGAAATGTACGGCGCGCTCTCGCCCGAAACAAAGGAATTCTTCGACTTCATGACGAAGTACGAGCTGTTTGACCTTGAGACGCGCCCGGGCAAGCACCTTGGCGGCTACTGCACATCTTTGCCGGAATACAAAGCACCGTTCATTTTTTCGAACTTTAACGGTACTTCTGCAGACGTGGACGTTTTAACGCACGAAGCCGGCCACGCGTTCCAGGCATATCTCGGCGAGCGCTTGATTCCGATCGGCGTTTTGCAGGGCTCTACGAGCGAGGTGTGCGAGATCCACTCGATGTCGATGGAATTTTTCACCTACCCGTGGATGGATAAATTCTTCGGCGACCGCGCGGACGAATACCGTTATGCACATTTGTGCGACGCACTGGCCGTTATCCCGTACATGGCGTGCGTGGATGAGTTCCAGCACGAGGTATACAAGAACCCGAAGATGACGGCGAAGGAACGCCGCGGTGTGTGGCGCAGCATTGAGAAAAAATATATGCCGTGGCGCGATTATGACGGCAACGCATTCTTGGAAAACGGTGGTTTTTGGATGCAGAAGCAGCACATTTTCCTCTACCCGTTCTATTATATCGATTACGCGCTGGCGCAGATCTGCACATTCTTCTTCTATGACGAGATGAAGAAAGACCGCGAAAGCGCTTGGGCACGTTATTTAAAGCTGTGCAAAGCGGGTGGCACGCTGGGCTATTTTGATCTGCTGCATTATGTCGGCATTCCGGTGCCGTTTGAAGATGGCGCGGTGGAGAAAGCCGTGCGCGGCGTGATTGAAGAGATTGAATCTGCGAAGTATTAAAATAAATTATAAAAGCCGAACGGCGGGGAAAGCTCCGATGCCGTTCGGCTTTTTGCTTGCGTGCTAATTCTGTTTGTTTTGCGGATTGAGCTTTTTCTTCATGCGGATGTCTTTACCGCGGAAGATCAAGCGGTCGTAGAATCCGATTATGCGCGAAGTGAAGCGCTCGTTGTAACGCTTTTCGAGCTCCTGCATGGAGAGGTTTGTGCTGATGATGGTCGGCTTTTTCAGCGTGATGCGCGTATCAATCACATTGTAGATTGTTGCCGTGATGTAAGACGACGAGATTTCCATGCCGAGGTCGTCGATGATGAGCAGGTCGCAGTCGTTTAAAAGATCGAGCGTATCGCCGGTGGATTCTTCGGTGCGGGTGAAGCGCTCGCGCTCGAGAGAAAGGGCAAAAGTCTGCGCCGTGCCATACACTACGCCGAACCCCTTATTGATGGCTTCTGCGGCGATGGCGAGGGAAAGGTGCGTTTTGCCGAGACCCGTAGCGCCTGTGAAAAACAGGTTGCCGCTGTCCTTTTTGAAGTTGTCTGCGTAGCGCCGGCAAAAGTCGTAAATGTTGCGCATTTGCTCGCGGTCGGAACGCTCGCCGTTTACGGAAACATCGGAATAATAGAGCAGGGAGAAATCCTCAAAGGACGAGAGCGTCAGCGGGGAGATACGGTTTAGGTTTTCGTAGGCGATCTGCTTTAATAAACTGCGGTAACAGGAGCAAATGCGGCCGTCTACATAGCCGGTATCTTCGCAGCGCTTGCAGGTGTACTGCGGCTCGATGTCAGCGCGGGTGAGACCGTGCGCGGCGAGGAGATCGGCAAACTGCTTTTGCAGCGAAAGATTTTCATTTTTTAAAGCTTCCATGGTCTCTCGCGCGTTGCCGCTGCGCAAAACGGCCATAGCCGCCCGACTTGCTGTGGAAGCGATGCGTCTGCGCACGTCCTCCGCTTCGGGGCAGACGGCGTAGAAGTTCTCTAAGCGGCGCTGTGCGTTATCCTGCGCGGTGGTGCGACGTCTGTTTAATTCATTTTCAGCTTGCGTGTAGACCTGCCTTGCATATCCCATGGTTTATTTCTCCGTAGCAAAAATATCGTATTTTTCGTATTCGTCAAGGTCATAAGAAGGCTTATGCGCACCCTCGCGGCGGGCTTCGGCGGCAATTCTTTCATCCACGGCTTCTTTCAGGGTATGGATGCCCGCGTTGTGCCACGACTCCAAAATGGCGTTGATGTATTTCATGTTGACCTTGCCGGTGTTATCCACACAGCGGTTGTAGGCTTCGTTTAGAAGCTCATCGGGCATGCGCCACTCGAACACCCATCTGTGAGCAAACTGGCTCTCGTTTTTGCTGGGTGCGCGGCGGGAGGTGATGCCGAACGCATTTTCACAGCGCTTCCACGCGATGGCGGTCTCGTCGAGCTCGCGCAGCTTTTCCTCCGCGGCGGCGATGCTTAAAATGTTGGAATCTGCCCAGTTGCGCACGGTGGATTCGATGTAGCTCGTGTTTGCGCGGCCAATCTTATTCGCGTAGGCGATAAGCATTAAAATGACTTCGCACGGCAGGCCGTAATCTTCGTGCGCCTGAATGAGTGTGCCGGAAAGCGCGGGGGAAAGCGTTTTGCCGAGCAGGTTCTGCGCTTCCTCTACAAGGCGGCGAATCTCCGGGGAGGACTCTACGCGCTCCGAGATATAAAGCCCGTCCGGGCGCAGCATACGCTTCGGCGCGGTGGGGCGCTGCGGCTGTGTTGGAGCGGCCTTCGGCTGCGGTGCGACGGGCGTGGGGCTCTCCACGTGATTCGGCGTGAGGGCGGTATCAAGCGGGGTGTCAACGCTGCAAATGAGGCCGCTTTTCATCCAGAAGCCGAGCGCGGTATCGACACGCTGCGGGGTGATGCCGAGCGCGGCTGCAAGATCCTCCGCTGCATACGGCCGCCCGTTATGGCGCAGAAGCCACAGCATGACCTTGAGCTGATCTCCGTCCGCCTCCTTGATATATCGATCTACAAGCGCGTTCGGCACGGCGAAAACCGCGCTCCATGCGCCGAGCTCCAGCTTATAACCCATGAAAAGCCGCCCTTTCCCATCTTGAATTTCTGTATGTATCATTGTACCACACATTGCGCGTGGTTACAACCGTAAACCGCCCGGCGTAGGCGGATTTTGTCCGCACGAAATTTTTTTAAAAGAAAATTCGCGATAGGGGTTGACTTTACGGAGAAAATTCGGTATAATAATCAACGTTGCAAAACCAAATATGCTGATGTGGCTCAATGGCAGAGCAGTTCACTCGTAATGAACAGGTTGTCAGTTCGATTCTGACCATCAGCTCCAGAAACCCGGTACAATTTGTATCGGGTTTTTTGTTATCTGCAAAGCCTTGCGCGGAGGTATTTTTTGTGGTATTCTTGAAAAAAAGGAGTGTGATCCATGCGCAGCGATGAATTTATCGATTTATATAAACAGCTGGAGGTAAAGTTCAGCACCGCAAAGCAACGGCGGTATTCCAGCGTGGTTTTTGAATACATCAACCATTATGAAAGCGCGCCTGTGCGCGAGACGTTGAATCTCTGCCGAGAAATCCGCAATTTGATGACGCACAATGCGAACCTCGGCGGCGAGCCGATCGTGGAGCCGAGCGAACCGGTGGTGGAAGCACTGCGAGAGGCGCTCGAC
>OLFX01002902.1_pt1 | contig 12637 bp, 10 predicted proteins | sample 1605091 | NCBI WGS metagenome assembly OLFX01 (sample SAMEA3888906, study PRJEB22519) | human gut metagenome | biome: human gut; feature: human-associated habitat; material: faeces | place: Denmark | collected 2012
ACCCTTGCGCGGATGCGGAAAAAATGGTATATTTGGCGTAAGAAATTTTAGAAAAGAGGAACATAAATGACGGCTGTCGATCAGAGCAGAATCAGAAACTTTTGCATCATTGCCCATATTGACCACGGCAAGTCAACGCTGGCGGACAGGATCATCGAAATGACAGGGCTGCTGACCAGCAGGGAGATGCAGGCCCAGATCCTGGACAATATGGATCTGGAGAGAGAGAGGGGCATCACCATCAAGTCCCAGGCCGTGCGGACGGTATATAAAGCAAAAAACGGAGAAGAATATATTTTCAACCTTATTGACACTCCCGGACACGTGGACTTTAACTACGAGGTGTCCCGGAGCCTGGCGGCCTGCGACGGAGCCATCCTGGTGGTGGACGCGGCCCAGGGGATCGAGGCCCAGACCCTGGCCAACGTGTATCTGGCCCTGGACCACGATCTGGATGTGTTCCCGGTGATCAACAAGATCGACCTTCCCAGTGCCGATCCCGACCGGGTGGCGGAGGAGATCGAGGACGTGATCGGCCTGGAGGCCCACGACGCTCCCAGGATCTCAGCCAAAAGCGGTTTAAATGTGGAGGATGTGCTGGAGGCCATTGTGGAAAAGATCCCGGCTCCGGAGGGAGATCCTGAGGCTCCCTTACAGGCGCTGATCTTCGACTCCGTTTATGATTCCTACCGGGGAGTCATCGTATTCTGCCGGATCAAGGAGGGAACTGTAAAACGTGGGACCCCCATTAAGATGATGGCCACCGGCGCGTCCTATGACGTGGTGGAGGTGGGCTACTTCGGCGCAGGCCAGTTCATCCCCTGCGAGGAGCTGTCTGCCGGTATGGTGGGCTACATCACTGCCAGCATCAAAAATGTCCGGGATACCCGGGTGGGCGATACCATCACCGACCGGTCCAATCCCTGTAAGGAACCCCTTCCGGGCTATAAGAAAGTGACCCCCATGGTATACTGCGGCCTGTATCCGGCAGACGGAGCCAAGTACCCGGAGCTGCGGGATGCCCTGGAAAAGCTCCAGCTAAACGACGCATCCCTGTTTTTTGAGCCGGAGACCTCGGTGGCCCTGGGCTTTGGCTTCCGCTGCGGCTTCTTAGGCCTGCTCCACCTGGAGATCATCCAGGAACGGCTGGAGCGGGAATACAACCTGGACCTGGTGACCACGGCCCCCAGCGTTGTGTACCGGATCCACAAGACCAACGGCGAGGTCATCGACCTGACCAATCCCACCAATATGCCGGATCCCTCGGAGATCGAATATATGGAGGAGCCGGTGGTCACTGCGGAGGTAATGGTGACCACGGAATTTGTGGGCGCTATCATGCAGCTTTGCCAGGAACGCCGGGGCGTATACCTGGGGATGGAGTATATTGAGGCCACCAGGGCCCTTCTGAAATATGAGCTGCCTCTCAATGAGATCATTTACGACTTTTTCGACGCCTTAAAATCCAGATCCAGAGGCTACGCGTCCTTTGACTATGAGCTGAAGGGCTATGAACAGTCGGAGCTTGTGAAGCTGGACATCCTCATCAACCGGGAAGAGGTGGACGCTTTATCCTTCATCGTCTTCGAGGGCTCTGCCTATGAGAGAGGAAGGAAAATGTGCGAAAAGCTGAAGGATGAGATCCCGAGACATCTGTTTGAGATCCCGATCCAGGCGGCTGTGGGAGGCAAGATCATTGCCAGGGAGACTGTAAAGGCTGTCCGCAAGGATGTTCTGGCCAAGTGCTACGGCGGCGATATTTCCCGTAAGAAGAAGCTTCTGGAAAAGCAGAAGGAAGGAAAGAAGCGGATGCGCCAGGTGGGCAATGTGGAGATCCCGCAGAAGGCCTTTATGAGCGTATTGAAGCTGGATGAGGAGTAAACATGCGTCTGACCACACTATGCTATCTGGAACAGGACGGGAAATACCTGATGCTGCACCGGATCGTGAAGAAAAATGATGTAAATAAAGATAAGTGGATCGGCATCGGCGGGAAATTTGAGCCCGGCGAGAGTCCGGAGGACTGTGTGCTGAGGGAAGCCCGGGAGGAAACGGGCTTCCTTCTTACCAGTTACCGGCTAAGAGGGATCGTGACCTTCCTGTTTAATGACCAGGAGGTGGAATACATGTTCCTCTATACAGCTGACGGGTTCACCGGCCAGCCGGTCCCCTGCGATGAAGGGACCCTGGAGTGGGTACCAAAAGAGGAGATCGACCGTTTAAACCTGTGGGAAGGCGACCGGATCTTTTTCAGGCTCATGGATGAAGGGGAGCCGTTTTTTTCTTTAAAACTTCATTATTATGGGAACCGGCTTTCGGAGGCGGTCCTAAACGGAGAGTCCATGGAGCTGCTGGACGTGCTGGATGAAGGCGGAGAGCCCTCGGGACTGGTGCGGGAGCGGTCCATGGTCCATGAACGGGGCGATTATCACAGGACCAGCCATGTGTGGGTGGTCCGGGAAAAGCCAGACGGCAGCCATGAGGTGCTGCTCCAGAAGCGCAGCAGCAGGAAGGATTCCTTTGCGGGCTGCTACGATATTTCCAGCGCCGGCCATATTCCGGCGGGAGACGGATACCTCCAGTCAGCCAGACGGGAGCTTAAGGAGGAGCTGGGGATCACCGCTTCGGAGGAAGAACTGGAATTTGCCGGTTTTTTTGAGAGCCAGTATGAGGGGGACTTTTACGGAAAGCCCTTTATCAACCGCGAAAAGGCTGCGGTCTACGTTTACAGAAGGCCGGTGGAGGCGGAACGCCTGGAGCTCCAGGCCGATGAGGTGGAATCTGTCCGGTGGATGGATCTGGAGAGGGCCTGCCAGGCAGCAAAAACACAGGCGGACGGCTTCTGTTTACAGGAAGGAGAGCTGCTGCTCTTAAAAAACTGGCTCTCGGAGCATACAGAAAGATCCGGCGGGACATCAGGGCCGGAGGCAGATTAGGAGGACGGAGAAGCGATGGAACTATATGTACACATTCCGTTCTGTGTAAAAAAATGTGCCTACTGTGATTTTCTTTCCTTTCCCCAGGGGGAGGAGATCCAGAGGCGGTATGTGGAAAAGCTGATGGAAGAGATAAGGACAGTCAGTGCCGGCTTTCATGATACACCGGTTTCTTCGGTGTTTGTGGGAGGCGGCACTCCGTCTGTTTTAAAGGCCCGGTGGATGAAGGAGCTCTTCGACTGTCTGCGGGCCTCCTTTCATATAGAAGAAACGGCTGAGATCTCCATGGAGGCCAACCCTGGGACCGTGGACCGGGAAAAGCTCCGGATCTACCGGGAGGCCGGGATCAACCGGTTAAGCTTCGGCCTCCAGTCGGCGGATAACAGGAAATTAAAGGCTCTGGGACGGATCCATACCTGGGAGGAGTTTCTGGAAAGCTTCTGGCTGGCCAGGGAGGCCGGTTTTTCCAACCTCAATGTGGACCTCATGTCCGCCCTGCCGGGACAGACGGTGGAAAGCTGGATGGATACGCTGAAAAAAACAGCAGACCTGGACCCGGAGCATATTTCCGCGTATAGTCTGATCATCGAGGAAGGCACCCCCTTTTTTGAAGCATACGGAAATGGGCGGGGGGACGGGATCCTTCCGGATGAGGATGCGGAGCGGGAGATGTACCACCGGACCCGGGAGTTTTTAAAGGACCGGGGCTATGAACGGTACGAGATCTCCAATTATGCCAGACCTGGAATGGAATGCCGTCACAATCTCGGATACTGGACGGGGGTTTCCTACCTTGGGCTGGGACTGGGAGCCTCCTCTTATGTGAATGGATGCAGGTTCTGCAATGAACGGGACCTGGGGATCTATCTGGGAGAGAAGCCCGGAAAGCGGCTGGACCAGGAGATCCTGACGAAAAAGGATATGGAGGAGGAATTTTTTTACGTGGGCCTGAGACTGGTCCAGGGCGTTTCCCTAAAGGAATTTGAAGAGCGGTTCGGGGAGCGGGCCCAGGACGTTTATCCCGGTCTCATGGAGCGGCTGGAGAAGGAGGGAGCCGCCGTTCTTTCAGACGGCAGGTTCCGGCTGACGGATTATGGCATGGATGTGAGTAATTATGTAATGACGGAATTTTTGCAATAATTGAAGAATACTGGAATTTTTGCCATAAATATCCAATTAAAAAAACAAATAATATGTAAAAAGACTATCGGTTTTTGCATTTTTATGTTAAAATTTGTATATGAGATTTTTTATTATTTCAGGGGGAAAGACTTATGGCAAAAGAAATGATTGCAATGCTGCTTGCCGGCGGCCAGGGCTCCCGTTTATATGCCCTGACCCAGAAGCTGGCAAAACCGGCAGTTCCCTTTGGCGGAAAGTACAGGATCATTGACTTTCCGCTGTCGAACTGTGTCAATTCCGGGATCGATACGGTGGGGATCCTGACCCAGTACCAGCCTATGGTATTAAATGAATACATCGGCAATGGGCAGCCCTGGGATCTGGACCGTCTTTATGGAGGCGTCCATGTGCTGCCGCCGTATCAGAAGGCCTCCGGCTCTGACTGGTACAAGGGAACCGCCAACGCGATCTACCAGAATATTCCGTTCATTGAAAGATATGATCCCCAGTATGTGATCATCCTTTCCGGAGACCAGATCTGCAAACAGGATTACAGCGATTTCCTTCGGTTCCACAAGGAAAAGAATGCAGAGTTCAGTGTGGCTGTCATGGAGGTTCCGTGGGAGGAGGCATCCCGGTTCGGACTGATGGTGGCTGATGAAAACGATAAGATCACTGAATTCCAGGAAAAGCCCAAAAATCCCAAATCCAACCTGGCATCCATGGGTATCTATATTTTCAACTGGGATGTGCTGAAGAAGTACCTGATCGAGGACGAGGAAGATCCTGATTCTGAAAACGATTTCGGCAATAACATCATTCCCAATCTGTTAAAGGACGGGAGAAATATGTACGCCTACCATTTTGACGGCTACTGGAAGGATGTGGGGACCATCTCCTCTCTCTGGGAGGCCAACATGGAGGTCCTGGACCCGGAGCACAGCGGCATCAATCTGTTTGATGAAAACTGGAAGATATACAGCCGCAACAGCGGTATGACCGGTCATAAGATCGGAAATAAGGGTCTGGTGGAAAATTCTATGGTCACCGACGGCTGCCGTGTGGACGGCCATGTAAAGCACTCCATCCTTTTTGCCGGCGTTAAGGTGGAAGCCGGAGCGGAAGTGGAGGATGCTGTGGTTATGGGCGGCTCTGTGATCCAGGCAGGAGCCGTGGTGAAGCACTGTATCGTGGCGGAAAACGTGACCATTGGAAAGAAGGCAGTGGTGGGAGCCATGCCGAAGGACGGAGAAAAGGGCGTCGCAACTGTGGGCTCCGGCGTTGTGATCGGAGACGGGGCCATCGTGGGCCCCAATGCCATGGTCAATAAAAATGTAGAAGGCGGTGAAGAACAATGGTAAATTCCAACGTAGATGCTCTGGGAATCCTTTTCCCCAACAGTTATGACAGCTTTGTACCGGAACTGGTGGCCGAGCGGTCCATGGCCTCGATCCCCTTTGCAGGCCGTTACCGGATGGTGGACTTTTTATTATCCAGTATGGTAAACTGCGGGATCGACAATATCTCTATTATCGTGCGTCAGAATTACCATTCTCTTATGGACCATCTGGGCTCTGGCCGCGAGTGGGATCTGGTGCGGAAAAACGGAGGCCTCAATATCGTTCCTCCCTATGCGGAAAAGCACATGAAGATCTATAACGGCCGTGTGGAAGCCCTGGCCAGCATCCTTCCCTTCTTAAAGGAACAGAAGGAAAAATATGTGGTCATGGCCGATACCAACATCGCCGCCAGCTTTGATTTCAATGCCCTTTTAAACGCTCACAAGGAGAGCGGGGCGGACGTGACCATCGTTTACAAAAAGGAAAAGCTGCCGGAAAGCGCGAGAAAATCCGATGTGGTGAAGGATCTATACTATACCCTGGGCCTGGAGGGCAGCAAGGTGAGAAAGATCTATATGAATTCCCAGGAAGAGGGGATCCAGAACTTCTCCATGAACATCTATGTGATGGAACGGGAGCGGCTGATCAATGAGATCAACACGGCCTTTGTCCGCGGCTATACATATTTCGAGAGAGACATCCTGGCAAACCAGCTGGGCAAGATGAAGGTCATGGCCTATGAATACACAGGCTATGCCGCCAGGATCTGTGATGTGCGCAGCTATTTTGACGAGAATATGAAGCTTCTGGAGGATGAAAATCTGGATGCCTTATTCTCCGGAAACCAGATCCACACCAAGATCCGCGACGATAACCCGACCCGGTATATCAACGGCGCAAAGGCAAAGAACGTGCTGGTGGCCGATGGCTGTGTCATCGAGGGAGAGGTGGAAAACTGCGTTCTCTTCCGGGGCGTGAAGGTGGCCAGGGGCGCCAAGGTAAAGAACTGTGTGCTGATGCAGGATACAGTGGTCCAGGAGGGGGCCAGACTGGAGTATGTGATCACAGATAAAAATGTGACCATATCCGTGGGCAAGGAGCTTTACGGCACCGACAGCTTCCAGGTATACGTGGCCAAATACCAGACCGTGTAGGCGGATGACAGATAAATAAAAAGCTCCCCCGGAGCGGCTTTCCATTGGGCCGTTCCGGGGGAGCTTTATGCGTCCAGAAGAAGTTTTCCGGGCTATTGCTTTTTGATCTCTGTGATCTCAGCCACAGCCGCGGGCTTTTCATCCTCCGTATAAGTAAAGGAGATCCGGTCGCCGGATTCCAGGAACGGAAGATTTTCATTTAAGGTCACCATGGCGGCGTAGACCGTATCGCTTCCGGTGAGGGTGAAGTAATAGCAGGTATTGCCGGAAACGACCACACTGGCCACCGCGTCCACGGTGCCGGTCTTTTCCAGGGTGTCCATGGAGCCGCCGGTCTCCACATCCTCCAGGTTCAGGGCGGTCCGGTAGTTTTTCCGGGCCTCGTCGATGGTCTGTCCGGTGCCTACGATCTGGTACTGCTCCACATCTACGAAGGCATACATTTTCACAAGCCCTGCGTCATCCTTTAAGGAGATGAAGTAGGTGGGCCGGTCGGAAACGTTTAAGAGCAGAGGGAAGGTGGCTGAGTACTTTAAGTGCTGTACCTGTCCCTGGGCCGAAGCCATGGCGGATGCCTCGGTAGCGCCGGGAACTGCATAAAATTTTGTGGCCTTGGTCCGGAGGTTCACCAGCACAAAGCCGATGTTGGACTGGTCTCCGGTGACAGAGGACATACCTGTATAAAGGTAGACATCGTCGTCCAGGGCCAGATAGTTGTAGCCGTAGGTGGTGCGGCGCACGTTTTTCTGTCCGAAGATGGAGTTGATGTAGCCATTCTGGAACAGGCCGTTGTCGTCCAGCTGGGAGATGATCAGGTCGGAATCATAAAGCTGGTCGATCCACTGGGGAACCTGGTCCTTCTCATAATAATTGGCCTCTCCGGTAACGGCATTCACAAGGATGGCTCCGTCGATGTCCTTTCCGTTCCACCAGCCGATGCGGTACTGGATGGTGGGCGCCACCCAGTAAGGCGTTCCCTCGTCGTCGATCTCAAAGGAGACCTCTTCAAACATTTTTGTAGGATAGAGGAAGCGGATATGGCGGTAGATGTTCCGGAAGAAGTACTCGCTGGGAGAGTATTTCATTCCATTTTCCAGCCATACCAGGTCCGTCTGCTGGGTCACCATGTTCACGGTGATATAGGCGGGGAGTCCCTTTTTCTGGTTATAGAGCCATTTAATGGGATCGGCGTAGGACAGGGGAGTCACCCGGTAGGGGACACCGTTGTAGTTGATCTGGGTGTAGTTGTTTTCAATCTCAAACTGGGATACCAGCTCGGTCATTTCTCCCAGCTTCCGGCTTCCCAGGCGGGTGGCCGTATCCTTATCCACCACCGGGATCTGGTTCATACTGATCTCAGCCACATCGGCAGAAAAATCTCCGGTCTCCATCTGGATCAGATCCCGGTACCGGGTGGCATTGAAAAACGGGATGCCAATGGCTGTGGCGATCACCATCAGGACAATGAGGATCCCGATGAAGCCAAAGCCGATCTTCAAGGGCCTGGCCAGGGATCGGCGGGGAGTTACCTCGTCCGGTTCCCGCTCCTCGGTCTCAAACTGGATCTGACCGGTGAGAGGGTTCTGGCGGACGCGGACATTGGTGCGGCTTCCCAGGCCTGACAGGAATTCCTTCATATAGGTGATGAAATTTACAGTTAGGATAATAAGAGTGGACAGGATCAGAAAAATGATAAAATCCTGGCTTTTTAAGTTAATGGCCGGAAGCATCGTATAATATAGAAGAAAGATGATAACGGCAGAAACCAGGATCCCTCCGAACACGGAGAAAAAGCTTCTTTTTTTCATAATGCGAACGTATTTGTTCCCCTTTCTGTGTGATAAATTCCGGGGGCGTACCGCTTATGGGCGTGCGCTCCCGGAATCTGGATTTTCTTATTATACCATTCTTACCATTTTTCTTCAATTAAACATCAGTTTCTTATGAATTTTTAGAGAATTTTAAGAATTGGATCAGATACCAGGGGCTTACTCCTGGATCAGAAATACCTCGGCGGAGGAGGTGCCATGGGTCCTTGTCTCTGCATGGGTATTGTAGTAAACGTCGATGTGATGGCCCTTTACGGCTCCGCCGATGTCTTCAGCCACGTATTCCTGGCCGTTGATGAGAAGCCGGCTTCCGATGGGAATGACCCTGGGATCCACAGCTACTGTGTGACTGGCAGTGGCAAGGGCCCCGGAGCTGGTGCGCCGTCCCCAGCCCTCGGAGCAGATCCGGCAGGGGCAGTAGGCGGTGAGCTTGAAATTTCCCAGAGGGACCAGGCTCTGGTAGGGGGAAGCCGCCGCGTCTCCGGATGCATAACGCAGCTTTCTGGAGATGACCGTGTTCCCGGAGGAAAGGCTGATAATATAAGAAGAGTGAGGGAGGGAATCCCAGTCGATCTCCACATGGAACCCGTAATTTCCGGTCCCCATGCCGTCCTCGGTCAGATCACCGCGGTATTCGGAGGCCAGAACGGATACGGCTGCCGCCACCTGTCCGCTGTGTTCGTCTGTGACGGTAACAGTGACGGTCTGGCTTTCCTCCGGTTTTCCAGAATCCCAGAGCCAGCCGGATACGGCTTTTCCCTCTACGCTGTCTAAGTGTCCATTTATCTTTGAAGTACCAGCCAGGGCCATGACACAGTTGACTGCGGTAAAGAGCATTACCAGCAGAAGACCTGCCATAAGTCTTGTTTTTTTCATGTTTACAACATCCTTTCTTTTATGTTACATTCATTAAAAAAGTATGATGCGAATGTAACAAAAATGTAACAAATCGGAAACAAAGCTATATTTTACATATTTTTTCCGTTTTGTCAACCCCCGGAGGCGGAAACGCTTTCCGGCGTTTCCTGGGAAAAAACTGGAAAACCATGGAAAACAAAGGCTTTGGGCCGGATGGGGCAGAATGAAAAAAATCTTGAAATGAAAGGAAGAATGTGGTACAATGTCCTTGTGGAACAGACAAAACAAAACTAAATGTATTTGGTGGAGGGACATTGTATGCGAATGATGGACGCTATTGTAAAACCGTCTGCAGCTCCGGGTTTAGAGCTGCGTCAGGTACCGGTTCCCACTCCGGGTCCGGGCGAAGTACTGATCAAGATCCATAAAACAGCGATCTGCGGTACAGACGTACATATTTATGACTGGAACGAGTGGTCCACCCAGCACATCAAGCCGCCGATGGTCATCGGACATGAGTACGTGGGCGAGATCGCAGAATTAGGCGCAGGAGTGACCGGCTTTACAGTTGGCCAGCGCGTATCCGGCGAAGGCCACATCACCTGCGGCCACTGCCGTAACTGCCACAACGGCAACATCCAGTGGTGCAAGGACACCAACAGCGTGGGCGTAGACCGTGACGGCGCATTTGCTGAGTATGTATGCATCCCGGCTACAAACGTGATCGCCATCGATCCCAGCATGGACGAGGATGTGGTTGCCATGTTCGACGCCGTTGGAAATGCAACCCATACCGCTTTAATGTTTGATCTTGTGGGCGAGGATGTTCTTATTACAGGAGCAGGCCCCATCGGTATCATCGCTGTTGCCATCTGTAAATATGCAGGCGCACGCCGCGTGATCATCACCGATATCCAGGATGCCCGTCTGGAATTAGCAAAGAAGATGGGCGCAGATGCAGCTGTGAATACTGCAAAAGAGGATCTGATGACCGTTATGAAGGAGCAGGGCCTGGTTGAGGGCTTTGACGTGGGTCTTGAGATGTCCGGAAGCGGAGCTGCATTAAAGCAGATGATCTCCGTTATGAGAAACGGCGGAAAGATCAGCCTTCTGGGTCTGGCCAACGGCCCGTTCCAGATGGATATGAACGAAGTGATCGGAAAAGGCCTGACACTGCAGGGTATCTACGGACGTAAGATGGACAACTGGCACCAGATGATCTATATGGTACAGGGCGGCCTGGATCTGAAGCCGGCGATCACCCACAGATTCCACTATACAGAGTTTGAAAAGGGATTTGAGGCTATGCACAGCGGAAAATCCGGTAAAGTCATCTTAGACTGGACAACGAAGAAATAGGAGGAAACCCAATGAAGACAGCATTTGAAACCTACCGTGCGGAATTAGATGCGATCCGTGAGGCAGGAACCTATAAGAGCGAGCGCATCATCACAACACCCCAGCGCTCCCGTATCGATACAACAGCAGCCAACGGCGTAGTAAATATGTGCGCTAACAACTACCTGGGCCTTTCCGCGCATCCCCGTCTGATCGAGGCTGCCAAGGCCAGCTATGATAAATGGGGCTTCGGTCTTTCTTCTGTACGTTTCATCTGCGGAACCCAGGAGATCCACAAAGAGTTAGAGCAGAGGATCGCAAAATTCGTTGGTATGGAAGACGCGATCCTTTACTCCTCCTGCTTTGATGCCAACGGCGGTCTTTTCGAGGTCCTTTTAAATGCAGACGACGCCATCATCTCCGATGAGCTGAACCATGCTTCCATCATCGACGGCGTAAGATTATGTAAGGCCAAGAGATACCGTTACAAAAACAACAACATGGAAGACTTAAAGAAGCAGTTAGAGGATGCAAGAGCAGCCGGCTGCAAGCGCATCATGATCGCCACTGACGGCGTGTTCTCCATGGACGGCTACATCGCAAACTTAAAGGGTATCTGCGATCTGGCTGACGAGTACGACGCTATGGTCATGGTAGACGACAGCCACGCAGTTGGCTTCATGGGTGAGCATGGCCGCGGAACTGCTGAATACTGCGGCGTTATGGGCCGTGTGGACATCATCACCGGTACCTTCGGCAAGGCCATGGGCGGAGCTTCCGGCGGATACACCGCTTCCAAGAAGGAGGTTGTTGACCTTCTTCGTCAGAGAAGCCGTCCGTACCTGTTCTCCAACACACTGGCTCCGGCGATCTGTGCCGCTACCATCGAGACCATCAACATGTTAGAGGAGTCCACCGCTCTCCGTGACAAGGTTCACGAGAACGCTGCATACTTCCGTAAAGAGATGGAGAAGATCGGCTTTGATCTGCTTCCGGGCGAGCATCCCATCGTTCCGGTTATGCTCTACGACCCGAAGGTTGCCAATGAGTTTGCCCGCCGTATGTTAGATAAGGGCGTATACGTAGTAGGCTTCTGCTATCCGGTCGTTCCCAAGGGACGTGACCGTGTACGTACCCAGATCTCTGCGGGACATACAAAAGAGGACCTGGATTTCGCAGTGAAGTGCTTCGCAGAAGTGAAGGCTGAAATGGGGATCTAAGGATCTGTAAATAAGGATAAAAAAGAGGAAGGGAAACCTGGATGACAGGGCCCTTCCTTTTTTATGGATCTATTAGGTTTTCTCGACTGCCTCAAATACCTCCACCTTCTGGAGCCCGTAATCCAGGGCTTCTTTGTGGGTATCAAAATAGATATCCAGGTGGTTTTCTGCCACGCCGCTGCCCTTATCCTCCACTGTATAGACAATGCCGTCGATGAGGAGCTTCGTTCCCAGAGGGAACTGGTCCAGGTCGGCGGAGATGGTGTGGTCTTCTTTGGGAACTGCGCCGGAATAGGTGTACAGATGACCGCCGCTGCATGCTTCACAGCCGCAGTAAGCGGAGATCTTAAAGGTTCCATAGGATCTGCCGGGAACGGTGGTCTCCTCCGGCTCTGTCTCTGTTACCTTTGAAGAGGGAGCTTCCTGGGAGCCGTCTGCCATCCCGCTGGCGTATTCTGCTGGCTTCCGGGGGCCTCCGGACGTTTTCGCTGGTTCGGCTTCCATGGCTTTGTCCGCAGGCTTGGCGGCCTCCAGGGGGCTTTCAGGCCCATCATATGTATCCTCCACGGCTTCTTCAAAGCCTGGCCCGGTCTCGGCGGCCTGGGAGGGGAATACGGCGATGGAAAGGAACAGGGCAGTACCGGCCATGGCGGCGCGGCAGAATCCATTTTTCTTCATAAGCAACCTCTCTGTTGATCGTACTTAAAATTACAATTTGTCATAAAGAAATTTCATTTATTTCATTATATTTACAAAAGTGTTAAATGTCAAGAAAAACAGCCGGATCGTTTGTGTCAAGTAATCGTTGGCAACTTACCCACTTCATTTTTTCCTTATGAT
>OLFX01002905.1_pt1 | contig 12632 bp, 8 predicted proteins | sample 1605091 | NCBI WGS metagenome assembly OLFX01 (sample SAMEA3888906, study PRJEB22519) | human gut metagenome | biome: human gut; feature: human-associated habitat; material: faeces | place: Denmark | collected 2012
CCAGCTAGACGGGGCGCGGAGCCGGATTCCATCCCCAACGTGCAAAGGGGGATTGTAAGCGCTTTTCTGCGCCCCGTTCAATTAGGACGGGGCGCATTGTTGTCTGCACCCATAGCCGCCAGCTTCTATCGATTTTCCTGATCTTGCGTTTGGGCTTAGCGTGCAGTTCTGGCGGATAATTGCATCGATTTTGGGTTTTGCAAAGTAGAAGCTCGTGCTCGATGGAAACGTTCCAGATTAGAAAAATGCTATCAAGAACGTATACAAAGAAGGAATTCGTTCTTGATGCATTTATCCTTAAGAACTGCGCACCGCTTTTCTTTGCGCAGCTTTATGACAGCCTCTCAACGCGCATCTATCTTTCCATACAACGCAAGACGCCGTCGGTCAGGGCTTTCAATGCGCGGAGGCGAGCGGTTTTTTGCCGATAGCCAAGACAAAATGAGAAACCTCGGTGGCGCTCTGTAGAAATACTGCAGAAATAGTGCTTGCGCAGGATGGATATGCGACAATCTCTGTTTACGTGCGTCGCTAAAAGAAAGCGGTTCCATGCGAACCGTTTGATCGACCGTGGCGCATTGGCAAGTAATCGCGTATTCCGCCCTTAGGAAAGGGATTCGCCCATGGTGATGAAGAAGAACATGAAGATCAAGCGCGAGGAGAAGGAAGCTCCCAAGCCCACCAAGGCCGAGCGCAAGAAAGAGGCCAAGTCCAAGCTTACCAAGACCGGTAAGATCATCCTGGTCGCGATCGGCGTCGCAGCCATGCTGCTCTCCGTGACCGCTATGGCTTGCTCCGGCATCCTCAACCAGGCAAAGTCGACTGAAGAGTATCATCTCACCGGTGGCGTTGCCGCCACAATCGATGGCACCAACATTACCGAGGACACCGTCACCAAGCAGATCATGAGCACTCGCACCTCCGGCGGCTATGACGATGATGCCGCATGGGCAAGCTATCTCAAGGGCCAGGGCAAGACGCCCGAGTCCCTGCGCGAGGAGACCATTCGCTCGCTCGCAGGCAACTACCTGCTGTCCAAGGCGGTCAAGGAGTACAACATCACCGTCTCTGACGATGACGTGAACGAGTCCTTCGAGAACGCCGCCTCCAGCTACGGTGGCACCGAGGCCATGATGAGCCTGCTGAGCCAGATGGGCTATACCGAGGATTCCTATAAGGAACAGATCAAGAGCAGCCTTGAGCAGCAGAAGTTGAAAGAAGAAGTTGCTCCCGAGAAGGAGCCCACGGACGATGAGGTCTTGACCTACTTCAACGACAACGTTTCCACCTACAACGACGCTCGTCGTTCCTCCAACCTCCTGATCAAGGTTGATTCGGACGCTTCCGATGAGGACAAGGAGAAGGCAAAGGCCACCGCGCAGGAGGCTCTGGACAAGATCAACTCTGGCGAACTCTCCTTCGAGGACGCTGTCAAGGAGTATTCCGAGGACACCGGTTCCAAGGACGATGGCGGTGACGTGGGCTGGGACAAGCTCACCAGCTTCGTCACCGAGTATCAGGATGCTCTGAGCGCCCTGTCCAAGGATCAGATCAGCGGCATCGTCGAGACCACCTACGGCTATCACATCATCAAGTGCACCGACTACTTCCATGTGGACGAGAAGGCCGATTCCATCGATCAGATTCCCGCCGAGATCAAGGACGCGATCGTCTCGAGCCTCAAGAGCTCCCAGGTTGACAAGGACTACAGCGCTTGGCTTGAGGAGTACATCGACAAGAACGATTTCAAGATCAACGCCATGCCGGCAGACGTTCCCTATAATGTGGACATGAACGCTGCTGATTCAAGCGACGCCGACAGCAGCGATGACTCTAGCAGCGATGCTGATGCCAATAGCGGTTCGGCCGAGTAAAACCGCTCACGTCGTCGAGCCTTGTTGCACAAGATCGGTTGATACGTAGAACGTGCGCCGCGTCCTGCTCAGTGCGGGCCGCGGCGTTTTTACAAGCGCCTCCGCGCGCGAGATTGGAGAGACATGACTAACGAAGAGCTGCATGCGCAGATGGTCGCGGCGATGAAGGCCAAGGACAAGACCCGTCTGTCCATCATTCGCCAGGTTATGGCCGAGGTTAAGAACATCGAGGTCAACGAGCGTCGCGATGTTACCGAGGAAGACGTCAACAGCATGATCAAGCGTCTGATCAAGCAGACCAGCGAGACGCTTGAGATGTCCAAGCAGGCCGGCAACAACCAGGAGCGTACCGACGTCCTGACCCAGCAGGTCGAGATTCTCGAGTCCCTGCTGCCCGAGCAGGTAAGCGGCGATGCCCTGGTTGCCCTGATCGAAAAGACCATCGCCGAGGTCGGTGCCGAGTCCCGCAAGGACATGGGTCGCGTCATGGGCGCCCTTAACGCTGCTACCGGCGGAAACTTCGACAAGGCTGCTGCCGCCAAGGAGGTTGGCGCTCGCTTGTCCTAAGCGTTTCTTGGACGAGGAAACGGGGCCGTTCGCATTTCAAGCCCAGGTGTGTTCGGTGCGCATCGCGCACTTCGAGGCATCGGAGCTTGGGGGCGGGCGGCCCTTTCTTGTTGGGGCTCGGTTGCGGGGCTGCAAGGTTTTAGGGTTGTTCACAGAGCCATATGAGGCGTCGGCGCCAAGGCCATCTGTAGTGAAACCTGCGGTTTCTTCATGGGACTGCTGGCGCAGTATGGATAATGCACCCTACAATAGGGAATAGACTATGGACAAATCCAACTAATTGCCTGATTAGTATTGGATAATCTACGCGCTGTACTCTAAAGGGCTTTCGTAAAGGATAGGTTACCAGGCCGTTGCAAAGCCTTAACCGCACTAAACGTGCAGGAGATACATTAGTAGAATAAAGCACAGCCAAACGCTCGGTCCTCGAGCGTTGCATTGGCAGTATGGAGGGGAAACATCTATGGCCGATATGATTCAGATCAAAGGCTTGAACAAGTACTTTGGCGACCTGCATGTCCTCAAGGACGTTAACCTCAACGTCAAGGAGGGCGAGAAGCTGGTCATCATCGGTCCGTCCGGCTCCGGCAAGTCCACGCTCATCCGTTGCGTCGACTTCCTTGAGGAGCCTACCACCGGCGAGGTGGTCATCGACGGCACCGTGCTTACCAAGAAGAACCACCTGGAGATGGCTCGTAAGTACAGCTCCATGGTGTTCCAGCAGTTCAACCTGTATCCCAACATGACCGTGCTGGGCAATCTCACGTTGGCGCCCATCAAGCTCCAAAAGAAGAGCAAGGAGGAGGCCAACAAGATCGCCATGGCCGCCCTCGAGCGCGTCGGCCTGGCAAACAAGGCCGGTGAGTATCCCCAGAACCTCTCCGGCGGCCAGCAGCAGCGCGTAGCCATCGCCCGCGCCCTTTGCACCAAGCAGCCCATCATCCTCTTCGACGAGCCCACCTCTGCTCTGGACCCCGAGATGGTCCAGGAGGTCCTCGACGTTATGATTGAGCTGGCGCAGGAGAACATTACCATGATGTGCGTCACGCATGAGATGGGCTTTGCCCGCCAGGTTGCCGACCGCGTCATCTTTATGGACGATGGTCAGATCCTGGAAGAGGGCACGCCCGATCACTTCTTCGAGAATCCGCAGAACCCTCGCTGCAAGGACTTCCTCGCCAAGATCCTGCACTAACCCGTGCAAGTTAATCGCACCCGAGTTCCACCAATAGTTATCAGTCGCATGCCGCCCGCGCGGCCGGCACGCGAGCGTAGTACCAAATGGAAGGGGTACCACCATGGATATGAATCGTCGTCAGTTTATTCAGGTATTCGGTCTCGCCGCCCTGGGCATCGCCGGCGCCGGCTCCCTTGCCGGTTGCGGCGGCAACGCAAGCTCCGGTTCCTCTGACACGTCCTCCAAGCTCGAGGCAATCAAGAGCCGCGGCAAGCTTAAGGCTGGCGTTAAGAAGGACGTTATCGGCTACGGTTACCTCAATACCGCTACCAACGAGTACGAGGGTCTCGAGATCGACCTGTGCTACCAGATCGCCGCTGCCGTCCTGGGCGTCTCCTATGATGAGGCCAAGGAGCAGAAGCTGGTCGAGTTCACCGACGTCACGCCTAAGACCCGCGGTCCGCTGATCGACAACGACCAGCTCGACATCATTTGCGCTACCTACACCATCACCGACGAGCGCAAGAAGAGCTGGGACTTCTCCACGCCCTACCGCACCGACCACGTGGGCATCCTGGTCAAGAAGGCCGCCGGCATGAAGTCCATGGCCGACCTCGACGGCAAGATCATCGGCGTCTCCCAGGGTTCTACCACCAAGGACCTTGTCAGCGAGATGCTCAAGGACCAGGGAGTCGACGCCACCCCCAGCTTCCAGGAGTTCCCGGACTACCCGTCCATCAAGAGCGCCCTGGACGCCGGCAACATCGACGCGTTCGCCATGGACCGCTCCACCCTCAAGACCTACACCACCGAAGACTGCGAGCTGCTCCAGCCCGAGATCGAGTTTGGCGCCCAGGACTACGGTATCGCTACCAAGAAGGGTTCCGACCTTTCCAAGACCGTCGACGATACCGTCAACGAGCTGCTTGAGAACGGCTGGCTGGACGAAGAGATTAAGGCTTGGGACCTGCTCTAATTAGATTATTTGGACGAGGAGCCCTTGCCGCGCATCGCATATGACGGCACGTCCGCCGTGATTTCGGCGCGCCCGCAATCTGCTCGTCCGCAAACACGGTGCGTCCGGGTGGAGCCATCTGCCCGGGCGCTCAGTACGATAATGGCACGTTGGAAGGATCTATATGCTAGAGGGACTCCTCGATCCCGCGCGATGGGAGTTGACATTTGCCGAGAGCGGTCCGTTGTGGGAGGGCTTTGCCTTTACCCTGCAGGTGGTCATCGCCGGCTTGCTGCTCTCCCTTGTGTTGGGAACCATCTTGGGCGTGTTCTCCACCACGCGCTCGCGCATCCTGCGCGCAATCAGCCGCGTGTACGTTGAGTTCTACCAGAACACCCCGCTGCCGGTGCAGGTGTTCTTCATGTACATGGCCGGCCCGCAGATCCTGCAGGCCATCACCGGCGCCGCCACGCCCGTGCGCATTCCCGCGTTTGTCCTGGGCTTCATGGGCGTGGGCCTGTACCACGCGGCATACATCGCCGAGGTCATCCGCACCGGTATCGAAGCAGTTCCGCGCGGACAGATGGAGGCGGCGCTGTCGCAGGGCTTCACCCGCGTGCAGGCGTACCGCTACGTGATCTTGCCCCAGACGTTCAAGATCATCCTGCCGCCGCTGTGCAACCAGGCGCTCAACCTGGTTAAGAACAGCTCCGTCCTGGCGCTCATCGCCGGCGGCGACCTTATGTACAACGCGGACAACTTTGTCTCCACGTACGGCTACCTGCAGGGCTACATCCTGTGCTGCTTCATGTACTTCATCATCTGCTTCCCGCTGGCAATTCTTGTCCAGTACCTGGAGCGCCGCTCCAAGCAGCGCCCGCGCGCCAAGGTGATTCCCGGCATTACGCCCGATCCTGCAAAGGAGGCGTAATCCATGGAACTGTTCAACGCCGCCAACATGACGTTTATCATGAACGGTTTCTTCAAGACCATTCAGATATCCGTTCTCGCTATCATCTTCTCGCTCATCCTGGGCACCATCCTGGCCATGGTCAAGCAGTACTGCACCGGCAAGCTGCGTCCCTTGTCTTGGTTCGCTACCGCCTACATCGAGCTGTTCCGCTGCACCCCAAACCTGCTGTGGATCCTCTTTATCTACTTCACGGTCAAGGGCTCAGACGTCTTCATCTCCGTCCTGGCGTTCACCATCTTCACCTCTGCCGTCATGGCAGAGATCGTCCGCGGCGGATTCAACTCCATCCCCGCCAGCCAGTTCGAGGCAGCGCGCAGCCAGGGCTTTAGCTTCTTCGCCACCATGCGCTACATCATCTTGCCTCAGACGTTCAAGACCATCATCCCGGCACTCTTCAGCCAGTGCACCACGGTGATTAAGGACAGCTCGTACCTGGCCGGTGTCAACGTGGCCGAGTTCATGTACACCACCAAGGTAGTTATGGCGCAGACCACCAACTTGGGCCAGGTGCTCATGCTCTACGGTTTTGTGTTCGCGCTGTACTTCGCCCTCAACTTCAGCATCTCGCTGCTGGTGCGCGCATACCAGCGTCGCGTGGTCGCTGCATAGCCGCTGAATCGGCATAGTTCTCTTTACGGGCGCGGACGATGAGCTACCGGGCAATCGCTTCGCGCCCGCTGCGTAAAATGCGCTAGACTCGATGTGGACGAGAAGCCATTCGGGCAAGCGTCCAGCAGGGTACTTGTACGCTCACTATCTAAGGAGCTTTCCATGGGACTCATCAAGCAGGCAATCGAGGCGCGTGTGGCCGCTGAGGCTGCAGAGCGCGCGGGCCAGCCCGTCGTTATCACCATCGCTCGCGACTTTGGCGCGGAGGGGCATGAGATAGGCAAGATGCTGTCCACCTTGCTGGGCATTCCGCTGTATGACAACGAGCTGCTGGTGCGTTCCGCCATGCGCGCGGGCGAGTCCGTTGACAAGATGGCCGCTTATGACGAGCGCAGGGCTGCGGAGTTCATGGCGTTTCTGCCCGATCGCGTGGATTCGCGCACGCTGTCCGACAAGCTGTTCCGTAGCATGTCGCAGGTAATCTTGGATCTGGGTGCCACCGAAAGCTGTATTATCGAGGGTCGTCTGTCCGACTACCTGCTGCGCAACAACCCCAACCACATCGCTGTGCTGGTGACCGCCCCGTTCGACGAGCGCGTGGAGATCGTCCGCAAAAAGCGCGGCCTTAACAAGCGCGAGGGCGCTAAGCTGGTGCGTGAGATGCAGAAGGCGCGCGAGACCTTTTACAAGCGCTACTCTGCCGGCAAGTGGAAGATGACCGATGGCAAGGACATTGTGGTCAACCGCGCCAAGCTGGGCCGCCAGGGTTGCGTGGACGTAATCGCCGCTGCCTATAACGCCAAGCTGCGCGAGCTGGGCATCTATGAGGAAGAGGCCGCCCGCGCGGTGAAGGAAGCCGCAGCCGCCGCTCCGCTCAACGTTGAGGCAACGGTTGAGGATGCCGTTGCGTCCAGGTAGGCTTTGGACAAGGCTTCTCAGAAGCGATCAACTTCTCAGTAGCGATTTTTAATGCTGTCCAGCACAAAGCGGTTTAAGTACAGGCTGAACAAGCAGGCTTCAAGGCGCGTTCGCAATAGCGGACGCGCCTTTTCTTATAATGCTTGCTTTTCTAGCCGTCTAGGATGCAGGCGGGGAATTTTCCTACCCCGCTCCCGCCCGCTGAAGGGTACACATCAGTCGAATTTGACAATCTGGATCTAGCCCCGGCTCTTTCTTTTTTGTTCATATGGACGTTGTGGTCAGCGCGAGTAAATCTATCAGCATGAGCCCCTGTGAAATACGAGGAAACCCAGTGTGTTACGGGGACGCCAGTCGTGATGTGGGCGGTCAGGGGCAATGAGAGGTCGGAGGCAGCGGAAGGTTAGAGGCAATGGAAGGCTGGGAGGATTGGTCGAAATGGCGCGGCCGCCGCAGTAGTTGCCACCCCAAAGCATTGCTTGCCCTGCCCAACAGGTTCACGTAATCAGTCCTCCCTGGTAGCTGAATACTAATACCAGTTAGAATTAAACTGCTGCATCTACCAGCAAAAAAGGTTTCAAAAAACTGAGATTGTATTCTGGTTGTAACCACTTATAGAGGAATTAAGCCCGCTCACCTAAGAATTGCCTACTGTCGGGGGGGGGATATTCGAATGCCGTATTCTCTCACCAACTATTGGAGGATTCTGCCTTGACCGCGTGGTTGGGGCAGAGTCTCGGGCGAGTTGGCCCTTACCAATCGAAAGGAGAATTATGGCTAAAGAATGGCTCAAACGCTGTTGCGTGGGGGCGATGACCGCGGTCTTGACCGTATCATCGCTACCCATGGCAGCGTTCGCGCAGCCAGCAGATGATGCGAAGGGGGTTGTCGAAGTAACCCCTGGTGAGGGAACCATTACAATTGGCAATGGGTATATCTCCCGCACCTTCTCTACCAGCGGTAACAAGCTAAAGACAACGAGCATCAACAACTATCGCGCCGAAACCACGTTTACGCCGGCGGACGGTAGCGAAGAATTCATCATCAAGCGCACCAATACCGACCCGCGTTTGCAAAAGCCCCTCGATCAGAGCGGTTGGACGGCCACGGCGGACACCCAGGAGACTAATAAAGAGAACGGCAAGGCCCAGAATCTCATCGACAACAATCCTGGCAGCATTTGGCACACTCAATATAATCCGCAGACAAGCGATTACCCTCACGAGATCGTAATCGATCTTGGCAAGGCGACTGATTTTCAGAGCTTCTCCTACGATCCTCGCTATACCAAAGATAACGGAGTGAACGTCAACGGCAACATCGACAAATACGCCCTGTGGGTGAGCTCTGCCGAGGAGCCTCCCGCGAGCGACACCACAGACCACGCCACCGCGGGTTGGACCAAGGTCATGGACAGCGCGTTCGACTACACGAACAATAAGGGCGAAGCCATCCACGTCAACGTTCCCGATGACAAGCTAGACGAGTGCAAGAACGTTCAGTGCGTCATGCTCGAGGCGAAGAGCAGCAAGAACGGGCTGGCCCACGCCGGCGGTGAGGAGTTCGACCTCTACGCGGAGAAATGGGTTATGCCCGAGGACGAGCTTGGCCCCAAGACCCTGAGCGCCAGCGAGCTCGAGCTCCAGGGCGAACCCGTGGTGAAGGACATTACCGACGGCGGTAAATCCGGCAAGATGATCTCCTTCATGTTCAAGGACAAGAACTTCTGCGGCGTTGATTATTCGATCGTCGAGAACGTGGTGATGTTCGAGGGCGACCACTACATGCGCAAGCTCATGGACATCTCCGTTCCCCAGGAGCAGGCGGAAAACGCAGAGATCGACTACATCGATCTGGAGTCGCTGAAGCTCAACGCCAGCGACAGCTCTTGGACCATCCCGCTCGGCCAGGGCGGCATCGTCGAGATGGAGGAGTTCAAGGCGAATCTGGGTCAGCCCCTCTATATCGATGGTATGTTCTTTGGCTGCGAGTTCCCGGTTGCGGACACGCATATCGATGAGAAGGACGGTGCCAAGACTGCGCGCTCCCGCTACTACACGGGCAAGAACTTCAACCGTTTGAAGCTGGACGGCCAGACGCGCGACCTGGGCGATGGCAAGATCCACTACGCCACGTGGCAGACGGTTGCCGGCGCGGCCCGCAGCACGGACAACTCCGTGATCCAGTCCGACTTCTTCGACTACATCGATGACATCTCCGTTCCCGCTGACTTCCGCATCCAGTACAATTCCTGGTTCGACAACATGCTGAAGATCACGGACGAAAACATCATCAAGTCGTTCAACGAGATCGATAAGGGCCTGGTTGCAAACGAGGTTCGTCCGCTTGACTCCTACGTTATCGATGACGGTTGGACCAACTACAACGATAAAGACGGCGCTTGCAACGCCCAAGAAGCCGGTACGGGTGAAAACAAGAGCGGCTTTTGGGAGATCAACTCCAAGTTTCCCAACGGCTTCACCACGTCAAGCGAGCTGGTCAAGGCGCTGGGCGCGAATTTTGGCGTGTGGCTTGGCCCCCGCGGCGGCTACAACTACCAGGGTAATCTGGCGACCGTCCTCGTGGAGAGCGGCAAGGGCTCCAAGGCGAACGGTCAGGGACCGAGAGGCGACATCGACGTTGCCAACCGCACCTACGTCAAGGAACTTGAGAAGTTCTTTATAGACCAGCAACAACTATATGGCGTGAACTACTGGAAGCTCGATGGCTTCGCCCAGCAAAAGCAGTACAACACCTGGGGCGCAACTGACGCGCTGCCCGCCCGCGCGGGAGACCACATGATCGGCGGCGAGCACCAGATGTACCACGTCACCGACCTGTGGGAGGCGTGGATCGACCTTATGATCGGCATCCGTGCGCCCGAAGCGACTGCGAATGTAAAGAACCTCTGGGTCTCGCTGACCAGCTACGTTAACCCGTCGCCCTGGTACCTGCAGTGGGCCAACTCCGTGTGGCTGCAGTGCGGTCCTGACCAGGCTGGCGCCGGCAAGAGCGATAACGACAGGTCCGATAGCCAAATGGACCGCCAGCTCAACGCTCGCGATGCTCACTACTACAATTTCATCAAAGAACACCAGTTCCAGTTCCCGCTCGCACACATCTACAACCACGATCCGGTGTACGGCAAGGCGGGTACCGGCATGGCTGCAAACACGGCGACTGCCGAGCAGTTCCAGAACTACCTCTATACCGCAGCGGGTCGCGGCACGGCGTTTTGGGAGCTCTATTTCTCGGACGAGCTGCTCGATGACGAGAAGTACGAGGTGACCGGCGAATTCCTGAGCTGGGCGGAGGACAACTTCGACAAGCTCAAGAACGTCAAGATGTTCGGAGATAGCCCCGCGTCCCACGTGAAGCTCGAAACGGGCAATTCAAAGACGAATCCCACGGTTGAGATCTACGGCAACGGTACCTTTGGCACGTACGGCTATTCTGGCTTCGACGGCGACGAGGGCATCCTTACCATCCGCAACGCGGACTGGCACAAGGCCCAAGACCTCAAATTCACCGTGGACGATGCAACGCTGGGTATCCACGGCAATAATGGCGACTCCTTCGACTATGTGGTCGAGCGCCACTACGTAAAGAAGGGTGGCGCGGTCTCCTCTATCACCGAGATCGGCCAGCTGACGTACGGACAGGACGTGACGTGGAACCTCCAGCCCGAGGAGTCCCTTACCGTTCGCGTTTCCAAGAAGAAGGACACGACGGGTCCTTCGATTAGCACCGTTACCCATAACGGGCAGACGGAAGATGGCAAGACCGAGCTCATCGTCCGTATGGACGAGAAGGTCAAGGGCGACGCCAAGTTCACCGTTAACGGCAAGGACGTTCCCGCCGATAAGGTGAAGCGCTCCGCGGACGACGTCACCTACCACATCACCCTTGAGAAGGCGCCCAAACACGGTGACAAGCTTGAGGTCGCGGTTTCCGGCATCACCGATATGGCCGGTAACGCCGTCAAGGGTGGTGCCTACGCGCTGGACTTCCACAAGGGCAATTTGGTAGCGTCTCGCTGTCCGTCCCGCCTGACCGCCTACACCAAGAAGCTTGCCGACAAGAAGGACTCTCTTGAGTCCATGACCGGTTTCACCGTGTACTCCCACGTCAACACCACCGGGCACGGCCCGCTGGTGAAGCAGGAGGGCGCATACGAGCTGGGAATCGACGCGAACGGCAAGCCCTACTTTGAGGTAAACGGCGTTCGCGCCACCGGCAAGACTGCGGTCAACGATGGCAACAAGCACACCGTCGTGGGCGTTGAGGAGCCCAACGGCCTCCTTAAGGTCTATATCGACGGCATAGCTTCCAGCTCCGCCTACGATGCGAAGAACTATCTGCACAAGCTGGTCGCGGGCGACATCCTGTTCGCCGGCGGCGAGTTCAACAAGGATGTGGACGAGGCTTCCGCCAAGGTCTACGACCGCGCGCTCGGCTATGACGAGATCGACAAGCTCCATTCCGCCGCCGTGCCCAACCTGACGGACCGCAACCTTGCGCAGGGCAAGCCCGTTTCGGCCAAATGGACCGAGGACGATACTAACGCCGCCAAGGGCCAGGACCGTCCCATGTCCATGGCGGTTGACGGAAAGAAGAACGATACCGAAAACAACTACGGAGAGTTTGGTAACGACCACAAGGCGGCTAGCTCCTATATGGAAGTTGATCTTGGCGACGTTTACGAGCTGACGGAGCTCAACCTTTGGCGCTATTGGCAAGGTGGGAAGCGCGAGTACAAGGACACCCTGATCGTTGTCTCGCAGGACGAGAAGTTCGGCAAGAAGGATGACGACGCTTCCGATGACGTAATCATCTTCAATGCGGATAAAGATGGCAAGCACGGTTATGTCAAGGGAACCCAGGAGGGCTACAAGGAAACGGCCGATGGCCATAAGTTCCCGGTTTCCGGCTCCGCGCATGCTCGCTATGTCCGCGTGTACATGAACGGCAACGTCGACAACGGCCGGACCGGTAACACCAACCACGTGGTCGAGCTCGAGGTGTTCGGCCACGACCTGCCCAAGGATCCCGGTGCATCGATCGACGTGAGCAAGCTGTACGCCTGCATCGACGCGGTCCGCGCCAAGATCGCCGCGGGCAAGTACACCGCCGATAGCGTGCAGAAGGTCCTGGAGAAGCTCGAGGCGGCAGAGCTCGTCGCGGACTGCCCCGAGAGCCAGGACGCCGTGGACAAGGCGCTCGAGAACCTCAACGGCATCGAGTCCCAGCTCGAGCAGGCTGTCACCGTCACCTTCGAGTTCAAGGGCGATGTTCCCTCCGGCGTTCAGGTTCCCGATCCTGTCAACGTGGAGAAGGGCACCGCGCTGGAGAGCAAACTGCCCACGCCCGATAAGGTGGACGGCTACTCCTTCAAGGGTTGGTTCTCCGATGCGGATTGCACCGCCGGCAAGGAGTTCAAAGCCAATACCAAGGTGGAGAATGACATGACGGTCTACGGCAAGTGGGTGAAGGACGCCCCGGCACCCGGCCCCGGCCCGGATTCCCAGCCCACCTACGTCACGGTGACCTTCGACGACA
>OLFX01002914.1_pt1 | contig 12559 bp, 9 predicted proteins | sample 1605091 | NCBI WGS metagenome assembly OLFX01 (sample SAMEA3888906, study PRJEB22519) | human gut metagenome | biome: human gut; feature: human-associated habitat; material: faeces | place: Denmark | collected 2012
TGTTCTGACAAGAATCCGGAGAATTGTGAGATCTACATCGTAGAGGGAGATTCCGCCGGTGGTTCTGCGAAGACTGCACGTGACCGTGCGACACAGGCAATCCTTCCGCTTCGTGGTAAGATCCTGAATGTAGAGAAGGCAAGACTGGATAAGATCTACGGCAATGCCGAGATCAAGGCGATGATCACAGCATTTGGTACCGGAATCCATGAGGATTTTGATATTTCCAAGCTGCGTTATCACAAGATCATCATCATGACCGATGCCGACGTGGACGGTGCACATATCAGTACACTGCTTCTGACATTCATTTACCGTTTCATGCCGGAACTGATCAAGCAGGGATATGTATATCTGGCACAACCGCCGCTCTACAAGCTTGAGAAGAACAAGAAGGTATGGTATGCATACAGTGACGAAGAATTAAGCAAGATCATCGAAGAAGTCGGACGAGACGGGAATAATAAGATCCAGCGTTACAAAGGTCTGGGAGAGATGGATGCCGAGCAGCTCTGGGATACCACCATGGATCCACAGCACCGTATCCTCTTACGTGTAACGATGGACGATGAGACAACGAGTGAACTGGACCTTACATTCACCACCCTGATGGGTGACAAAGTTGAACCGAGACGTGAGTTCATCGTTGAAAATGCAAAATATGTCAAGAACCTGGATGTATAATAACAGCGTGTAGAAGAAAGGAGGAACAGAGATACTTAAATCTCTGAGAGATTGATGGAAGACAATATATTTGACAAAGTCCACGAAGTGGATCTGAAACAGACAATGGAAACCTCTTATATCGACTACGCGATGAGTGTTATTGCGTCCCGTGCACTGCCGGATGTAAGAGATGGTTTGAAACCGGTACAGAGAAGAATCCTGTACTCTATGATCGAACTGAATAACGGTCCCGACAAGCCGCACAGAAAGTGTGCACGTATCGTCGGTGATACGATGGGTAAATATCACCCGCACGGTGACAGTTCGATCTATGGCGCATTGGTTAATATGGCACAGGAATGGTCTACCAGATATCCGCTGGTAGACGGACATGGTAACTTTGGTTCTGTGGACGGTGACGGTGCTGCCGCCATGCGATACACAGAAGCAAGACTGAGTAAGATTTCCATGGAATTAACGGCGGATATTAATAAAAATACCGTTGATTTTATTCCGAACTTTGACGAGACGGAGAAAGAACCTACCGTTCTGCCGGCAAGATTCCCGAACCTTCTGGTCAACGGTACTTCCGGTATCGCTGTAGGTATGGCGACCAATATCCCGCCGCACAACCTGCGTGAAGTGATCAATGCGGTTGTACAGATCATCGATGACCAGATCGAGGATAAAGAAGAGACAACGATCGAAGAGATCTTAAAGATCATCAAAGGACCGGACTTCCCGACCGGAGGTATGATCCTTGGAACCAGAGGAATTGAAGAGGCATACAGAACCGGACGCGGCAAGATCCGTGTGCGTGCGGTGACAGATATCGAGGCGATGCCGAACGGCAAGAGCCGCATCATCGTAAGTGAGCTTCCTTACATGGTGAATAAAGCAAGACTGATCGAGAAGATCGCAGAACTGGTACGTGATAAGAAGATCGATGGCATCACAGACTTAAGTGACCAGTCAAGCCGTGAAGGAATGCGCGTAGTCATTGAACTCAGGAGAGATGCCAATGCAAATGTTATCCTGAACCAGTTATACAAACATACACAGCTTCAGGACACATTCGGTGTGATCATGCTGGCACTGGTCGGCAACGAGCCGAAGGTCATGAACCTGATGGAGATGCTCAACTACTATCTGAGACATCAGGAAGAAGTTGTGACACGCCGTACACAGTATGAGTTAAATAAAGCCGAAGAACGTGCGCATATCTTACAGGGATTACTGATCGCATTAGATAACATCGATGAAGTGATCAAGATCATCAGAGGTTCACAGACTGTCCAGATCGCAAAATCAGAATTGATGGAGCGTTTCGGACTGACAGATGTACAGGCGCAGGCAATCGTAGACATGAGACTGCGTGCCCTGACAGGTCTGGAAAGAGAAAAACTCGAAGCAGAATATAAAGCACTGATGGAGCAGATCGAACATTTACGTGCGATCCTCGCAGATAGAAAGTTATTACTTGGCGTGATCAAAGAAGAGATCCTTGTGATCCGTGATAAATACGGAGATGAGAGAAGAACATCCATCGGATTCGATGAGTTCGATATCTCCATGGAAGACCTGATCCCAAGAGAAGATGTTGTCATCACGATGACAAAGCTTGGATATATCAAGAGAATGTCTCACGATACATTCAAAGCCCAGAACCGTGGAGGCAAGGGAATCAAAGGTATGCAGAAGCTGGACGAGGATTATGTAGAAGAACTCTTCATGACCAATACACATCACTACCTGATGTTCTTTACGAACACCGGACGTGTATACCGCATGAAAGCATACGAGATCCCGGAAGCAAGCAGAACATCCAGAGGAACTGCGATCGTGAATCTGTTACAGTTAATGCCGGGCGAGAAGATCAGTGCGGTCATTCCAATCGAGAAATATAACGATGACGAATATCTGCTGATGGCTACCAAGAAAGGTCTCATCAAGAAGACCCCGATCAAAGAATATGCAAATGTCAGAAAGACAGGACTTGCAGCAATCACACTCCGTGAGGAAGATGAGCTGATCGAGGTAAAATATACAGACAGCGATCATGATGTATTCATGATTACAAAGTATGGACAGTGTATCCGCTTCAATGAAAGTGATGTACGTCCGACAGGAAGAACATCCATGGGTGTCCGTGGTATGAACCTGGTAGACAGTGATGAAGTGATCGGAATGCAGATCGATTCACAGGGAACAGACCTGCTGATCGTGTCAGAATACGGAATGGGCAAACGTACTTCCATCGATGAATTCACAGCCCAGAACCGCGGCGGTAAAGGTGTGAAGTGCTACAAGATCACAGAGAAGACCGGTAACGTTGTAGGTGTGAAAGCAGTAGATGAGGACAATGAGATCATGATCATCAACACGGAGGGAATCATCATCCGTATGAAGTGTGACGGAATCTCAGAACTCGGAAGAGTGACATCCGGAGTGAAGCTTATCAACCTGCCGGAAGGCGATAAAGTAGCTTGTATCGCAAAAGTACGTAGAGGCGATGAATCAGAAGATGATCTGGTAGAGCCGGAAGAAAGTACAGAAGATGCAGAGAACGTAGAGACAGAAGAATAAAGATATAAAACGAGGCGGAAGATTAAAAAATTTCCGCCTCGTTTTTTGAAAAAATATTTTTATTTTTCCGCCTCATCTGCAGCAAGTTCACGAAGAATGATCTCCGCAGTCTTCTTCACAGTAGCAGCTACAAAGTCTGTACACTGTGCTTTACGTTCCGGAGAATTCTTCTCTTTGCCTTTTGTCAGAACACGGCAGCATGTTGCACCACAGTATTCCTTGAAGAAATCGTGGATTTCGTTCGAAAGCTTGAAACAGCGGTTAATCTTAGGATCACCAGGTGTCTTACGTCCGAAGAAATATCCGATACACATCGTTGCTCCGGCGAGTGCACCACAGATACATCCGCCTCCGCCAAGCCCCCATGGGAATCCGGAACTCATAGCAATCGCATCATCCGACATGTCCAGTTCAAAATTCTCCTTGATTGCATAAATGACAGATTCTGAACAGGCAAAACCCTGATTAAAGATGTCCACGGCATCCTTTTGAAGTTTCTCTAAATCTACATTTGTTGTCATTATAATCCCTCCTGAAAAATGTGTTAAATCCATTATACCACGGCGAAAAAAACTTGTATATCATCTTGGAACAGGGTAAAATAAAAAAGGACAGGTTTTTTTGAGCAGGAACATAAGGTTCCAAAAAATCCCATGTCCCTAGGAGGATATAGATGAGAACAATCAATGTAAATACAATCACAGAAAATATAAAAGACATGTGCATCCAGGCGAATCATTTCCTTGCCGATGACATGGACAAAGCAATGAAACACGCACTGGAGACAGAAGAAGCACCACTGGGCCGTCAGATTCTGGATCAGCTGCAGGATAATCTGAAGATCGCTGCAGAAGACATGATCCCAATCTGCCAGGATACAGGTATGGCCGTCATCTTCATGAAGATCGGTCAGGACGTACACTTCGAAGGAGGCAGTCTGGAGGATGCCATCAACGAAGGTGTCCGTCAGGGATACGTAGAAGGATATTTAAGAAAATCCGTTGTAGGAGATCCGATCATCCGCGAGAATACCAAAGACAACACACCGGCAGTGATCCACTACAGTATCGTGCCGGGAGACAAAGTAGAGATAAAGGTTGCGCCAAAAGGATTCGGCAGCGAGAATATGAGCCGTGTATTCATGTTAAAACCAGCCGACGGGATCGAAGGAGTAAAGGAAGCAATCCTTACAGCAGTCAGAGACGCAGGACCGAATGCCTGTCCGCCGATGGTAGTCGGAGTAGGAATCGGCGGAACATTTGAAAAATGTGCGCTGATGGCAAAAGAAGCCCTTACAAGAGAAGCCGGATCCCATTCCGGAACTGCCTGGGTAAAAGACCTGGAAGAAGAGATGCTTGAGACGATCAACAAGCTTGGAATCGGACCGGGCGGACTCGGAGGAACGACCACAGCTCTTGCAGTGAATGTCAATACATACCCGACACACATCGCAGGACTGCCGGTTGCAGTCAACATCTGCTGCCATGTGAACCGTCATATCATCAGGGAGGTGTAAGTATGGACAAGCATATCACAGCACCAATTACAAAAGAAACAGCCAGATCTCTTCACGCAGGAGATTATGTATATGTCACAGGAACCATCTATACAGCAAGAGATGCGGCACACAAGCGCATGGATGAAGCACTGGACCGCGGGGAATCACTTCCGATCGATATCAAAGACCAGGCAATCTACTACATGGGACCATCTCCGGCAAGAGAAGGACGCCCGATCGGATCAGCCGGTCCGACAACCGCCAGCCGTATGGACAAGTATGCCCCACGTCTGCTGGATCTCGGACAGACGGCCATGATCGGAAAAGGCAAGAGAAGCCAGGCAGTGATCGATGCGGTGGTACGTAACGGATGCGTATACCTTGCAGCCATCGGAGGAGCCGGTGCACTGTTATCCAAATGCATCAAATCCTCAGAAGTCATTGCGTACGAAGACCTCGGAACCGAAGCCATCCGTAAATTACAGGTCGAGAACCTTCCGCTCATCGTAGTCATCGACAGCGAAGGCAATAACCTGTACGAAACTGCGATCAAGGAGTATGCAAAGATATGAGAAGAATCCTTCTGATGGTACTCCGGAATATTTTCTTCGTGCCGGTCTACTGGTACAAGTTATGCTACCATGCCAGACACGTAGACAAATATACGGAAGAAGAACACTATAAATTATTAAAATACATCGATCACCGGGCAAATACATCCGGGAATATCCATATCGAGGTACATGGGCAGGAGAACATCCCTGAACAGGACGGATTCATGTTCTACCCGAATCACCAGGGACTCTACGACGTGCTTGCCATTATGGAAGCATGCCCGCGCCCGTTCGCGGTAGTCGCCAAAAAAGAAGTGGCCAACGTACCATTTCTCAAGCAGGTATTCACCTGCATGAAGGCATACATGATCGACCGCGAAGATGTGCGTCAGTCACTGCAAGTGATCGTAAATGTCAGCAATGACGTGAAGAACGGAAGAAACTTTCTGATCTTCCCGGAAGGAACAAGATCCAGACAGGGCAATCAGGTACAGGACTTCAAAGGCGGCAGCTTCAAAGCAGCGACCAGGGCAAGATGTCCGATCATTCCGGTAGCACTGATCAACTGTTTCGTGCCGTTCGACTCTAAGACAACAGAACATGTCAATGTACAGGTACATTTCTTAGAGCCGCTGCTTTACGAAGAATACAAAGACATGAAGACAACAGAGATTGCAGCAATTGTAAGAGAGAAAATCCAGCATACGATCAATGAAAATGTATAAAAGGATTACAGGGAAATGAGAGAAAAAATATTACAGGTTAAGACATTCGGCAGTTTTTCCATGATATATGACGGAAAATCCCTGTTCGGAAGAAAAGTAGGAGAGACACAGTTCGCTTCCATGATGCAGATGCTGATACATGAAAGGAAAAAAGGTGTCAGCAGGGACCGTCTGGAACAGGAACTGTTCGGGGAACGGGAAGTGGAAAATGTACATCATGCCCTTCAGAGCGTCATTTACAACGCAAAGAAGAGACTGGAAAAAGCAGGACTTCCGGATGTAAACTATATAGAGATCAGAAACGGTGTCGTCTACTGGAATGACGAGATCAAAGTACAGGAAGATGCAACCGAATTTGACCAGATATACAACAGAATAAAACATGAGAAAAATCCGGATAAAAAGATAAAAGACCTCGAAAAAATATTCGAGATCTATACCGGAGAATTCCTTGTGAAACGGCAGAGTGTGATCTGGGTTGCCATTGAAGCAAGACGGTATGAGGACATGTTCCGGGAAAAGCAGAACTATACACAGCTTGAACATCTCGGAGTATATGCATCGAATATCGAACCATTCTCCGATTGGGAGGCATTGACCATGGAAGCAATGGTTGCGCTGGGAAGATACGAAGAAGCCACCGATCTGTACGCCGAAACGGCAGAACGATATTTTGAAGAACGGGGATTAAAACCGTCCAAACGTCTTCTGGATTCCATGAACCAGCTTGGTAACCAGGTGATGCATTCCTACGACGTACTGGACAACATCCAGCACAATCTGGAAGAAAAAGGAATCCCGAAAGGGGCATATCTGTGCAGTTATCCGACATTCCGCGGAATCTATCATCATCTGGTGAGGATGCTGGAACGGAGCGGACAGTCGATCTATCTTATGCTGTGTACCATTGTGGACAGCAAAGGAAGACCGATGAAAGAAGGAGCCATGCTGGAAGGACTGGCAAAGAGACTGGAAGAATCCATTTGCACATCGATCCGCAACAGTGACGTCGTGAACCATTACAGCAAGGGACAATACCTGGTACTGCTGATCAATACAACGAGAGAAGACTGTGCGGTAATTCAGAAGAGAATCAATTACAAATTCCTCACAGACCGGCAGAGGACCGGCGTGAGATATTATGTGAACAGTGTAGTATATGAAAAGGATCTTTAAGATAACACTTGAAGATCCTTCTTTTTTTATCAAAAACTATTCAGCCGTCGAAAAGAGCTATTCAGCATGCGGGACGCAGACAGGATGGTTCTTTTGCTATAATATAACAACATATTCCAATATATAGGACAGTCTGAAAAAGTCTAAGAAAAACAGAAGAAAATACCTGCTTTTTTAAAAGTTTAGACGGTTTCTTTGTCATGCCGTTTGGTAAAATATTATACAAAGTAGGAATGTCTGAAAATAAGATGGGAAAGGATAATGGGCGCGTGAGTAATACAGAAAATTATATTGGGACACCATGGGGAATTATTTTATGTGTTGATTATTATCAAGATGAAAAAATAAATGGACGTATTTATCACAGATATCAGACCGAACCGATCCGCGTTGGAGGAATGACGGAAGCAATTTTTGAAATCGATGCTTTTTTTGACCGGTTGGGATATCCGTTTCCCGGAACAGAGAGCCACTATTTTATAAAGCATGAAAAGAAACAGCGGATAAAAATGGCAAGAAAGTTGAGTGATGAAGAGATGTTGAAGAATAATGGTGAAAAAGGAACATTCATAATCAGAGTAGAACAAAGACAACATAGCAGCTGGCAGGGAAGAGTTACATGGGTGGAAGAAGGAAAGACAGAGAACTTCCGCTCGGCACTGGAACTGCTCAAGATGATCGATGGCGCACTGGGTGGCATGGACATAAAGGAAGACGCAGAAGAAGAGAACCAGGAGAGAGCCGTATGACAGATAAAGAATTCCGAAGACTGAAGAGAAGTCAGCTGATCGATATCATCTACCATCTGAAAAAAGAGATAGAAGAACAGAAGAAGACGATCGAAGACCTGCAAAAGCAGCTGGAAGACCGGACAATCCGGATACAGAAAACTAAGATGTTTCAGTACGCAGGTGCTTCAAGATTTGCTTATAACTGGGCTTTGGCCAGGGAAAAAGAAAATTATGAAAAAGTCTTAATATAAGTGAAGAAGAAAATAATAGTATTTATGTTTCGTAAAATGGAACTATATTCAAACTTTACGTGTACAAAATAAAAGAGAAGGGAATGAATAAGATGAAAGGAAATGCAGGACGTGGAAAACGAATAGCTGCAATCACAGCCGCAATTTTGACATTTACAGGCGTAGCAACCGTAAATCCTTACATGGTTTATGCACAGGATGCAGCGAAATCAATAACCATTACAGGAAATACAACGGAGATATTGAAAGGGTCTTCGGATGCTAAAAACCAGCAGAATCACTGGAGTATGCAGATTGATAATGAGACAGGAAAAGATATTCTGTTTTATGATTTAAAAGAAGATAATAAAGAAATCACTAAGAAGCAGGCATTCAAAGGAGATACTCTTGTACTTGACCTGGAGAATTATGACGGAAATTCTGTATATACAGTAGAGGTATATGGGGTCGACAAGAATATTAAAGCTTCTGCAAAACTTTATCAAGTGCAGGCAAATCTAACAGGTGATACAAGTACAAACGTGCCGATGGCAAATGGAGTTGTAAGCGAAGCTGAAAAAAGCAGAACATATGAGGCAAGTGAATCTTGCGTAGTGAACGATGTTGATTATGATTTGAATGGAAATGGAAATGTTTCTGTCGGTTACGACGATAATAAATCCAGTTCCGGTTACAGTGTTGACTATGTGAAACATGATTCCACAAAAAACAGCAATATTTATAAGGCCGGAGTTCAGCTTACCGATGATTCTGGAAATGTACTTAGTTCTGAAAATATTACATATTACGGAACATATACTTATCAGGCACCTAAAACCTTCAGCCAGACATCTACCGATGAAAATGGTAAGAGTATTGTGAATTATTATAAAGCAGTTGACGAAAAAGCCCAGGCAGTTCTAAAAAAAGAAGACAATGGTAAGAGTATAAAGATTGCATATCAAAAAGTAGATAGTCAGACAGCTTATGACTGGAACATCAATCTGATTGATTTGATGACTGGTAAGACACTTAAGACTGTTACGCAACAGATTGGAGTTGATGAATCACAAACTTATGATGTAGCATCCACCATTGAAAACGATGGTGTAACTTACACGTTGGATTCTTCCATGCAGTCATCTTACAAACATACATACGGCGATAAATCCAGAACGACGAACATCTATTATTATAACAAAGAAAAATGGATTCCTGAAAATGGATACGATATCACAGTCAAATATGTGAACATCGCAGATCGCTCGCAGATTACGACACAGACAATTACTGTGACAAATGAAGAAGATGCAGTAATTGATTGTCCGGCTGAATATCAGAACAACGGCCATACATATATTCGTCTGAAAGGACAGAGTGATACAATCCGTCATAGCTACTACTCAAATATCCGTCAGTATACGATCTACTATCGTGATAGCCAGGATACTATCAATGCAGATACAGAAATTACTTATGTGGTAGTAGATGGTGGAGAGATTACTGTAGATGATGTAATCTACAGAGTGGTACCGGGAACAACCGTGGCAGTTGCACAAAATCCAGGAACAACGAATGCAGCAACTGGTGAAACAGTAGGAGCATCCACAACCGTACTTGGTGATGGCAACACAGAAGGCACTACATCTCAGGTTGTACAGAGTGCAGATGATCAGGTGCCGTTGGCAGATCAGAAACTCGATAACAAAAAGACATCCAAAGACGAAGGAACACCATTAGCTCAAACATTGATTGAAAACAAAGTCGGAATGGCCATCGCAGTTGCAATTGTATTGCTGCTGGTCATCTTTGGAATCTTTATGGCAACTAAGAAACGCAATGAGAAGGGGAGGTAGGACAATATGAAACATACAAGACGTTGGCTCGCCTTGATACTTGCAATTGCACTTGTCGCAGCAAATGCATCTTATCAGTTAGGAACATCCCTATATGCAAAGGAAGATCAGGCGGCAGTAGAAACTCAGAGTGAAGAAAACCAGAAACAGGAAGCTGTTAATACAGAAGAACCGAAAAGTACCGGAAGTGCTCAGGTCGAAGAAGTTCAAGAAGATCAGAATACTTCTGATGATGCCACACAGGCAGAAGAAAGTAAAAATACTCAGGCAGATGCAAAAGCCTCCAGTTCCGCAGATAACAATGCGGAGCAGAATCAGGCAGATACCGCACAGGCAAATGAAAATGCAGTTGCAGCTGCAACTGTAACTGCTTCAGATGTTGCTCCAACACTGGCTGCTAATACAGACGGAAGCGTCAGCGGAAGCGGGTATGACAGTATTAAGCTGGTAGTTAATACAGATGGAATTACAAATCAGAATAATACAAAATTCAATATCAAATTTGATACAGGAAATACAGAAAATAATAAAAAGATTTCAGCCTCTAACCTGAATCCATCAGAAGGCTTAGCAAGCAATCTGATGAAGAACAGAGGTGGAACATATGATGTAAATGGTTTTAATAAAAATGCATTTACGATTACGGTTACAAAGGGCGCTGACTGCAAGAACTCTATAAAGACAGAGGCAACAGTGGATGTGGCAAGCGGAACAGTTACACTGAATATTTCCGATTACTACGAGTCCTCTTATAACGACAAAACATTTACAAATCCAACAGCAACATCACTTGGAAGTGTTAATGATTTTGCAGTATTTGCTAAGAATTATAAAAATTCCAATGATATGGAAGGAAACATAGCAGTTCAAAATTGGACAGTTGGTTCACATACAATGGGAATGACTGGAAACATTAAAGATGGTCATGATTATGATATTAGTTATGTTGAGAATATTGTAGGAGGATTGAACAAGGATGAGGCTTTCCGAAGTGGAAATCCATTAATTATTGGAGATGCATATACACCTGGAACACAGGATAGCAATTTTACACTTACAGTTAATGGTGTAACAAAGAAAATTGGAAATGTAACAGATGTTGTTAATATCAAAAACTCTTCCTACAAAATTGATTTTGATACTGCAATGGCTGGGGTAAGACAATATGCAAGTGCAATGTACGGAAAATCAGATACAAAAGGTGTGACATTTAAAAATCCTAATGGAAACACAACGACGAAATCTGATAATGTCCAAACGATTCAGTGCAAACCGAATATTAATAATATTATTAATATCAAAGCAAGTGATTTAAAAAAATGGGCAGATAATGTTCAGATTACTGGTCTTGGTGATACTGGCTCTGTAACATTTAATATCAAGTATGATGTGGCACAACAATTTACAAAACCATATTTTACAATTAATGGAACTGAAACAGGTGGTTATGACGTAACAGGAGGAAGAATCCTTCTGAACTTTGGTACACAACAAGGAGCTTTAAGTTTTGGAGAATTATATTCTGGAACAATTCTTGCTCCGAACGCAACTGTATATATTTCAACAACACATAATGGTTCTGTGTTTGCAGATACAGTAGAAAATATTGGCGGAGAGATTCATAAGAATCCATGGAAACCAGGAAATGAACAGAAACCAACATCTGTGAAGGTTACTTTGAAAGGTACGAAGACTTTAAACGGAACTTCCGCCCAGAAAGATGCATTCTCATTCCTTCTTCAGCAGACTGATGAAAATGGAACAGTACTTGAAAATGGGTATCAGCAGAATGTAAAGAATGGTGAGAATGGTCAGATCAGTTTTGATGAGATTACTTACACGACACCTGGAACATATTATTACAAGATTTCAGAAGTATCAGGCAGTGATGTGAATATCAGATATGATGCATCTGTTTACAAAGTTGTGGTGACTGTAGATGAGAACATGACTGCAACAGTTGCCTACTATAAGGACGGAAATCTGGTTAATAGTGATACAGGAGCAGCATTTTCAAATACATCAATTGTAAGAGAAGTAAAGGCTTCCCTTCAAGGAAATAAGACTTTGAATGGCCAGCCGTCAACAGCAGCATATAAGTATCAGGTCGTTGAAGTAGCTGATGAAAAAGGAACAGTGAAAGATAACGCCCAGAGCTGGGAAGTAACAAATAATACAACAGAAACCGCAGCAATTGAATTTCCAGAATTTACTTACAATGCCGCAGGCGATTATTACTATAAAGTTACAGAGGTAAATGCAAATGCTGATGGCATGGAATATGACCCGAGTGTATATATTGCACATGTGTCAGTAGCAGCACAGAATGATGGTTCCCTGACAGCTTCTGTTACATACAGAAAATATGCAAGTGCTGATCAGATGAATCCGGAATCAGCAGCAAATGCAGATAAGATTACATTTGCAAATAAGACATTAAAAGCACAGGTAACATTTACTGGTAATAAGACAGTCAATGGTTTTGAGGCAAAAGATAAATTCTCTTTCAAAGTTGTAGAAAAAGATAAAGACGGAAA
>OLFX01002921.1_pt1 | contig 12525 bp, 10 predicted proteins | sample 1605091 | NCBI WGS metagenome assembly OLFX01 (sample SAMEA3888906, study PRJEB22519) | human gut metagenome | biome: human gut; feature: human-associated habitat; material: faeces | place: Denmark | collected 2012
CAAGCAAAGGGAACGGTCTTCTTCTCGATATCTTGAAGAAGGTAGCCAGCAATTTCAGACAAACGCGCCTCGGTATAACGCATAGCCGCAGGCGGATCTCCGTCCATAGAACCGTTATTACCGTGCATTTCGACCAAAATCTCACGGTTTTTCCAGTCCTGTGACATACGAACCATAGCATCATAGATAGAACTGTCACCGTGTGGGTGGAAATTCCCCATGATGTTACCGACAGACTTGGCCGACTTGCGGTAACTCTTATCAAAGGTATTGCCATCCTTATTCATAGAATAAAGAATGCGACGCTGAACCGGCTTCAAGCCATCACGAATATCTGGCAAAGCCCGGTCTTGAATAATGTACTTGGAGTAGCGACCAAAGCGCTCTCCCATGATGTCCTCAAGGGACATGTTTTGAATGTTACTCATATAGGATACAGAGCCCTCAAAATACAAAGGAAAAATAGGAAATTTTTAAAGTAAGCAAGCTCACAAGAGAATTTCTCTTTTTAACACAGCATTTAGGGCGTGTTCAACTCCTTTCAAAGAATGTAGAGTAGTTTTTATACAGTGAAGAGTATTTTACGGGAATTAGTCCCATGTTCAGTTACCTTAAGGAACCAAACAATCCTTTCTGTAGTTTAATCTTTTAAATTAGTCAGCAATTAAGAAGTCTCTCCTCAACGTATTGAATCATCTTCTCAGCTACTTCTTTATCGTAGTCATAATCCATCTTTTGAGAAAGGGACTGAGCCTCTTGGTGGAAAAGTTGCATCGTATCAAACAAAGACTGAGTGATTTTGTCACTATTTGAGAAATCAAGTAGACTTGAGAATTCCTTTCCTTTCTCAGTAGGTAAATAGTTAAAAAGATACTTATAATTCTTGCCTATATCGACCACTCCCCTATTACTTGCAACCTGCCAAGCTAAGACTTTTAACAACTCTTGCTGACAAATACCATAGAGATGGTCAGTGGCATAGATGACTTGCTTACGACAGATTCCTTTGACCACGTAGGCTGACACCCACCAAAATTCATTGCAGACTTTTTCAAACTCTATCGCACTAGCTGGGCTTGTCCAGTAACGCTCTAGATTTTGAGAATAGGGTTCAAATAAATGTTCTGGATCTTCTAAAACAGTGAATCCTGCCTCACTATCCACCCACTCTTTGATGTGCTCTTTTGGGCAAAGAGTCAAATCAATGCGGTTACCATCCTCAAAGAGCATGAGAAATAGACGGCGATGTCCCAACCTAACTTCTTGCTCGATAATGCGTTTGCCAAACTGGTCCAACCAAGATAAATCTGTAATCAGCTCGTCCAGATTCTCTACAACATAGACTACGTCATAGTCTTGAAATTCATCTTTTGAGGCTTTTGTATCAGTCCGTGAACCAGACATGGCGACAGCCGTGACTTGTAAGGTTTCAGCAGTCTTTAAAACTACATCGAGCATTTCTGTTTCAGTTCTCATGTTTATACCCATTCATTAAAAACTAACTTAAAACACTGTCGCTTCCTCCAGCGTAAACTTGACATTGTCTTCAATCCACTTACGTCGTGGTTCGACCTTGTCTCCCATGAGGACATTGACGCGACGTTCGGCGCGAGCCAGATCTTCAATGGTGACACGGATAAGGGTACGCGTTTCTGGGTTCATGGTTGTTTCCCAGAGCTGGTCCGCATTCATCTCACCAAGCCCCTTGTAGCGTTGGAGTGTTGCGCCTTTACCGAACTGCTTGCGGAGTTCTTCAAGTTCTCCGTCTGTCCAAGCGTAGGCCACTTCTTCTTTCTTGCCTTTGCCTTTGGACATCTTGTAAAGAGGCGGAAGGGCGATATAGACATGGCCTGCCTCGACTAGAGGACGCATGTAACGGTAGAAAAATGTCAAGAGCAAGGTCTGGATATGGGCACCATCGGTGTCCGCATCGGTCATGATAATGATCTTGTCATAGTTGGCATCTTCAATGGAGAAATCTGCTCCCACACCCGCACCGATAGTATAAATCATGGTATTGATCTCTTCATTTTTGAGGATATCCGCCATCTTGGCTTTAGCTGTATTGATAACCTTACCACGAAGGGGCAATATAGCCTGGAACTTGCGGTCACGACCTTGCTTGGCAGAACCGCCGGCAGAGTCCCCCTCGACTAGATAGAGTTCATTCTTAGCAGGATTCTTAGACTGGGCTGGCGTTAATTTACCCGACAACAAGCCCTTATCTTTCTTATTTTTCTTACCATTTCGGCTTTCATCACGCGCTTTACGTGCTGCTTCACGGGCATCACGCGCCTTGATAGCCTTGCGAATAAGATTAGAGGCTAGTTCCCCATTTTCCATGAGGAAGAAAGTCAACTTATCAGCCACTATTCCATCCACAACAGGACGAGCTAGTGGACTTCCAAGTTTGTCCTTTGTCTGACCTTCAAACTGCAAATGTTCCTCAGGAACTAAGATAGAGAGAACGGCTGCTAGTCCTTCACGATAGTCGGAACCTTCAAGATTTTTATCTTTTTCCTTGAGAAGACCTGTCTTACGCGCATAGTCATTCATAACCTTGGTAATGGCCGACTTGAGCCCTGTTTCATGCGTTCCACCATCCTTGGTGCGAACGTTATTGACAAAGGACAGAATGTTATCTGAAAATCCATCATTGTATTGGAGAGCAACTTCCACTTGGAAACCATTATCTTCCCCCTCAAAGTAGAGAACTGGTGTCAAGGTTTCCTTGTCTTCATTCAGATAAGAAACAAAGTCTTGTACCCCATTCTCATAATGGAACTCGATTGCTTCATCTGTTCGCTTGTCCGTTAATGACAAGGTTACATTCTTCAAGAGAAAGGCTGACTCATTGAGTCGTTCTGAAATGGTATTGTACTTGAAGTCAGTCGTAGAAAAAATCGTCGCGTCAGGCATGAAGGTAACCTTGGTACCTGTCTTAGACTTGGGTGCTGTACCAATTTTCTTCAAGGTTGTAACAGGTTTTCCACCATTTTCAAAACGTTGCTTGTAGATTGCCCCATCACGAGTGATTTCAACTTCTAACCAGCTAGAAAGAGCGTTAACAACGGAAGAACCCACCCCGTGGAGACCACCAGATGTCTTGTAGCCACCCTGACCGAATTTCCCTCCGGCGTGAAGAATGGTAAAGATAACCTCAACAGTTGGAATTCCCATCGCGTGCATACCAGTTGGCATTCCACGTCCGTGGTCTTGAACCGTTAAACTTCCGTCTTTATTAATGGTCACATCAATACGGTCACCAAATCCAGACAAGGCTTCATCTACAGCATTATCGACGATTTCCCAGACTAGGTGGTGGAGCCCAGCGCCATCGGTCGATCCGATATACATCCCTGGACGTTTTCGGACCGCATCCAACCCTTCTAGCACCTGAATGGCATCATCATTATAATTGTTAATATTGATTTCCTTTTTTGACACAAGGAACCTCCTATTCGTTCATCTTTACTATTCTACAGGTTTTCCAAGGATTTTGCAAAATTTTTCTTTCTCCGGTGTGACAATTTCAGAAGAGATTCTCTGCCTTTCTTCTCCATTTCATGATATAATAGGAGTATGATTACAATAGTTTTATTAATCCTAGCTTATCTGCTGGGTTCGATTCCGTCTGGTCTCTGGATTGGACAAGTATTCTTTCAAATCAATCTGCGCGAGCATGGTTCTGGTAACACTGGAACGACCAATACCTTCCGCATTTTAGGCAAGAAAGCTGGTATAGCAACCTTTGTGATTGACTTTTTCAAAGGAACCCTAGCAACGCTTCTTCCGATTATTTTTTACCTGCAAGGTGTTTCACCTCTTATCTTTGGACTTTTGGCTGTTATTGGCCATACCTTCCCTGTCTTTGCAGGATTTAAGGGTGGTAAGGCTGTCGCAACCAGTGCTGGAGTGGTTTTCGGATTTGCACCTGTCTTCTGTCTCTACCTTGCAGTTGTTTTCTTTGGAACCCTCTATCTTGGTAGTATGATTTCGCTATCTAGTGTCACAGCATCTATCGCGGCTGTCATCGGAGTTCTACTCTTTCCACTTTTTGGTTTTATCCTGAGCAATTATGACCCTCTCTTCATCGCTATTATCCTAGCACTTGCTAGTTTGATTATCATTCGGCATAAGGATAATATCGCTCGTATTAAAAATAAGACTGAAAATTTAGTCCCTTGGGGATTGAACCTAACCCACCAACATCCAAAAAAATAAAATGTCAGTACACATTTTGTACTGACATTTTTTGTATGCTTATTTTGATTTGATATAGTTGATACCATCTGCTTTTGGTGCAACTGCTTTTCCAAAGAAGGCTGCCAAGACAAGAATTGTCAAAACATAAGGTGCGATTTGAAGATAAACCGCAGGCACTCCTTGTAGGAATGGCAATTGAGATCCGATAACAGCCAAACTTTGTGAAAGTCCAAAGAAGAGACTAGAAAGCATGGCTCCGATTGGATTCCATTTCCCAAAGATCATCGCGGCAAGGGCGATAAATCCAGGTCCGACAATAGTTGTCACTGAGAAGTTAACTGAGATGGATTGAGCATAAATCGCTCCGCCAATTCCACCTAGGAAACCTGAAATAATAACCCCTAAATATCTCATCTTGTAGACATTGATTCCCAAAGTGTCCGCTGCTTGAGGGTGTTCACCGACAGAGCGGAGACGAAGACCAAAGCGAGTTTTGAAGAGGATAAACCAAGCAAGGAATGAGAAGGCAATCGCGATATAACCTAGCAGACTTGTTGACTTGAAGAAGATATCACCAATCACTGGGATATTTGCCAAGACTGGGAAATCAAAGCGTCCAAAAGTCTGACTTAGGTTGTCAGTTTGTCCTTTGTTATAAAGAACTTTCACTAAGAAAACAGCCAAGGCTGGCGCCATCAAGTTCAAAACCGTACCGCTGACAACATGGTCTGCACGGAAATGAACCGTTGCTGCTGCGTGGATGATAGAAAAGATTCCCCCTACCACTCCTGCTACAAGCAAGGATAGCCATGGAGTTGCTGCTCCAAATTGTTCTGCAAATTCAAGGTTAAAGACAACTCCAGAAAAGGCACCCATAACCATAATTCCTTCAAGGCCGACGTTTACCACACCACCACGTTCAGAGAAAACACCACCGATACTTGTAAAGATGAGGGGTGCTGAGTAAATCAGCATAGAAGACACCAAGAGGGTGAGCAAGGTTGTAATAGACATCTTTACTTACCTCCTTTAACTTGTTTTTTCGGTTTGACAAAGCGTTCGATAAGGTAATGAACACTGACAAAGAAGATAATAGAAGCTGTTACAATGCTGACAAGCTCAGACGGTACCTGCGCTGCATTCATACCAGGGGCTCCAACTTGGAGAACGCCAAATAGGAAAGCAGCAAAGAGGATACCGATTGGTGAGTTGGCTGCAAGCAAACTAACCGCCATTCCGTTAAACCCAACAGCCAATGACGCCCCTTGAACATAGACGTTCTGGAAAGTTCCAAGTCCTTCAACAGCTCCACCAAGACCTGCCAAGGCACCTGAAATAATCATAGATAGGATAATAGTCCGTTTGGCAGAAATACCAGCGTATTCTGATGCGTGTGGATTAAGACCAACCGCACGGATTTCAAAACCAAGAGTTGTTTTCTTGAGCATGAACCAAATGACTGCAACAGCAATGATGGCAAAGAAAATACCAATATTCATCCGCGAATTACCAGTCAACTCAGCCAACCAAGGTGTCTGATAGGTTGCATTAGCCCCAACACGAATGGTCGAATCTGTACTTTGCATAAAGTCTTTAGGGAAGGCATGGATAAAAGCATTTCCTACATACAAGACAATGTAGTTCATCATGATGGTTACGATAACCTCAGACGTCCCTAGATAAGCTCTAAGAATTCCTGGAATCGCGCCGACAATCCCACCTGCAATCAGGGCAATCACGATAGTTGCTAGAATCATCAAGGGACGTGGCATATCTGGATGCGACAAGGCAAACCAACCACTGAGAATCCAACCTGCCAAAGCCTGACCAGGAAGTCCGACGTTAAAGAAACCTGCACGACTGGCAACGGCAAAACCAAGACCAATCAAGACCAAAGGCCCCATTGCACGGAAGATTTCTCCAATTCCACGCAGACTGCCAAAGGCTGTATAGAACAATTCTTCGTAGCCCCAAATAGCATCATAACCAAAGATCCACATGACAATGGCTCCAAGTAAAATTCCTAGGAAGACAGAAATCAAGGGAACCGAAATTTGTTGTAATTTTTTAGACATCACTCTTCTCCTTTCCCAAGTTTCCACCAGCCATCAAGACACCAAGTTCTTGTTTATTGGTTGTTTCTGGTGATACTATACCTTGAATCTTACCATCGTGGATAACGGCAATACGGTCTGAGACGTTTAAAATCTCATCTAGTTCAAAGCTGACAACAAGGACAGCCTTCCCGTTATCACGCTCTTCAATCAAGCGTTTGTGGATATATTCAATAGCACCGACATCCAAACCACGAGTTGGCTGGCTGACGATAAGGAGATCAGGATCACGATCAATTTCACGAGCAATAATTGCTTTTTGTTGATTTCCTCCTGAGAGTGCAGCTGCAGGAACAAATTCACTTGCAGCACGAACATCAAATTCTTCCATTAACTTTTTAGCATAAGAAGTAATATTTGAATAGTTCAAAATTCCATTTTTACTATGTGGTTCTTTATAGTAGGTTTGAAGGGCAATATTTTCAGAAATCATCATTTCCAAAATCAAGCCATCACGGTGACGGTCTTCTGGAACGTGCCCAACACTCAACTCTGTAATTTGTCGTGGGTGCAAGCCTACAATTGAATCTCCTTTTAGCTCAATGCTACCAGATTCAACCTTGCGAAGACCTGTAATGGCTTGAATCAGTTCAGACTGACCATTTCCATCAATCCCCGCAATACCAACAATCTCTCCAGCACGAACATCCAAGGACAGATTTTTAACAGCTGGAACACCGCGGTTTTCATTGACCACCAAATCTTTGATTGACAAGACCACTTCTTTTGGTTGAGAAGCTTGCTTCTCTGTTTTAAAGGAAACAGAACGACCTACCATCATTTCTGCCAAATCAGCATTGGTAGCTCCTGCAATTTCGACGGTTTCAATTGATTTCCCACGACGAATAACTGTAACGCGGTCAGAAACTGCACGAATTTCATCCAACTTGTGAGTAATCAAGATAATTGATTTGCCTTCTTTGACAAGATTTTTCATAATAGCCATCAACTCATCAATTTCTGATGGAGTCAAGACAGCCGTTGGTTCGTCAAAGATAAGGATATCAGCCCCCCGATAAAGGGTTTTTAAAATTTCTACACGTTGTTGGGCTCCAACTGAGATATCTGCTATCTTGGCAGAAGGGTCAACAGCTAAGCCATAACGTTCAGAAAGAGCCTTGATTTCTTTGCTAGCTCCAGCGATATCTAGCACACCATTTTTAGTCAATTCACTACCTAAAATGATGTTTTCAGCCACTGTGAAGGCTTCTACCAACATAAAGTGCTGGTGAACCATTCCGATTCCCAAGCTAGCCGCTTTAGATGGTGAATCGAGATTGACAACTTGACCGTTGACCACAATTTCACCACTGGTTGGTTCAAGAAGCCCTGCTAACATATTCATTAGCGTGGACTTTCCAGCCCCATTTTCTCCTAAAAGTGCATGAATTTCACCTTTTCGTAGGTGCAGGTTGATTTTGTCGTTGGCAACAAATTCACCAAACACCTTGGTAATATCACGCATCTCAATGACATTTTCGTGTGCCATGTGCTCTTCCTTTCAGAATCTTATTTTATTTCAATAAAACTTGCTAGTTTGTCTAGTAGCAAGCTTTACTGAGACAAAATGACTTTGTCTCAACTCTTAAAAAAGCGGCCGGGGGCCGCTTCCTAAGAAATGACTTCCATCCATTATTTTTCAGGAACTTTTACGCTTCCATCAAGGATTTTAGCTTTAGCATCTTCGACAGCTTTTTTACCTTCTTCTGAAAGGTTTGTCACTGCCAAGTCAACCCCTTTATCTTTCAATGAGTAAACGATCACTTGACCGCCAGGGAATTCACCTTTTTCTGCTTTGTTAGCAATATCTTTTACAGTTGTACCAACTTGTTTCAAAGTAGATACAAGAACGAAGTTTGATTCTTTGCCATCTTTAGAAGTGTACTTACCTTCTGCTACTTGGTCACGGTCAACACCGATAACCCAAACTTTTTCATTTTCAGGACGGCTTTCGTTGAGTGATTTTGCTTCTGCAAAGACACCAGCACCTGTTCCACCTGCTGCTTGATAAACAACGTCTGCACCAGCTGCGTATTGTGCTGCTGCAATTGTTTTACCTTTAGCAGCATCACCAAATGAACCCGCGTAGTCAACTTGTACTTTGATAGATGGATCTACTGACTCAACACCAGCTTTAAATCCAGCTGCAAAACGTGAGATAACTTCAGACTCAATACCACCTACAAAACCAACTTGTTTTGTTTTAGTTGTTTTGGCTGCTGCAACACCTGCAAGGTAAGCAGCTTCGTTATCAGCAAATGTTACGCTAGCAACATTCTTTTGATCTTTAATCACATCATCAATCAAGACATAGTTCAAATCAGAGTGGTCTTTTGCTGCTTCTTCGACCGCATTGTGAAGGGCAAAACCAACACCGAAGATTAGGTTGTAGCTTCCAGCCGCTTGTTGCAAGTTGTTAGCATAGTCAGCTTCACTTGTTGATTGGAAGTAAGTGAAACCTTTATCTTTTGAAAGATTATGTTCTTTACCCCAGTCTTGCAAACCTTCCCAAGCTGATTGGTTGAATGATTTGTCATCAACACCACCAGTATCAGTGACGATTGCTGCTTTTGTCTTCACGTCAGAAGATGAAGCTGCGTTACGAGAAGAGCGGTTACCACATGCAGCAAGTCCAACTGCTGCCACTGCAACTAGACCAAGGCCTAGCCATTGTTTCTTGTTCATTACTGAACCTCCTAAATAAGATGTGCAACGATGTTGCAAGTATGGATTTGTTGGTCACAAGGACCGTGCCACTCAGAGAGCGACTCAGACTAGTTTAAGTCTGTAAAAGAGTATGGAAGTAACTCCCCGACCGTCATCTCGACCGTCGATTTATCTTTTGCGACTAAGGTCACTTTTAGATCTTGTTCAAAAAATTCGACCATTACTTGGCGACAAGCGCCACATGGTGAAATTGGTTTTTCAGTCTGTCCATAGACAATCAATTCTGAAAACTCTCTTTGACCTTCAGAAACTGCTTTAAAAATCGCCGTACGCTCTCCACAATTGGTCAAAGAATAACTAGCATTCTCGATATTGACACCTGTATAAATACTACCATCTTTCGCTACTAGAACAGCTCCGATAGGAAAGTGAGAATAGGGCACATAGGCTTTCTTGCTAGTTTCAATTGCTAGTTCAATCAACTCAGTAGTCGCCATCAGCCAATTCTCCTTTTAAAATGGCTACCCCAGCTGACGTTCCAATACGGGTCGCCCCTGCTTCTACAAATGCAAGAGCATCTGCATAAGAACGAGCTCCACCAGCAGCCTTGACACCCATTTCTGGTCCAACTGTTTCACGCATTAATCTAACATCTGCTACCGTCGCACCACCAGTTGAAAAGCCAGTAGATGTTTTAACAAAATCAGCTCCAGCTTTTTGAGCTAATTGGCAAGCCACAACTTTTTCTTGGTCTGTCAGAAGGCAAGCTTCAATAATGACTTTCACTAACTTGTCACCACTTGCTTCTACTACTGCGCGAATATCCGACTCAACCAAATCAAGATTACCTGTTTTGAGAGCTCCAACATTGATCACCATATCAATCTCATCAGCCCCGTTTTGGATAGCTTCTTTTGTTTCAAATGATTTCACAGCTGAAGTTGTTGCTCCCAAGGGGAAACCTACTACTGTGCAGACCTTGACATCTGTGCCTTCAAGCCCTTTTTTAGCATGTTCAACCCAGGTCGGATTAACGCAAACACTGGCAAAATCATACTCTCTAGCTTCAGACAACAAACAATCAATTTGATTTTCTGTCGCATCTTGTTTCAAAAGTGTATGATCGATATATTTATTTAATTTCATATTCGGATTCTCCTGCAGTTTATGAGATTATCTCTATGATTTCTCGTAAACTTTGCACGCTATCATTTATTTTAACATATTTTTGAAAATCTGTAACTAGCTGAGGAGAAATTTTTCCATTTGTATATACTTTTGCAACAATTTCTCCCTTTTGAACGGAATCTCCAACTTTCTTTTCAAAAACAATTCCTGTTTCATAGTCCAAGGCATCAGACTTGACTGAACGGCCTGCCCCCAGTCTCATAGCATAAAGCCCAAATTCCATAGCTGGAAGAGCTGAAATGACACCCGTTTCCTGGGCAGGGATTTCCACCACATGGGCTACATTTACAGGACGATAGAGGTCTTCCAAGTCTCCACCTTGGGCTTGGACCATTTCCTCAAACTTAGCCAGCGCTTGACCATTCTCAAGATGTTGGTGAACTTCTTCAACTGTCTTGTTTACATTTGCTAAACCAAGCATAATTTGTGCCAATTCACAGATGAAGTGGGTAATATCCTGACGACCTTGACCTTGTAAAGTCTCCAGTGCTTCAAGAATTTCGAGGCGATTTCCAATTGCTCGTCCCAAGGGCTGACTCATATCCGTAATGACTGCTACCGTTTTTCTACCAACTGCCTTACCAAGTTCCACCATAGTTTGAGCCAGTTCACGCGCCTCATCAACCGTCTTCATGAAGGCACCCTCACCGACAGTCACGTCTAGCAAAATAGCATCCGCTCCTGCCGCGATTTTCTTGCTCATCACCGAACTCGCAATCAAAGGAATCGTGTCGACAGTTGCAGTCACATCACGAAGGGCGTAGAGAAGCTTATCCGCTTTGACCAGCTGGTCTGATTGCCCAATGACAGATACACCAATATCCTGAACTTGATGAATGAAATCCTCTTGACTACGTTCTACTTGATAGCCCTTGATAGACTCCAATTTATCAATTGTTCCACCCGTATGGCCGAGACCACGACCACTCATTTTTGCCACAGGCACACCAAAGCTTGCAACAAGAGGAGCCAAAATCAAGGTCACCTTATCACCAACACCACCCGTAGAATGCTTGTCAACCTTAATCCCATCAATAGCAGATAAATCGAACTCTTGACCTGTCTGAACCATTTTCATAGTTAGGTCAGAGATTTCTCGAGTCGTCATTCCTTTGAAATAAACAGCCATAGCAAAGGCAGACATCTGATAATCAGGGACAGTTCCTGACACATAGCCTTCAACTAGCCATTCAATTTCACTCGAAGTCAGTTCTTGACCGTCTCGTTTCTTTTGGATTAAATCAACTGCTCTCATTCTTTCACACTTCTAAGGATATAATATCCCTTATCTTTTTTGACGATTTCACAATTGCCAAACACTTCCTCCATCTTTGACTTGGCGCTTGGAGCCCCTTGTTTTTTCTGGATAACGATTGTTAAATCTCCACCAGTTTCCAAGAAATCTTTACTTTTCTCAATGATTTCATGAACCACTTGCTTGCCCGCACGGATAGGAGGATTTGAAATGACATGGTCAAATGTGCCTTCAACTTGTTCATAGATGTTGGACTGGAAAATCGTCGCTTCTACTTTATTTCGTTCAGCATTTTGTCGCGCCAAATCCAAGGCACGATTATTGATATCAACCATGGTCGCCTGAACCCCATAAGCCTTAGCCAAGGATAAGCCCAAAGGCCCATAACCACACCCTACATCAAGGACAGTCTCTCCTTGGTTGACCTCTAGACACTTGAGCAAGAGTTGACTGCCAAAGTCAACCATTTTCTTGCTAAAAACACCCGCATCCGTCAAAAAGGTCATTTTTTCTCCCAATAAGTCCACTCTCAACTCATGAATGTCGTGAGCAGCGTCAGGATTTTCTGCATAATACATTTTACTCATGAAACTATTTTACCATAATTTGACTTAAATTGTAAATCGTTTACAAATTGATCATAAAACGAAAAAGACTGAAGAAAGCTAGTAAGTAAAACATTTTCTTCAATCTCTTTAAACACTTATAAATAATAAGCCATTTAGAACTAGAAATATCATAATTAGGATATAACAAAATGTTTATCATCTATAATTAGGCGCATTCTTATTACTATTGCTTAACCTTCAGATACTTAATTATCAACAAAATTCCCAACAGGATGTTTAGATAAAAGCCCAACTGATACGTTTTTGTCAGGATTTCCAAACTTGTCCAAAGTCGGATTAAATCTTCTAGCGACATGCGGAAGAAATAACCCTCTGTAGCAATCCATAGAACTAAAAAGAAATAACTACCAGCAGCAAGCCATTTCGTCCACCGTTTTTTTAGTAGGCAAGCAATCAAGAGCGAACAGATAAAAATAGCTGTTACAATAGCATGTTCCATCAAAAAAGTAAAACCGTAATAGATTTC
>OLFX01002933.1_pt1 | contig 12484 bp, 14 predicted proteins | sample 1605091 | NCBI WGS metagenome assembly OLFX01 (sample SAMEA3888906, study PRJEB22519) | human gut metagenome | biome: human gut; feature: human-associated habitat; material: faeces | place: Denmark | collected 2012
GTTTAAGCCAAGAAGGCGATTATGGTATTGCGTTATCTATTAAAAAGAGAATTCGCTTATCAGACATTTATTGAAACCATAGCGGGAAATCATATCGAATGCGAATTAAAAGCCGTTATGGATTTTCCATTACGGCTTGTTTGAGGCTTCGAAGGAGAAAGACTTCAAGGCTTTCTCCGGTATCCCGCTATTTTGTTTCAATAAACAATGGCTGATAAAACAGAATTCTCTTTTTCACACCATCTACTCTGACACCATAATCGCCGCCCTTGGCGGTTATTACTGAATTTTACGCACAAAAAAACTCTCTCGAAGTGAGAGAGTTTGTAAAGTTCTTATTTGAGACCGTATTTTTTGTTGAAACGATCCACACGTCCGTCTGCTTGAGTGAATTTTTGACGACCTGTGTAGAATGGGTGAGAATCAGAAGTGATTTCCACACGTAGTAATGGGTATTCGTTTCCGTCTTCCCATACAACTGTTTCACTTGAAGTCTTTGTTGAACCTGATAAGAATTTGAATCCTGTAGTTGTATCCATGAAAACTACTGGACGATATTCTGGGTGAATTCCTTGTTTCATTTCTATTCCTCCTGCCCTGAATTATTTGCTAATCCAGAGTTATTTATTTTCGCATGCATAATGCAACACGAATATAATACCATGCTCAAATTGAATTTGCAATAGTTTTATTCATCCCCTAATTCAAGTCCGGGAATTGCGTTTAAATCCATATTTGCAAAGTCTTTTTGCATGTATTTTGTATAGGCTGCTGCACCAATCATCGCCGCATTATCCCCGCAAAGTGATAATGGCGGAATGGAGAATGTGACTGCTGGATAGTGTTCTTCCATCATTTGCGTCATCGCTGTACGAAGACCCTTATTAGCTGCCACTCCTCCTGCTAACACGAATTGTTTTACAGGATAAGCTTCCAGCGCGCGTCTTGTTTTTTCGACAAGTACTTCTACGACACTGGCTTTGGAAACTTGCGGCTAAATCTTCAGGAATAATCTCTTCGCCTTTTTGTTTGGCGTTATGCACACGATTGATGACCGCCGATTTCAATCCACTAAAACTGAAATCAAAATGGTCTTCATGAATCATCGCACGCGGAAAGTCATACGTATCACTTCCAAGATGCGCTAATTCGTCCATTTTCTTTCCACCAGGATAAGGCAAGTTCAAAATACGACCAATCTTATCGTACGCTTCCCCTGCAGCATCATCTCTTGTTTCTCCGATAATTTGGAACTGGCCATCTTCTGGCATATACACAAGTTCTGTATGTCCACCACTTACGACAAGCGCCATTAGCGGAAATTGCAAAGGTTCCACGAGTTGGTTGGCGTAAATGTGTCCTGCCATGTGGTTCACTGCAATGAGTGGTTTCCCACTCGCAAGTGCCAAGGCTTTCGCTGCGGAAATCCCAATGAGAAGGGCTCCTACTAGTCCTGGACCATACGTCACCGCGATGGCGTCCATGTCATCCAACGTTTTTCCTGCTTTTGCAAGGGCTTCGTCGATGACTTGTGTAATTTGTTCGACGTGATGGCGGCTGGCAATCTCTGGCACAACCCCACCAAAACGCATATGACTTTTAATTTGAGAGGCTACAATATTTGAAAGGATGGTGTTCCCGTTTTGAATCACGGCTGCACTTGTCTCATCACAACTACTTTCAATTGCTAGAATCAATGTTTCTTTCATATTGCTCCTCCTATCTTTGTTCTATTTCTAAGCGATATTCAATCGCATCTTCAACTGGGTCACTGTAATAATCACTTCTCGTATGGAAGGCTTCGAACCCTAGAATTTCATATAAATATTGTGCACGCTTGTTGCTTTCGCGCACTTCTAGGAAAACAACTTTCACGTCTTTTTGCTTCAAATCGTATAAGGCCATTTGCCATAAACGTTGCGCGAGACCTTTACCTTGATAGTCTTTCGCAATCACGATATTCGTAATCGTTGCCTCGTCCAATACGCTTTGGACTCCAAGAAATCCTACTAGTTGGCGTTGCATCCATACTCCGTAATACGTGTTTGTTGGATTTTCTAAATCGGCAAGGAAACTCTCGGCACTCCAATTATTTGGATGCTCGTAGTTTTCTTGCACTAATGTGACTAATGCCTCCGCCATCGCTAAATCAGCTGGATGTAATCTGGTAAATGAATACTCTGACGAATGGAATGAAGACGGTGTTTTTGGCGGTAATGCATAGAGCATTTCCACGGCATCTTCATTTTCAGGAGTGTAGTAATTTTCCTTTGTACCAACAACTTCGTATCCATTTTTACGATAGAGCTTAATGGCTTTTGTATTCGACACGCGGGCTTCGAGCGTAATTTCTTTCTTGTCGAGCGCGCGGGCGATTTTTTCTAATGCTTTCAATAATAAAGTTGCGACATTCAAGAAGCGATAATCGTGTAGTACAGCAACATTCGTGATATGTAAATCTGTTCCCTCTGTCGTTCTCGCTCCGATGAAACCAACGATTTCCTCTTCCACTTCCAGCACAATATAAATGGCAGCTGGATTATGTGCGACGTCTTTTTCAAGAACGTCCTTTGCCCATGGAGACTCTCCGTCATAGGCCGCTTTTTCCACTTCAAAAATGCGAGTGGCATCTTCTGGAAGACCGATTCTGATTTTAGCCTGCGCACCATTTCCAAGAATCACTCTTTTTTCAAAGTTCTCAAACTGGTCGCGAATCGGATCCATCTGTTGCGTTTCTTCTAAAAACAGTGCTTTGATTTTTTCAAACCACTGCATGAAGCGTTCTTTAAACTCGTTCCACATACACTGACCCCTTTTCTAAAGGATGCTCAGCTTGCCAATTTTCTTCTGCTTCTGCCAGTTTCAAGTACATTGGGACGAAGACGTCCGCGTCAACAGCTTCCTTATTTCTTCCTAATTCGATAAGCGATGTTGCGTGAGGAATCGCGTCAGGCCCTTCAAGCCACTTCGCCTCACTCGCTCCTTTTTCTACGATTGCTTCTTTTGTAATCGACTGCAATTGCCCTACAAAAGTCTCTCCCGCTGCATGTTCCGGCAACACTTTCAAGAAATCATCCCATGAAACATGTTGTTCCGCGATCACCTTTTCAAAGCCTTCGTCAGTCTTTTGATAACCTACTGCGAAAATATTTCCACGTCTAGCATCAAAAAACGGCACAACGACTTCTCCAACCTTCACTTTTGAAGCAAGGTCCGGTAAAAAGACGTCGAGACTGGAGACTCCCACAAGTGGAATCCCCAGACTCTTCGCTAGTGTTTTTGCAACGGTAACGCCAATTCTAAGTCCTGTATAAGATCCAGGACCTTCAGCAACAACGATCTTTGTTAAGTCTTTTGCTGTAATGCCGGCTTCTTTAAATACAGCTTCGATAGTTGGCACAAGGAGAACACTATGTTGCAACGTATTCTCAATCGTTTGTTCAATCATGGTACCGTCTGTCAGTTCTACAGCGACCGATAATGTCTTATTCGATGTATCTAGTGCGAGGATTGTCATACGGCACTTCCTTTCTAACTATTTCGTAAATTCATGCATGAAGGCGCTGAATGCTTCTTGGCCTTCTTTTGTTTGTTTAAAGACGCCTGCATATTCTAACACGCGGCAGAATTTTGCACTAACCGCTTTTTGTAAAAATGCGTCTACAGTTTCTTTTGTTGGTGCTTGTGCTTTTAATTCTTTCGCCCATTCTTGGTGAATAGCTGCGACAGCTTCAAGACTTCCTTCTCCAACGAGATAGTCTCTCACTTCGCGAAGTTCACGTTCCAGACGTGGTGGTAAAATCGCAAGCCCCATTACTTCAATTAAACCGATATTTTCTTTCTTAATATGTTGTACATCCGCATGTGGGTGGAAAATTCCATCAGGAAACTCCGGTGTTGTACGGTTATTACGTAACACTAAATCAAATTCATACGAATCTCCTTGACGGCGCACGATTGGTGTAATCGCATTGTGCGGTTCCCCATTAGATTCACGTAAGATTTCAAGATCTTTGTTTTCGTAGTCTTCCCATGCTTTTAAGATATCAACTGCCACTTCAAATACTTCCTCACGGTTATTTCCGCGAAGACGAAGCGCAGAAAGTGGCCAGTAAAGACGTTCGATTTCAACGGTGTCAAATTTCTTAGAAATTCCAGTTTCTAAAACTTTAGCACGGTTCATCGGGAATTCGTAACGTCCTCCTTGATAGTGGTTATGACTTAAAATTGACCCACCAACAATTGGAAGTCCTGCATTTGACCCTACAAAATAATGCGGGAATTGTGTCACGATTTCAAGGAGTCGGTTAAACGCTCCCTCGTCTACTTTCATTGGTTCTAAGTTTTCAGACAAGAAGATTGCATGCTCTGAATAATAAGCATATGGAGAATAGTGATACCCCCAAGACTCTCCGCCAAGTTCCATTCCGACAATACGGTGGTTCGCACGGCCTGGCCAGTTGATACGACCATGGTAGCCTACGTTTTCAAAGCATAGGCGGTTGGCAGGATAATTGAAATCCTTCGACTGCGCTGCTTTGATGATTTCTTCTTTTGTTTTTTCTGGTTTGGATAAGTTAATCGTGATTTCTAAATCGCCATACTCTGTTTCTCCATTAAAAGAGATATTTTTAGCGATATCCTTCACCTTAATTAAGTTTAAATCGAGCGCCATTTTATAAAACGCGTCTGTCGCTACTTTAGGCCCTTCTTCGTATTTATTCCAGAATAGACGGTTCAATTCTGAAGGTTTTGGAATCACAAGGTTCATTAACTCTTGTTCCAACCAGTCGCGTTCTTCAGAGTCGTTTTCAATCTTCCCAGCCTCAACGGCAGCTTCCACTAAGTTTGCCATTGCCTCTAGTAAAGAAGGTTGCTCCACCTCTTTCGAACTTTCAAAAGATTCTTCTCCCACTAAATAAAGCACACGATTTAATAAATAGTAACGATCTTCTTTTGAAGCATACCCTGAAGCAATCGCACTATCTACAAACTCTTGAATGGCCTTATTGATTTTCATAATCTTGTCCTCCTACCAACTAGTTCCTAATCGATTAATATGCACGAGCAATCCAAACCGTATGAACGGCTGGTTTACCAGTTACGATACATTTTTCTTTTTTCACTGGAGCGTTAAATGGAATGTTACGAGTTGTGAAGCCTGTTTCTTCTTTGATTTTCGCTTCACTTTCTTCTGTTCCATCCCAACCAACTAATACCCAACCAGGTACTTCGCCAGCTTCACGTTTAGCTTCGATATGAGCTTTCAACTCATCTAAAGTATCAATGTTTGTATATTCATTAGAAGCACGCATCGCACGAGCTGTTTCTAACAGACGGCCTTGCATTGTATCTAATTCTGCTAAGATTCTATCTACTAATCCATCGAATCCAACTGCTACTTTTTCATCTAAGTCACGCATTTTTGTCATCACTTGATTATTTTCTAAATCGCGAGGTCCGCATTCGATACGCATTGGAACGCCACGTAATTCCCACTCATTGAATTTGAATCCTGGTGAGTTGTCAGTGTCGTCAATCTTCACACGTAACCCAGCAGCTTTCAATTCTTTTTGAAGCTCTTCTAATTTTTCTAAGATAGCTGGATTTTTCTTCCATGGTCCAACCGGAATTAAGACTACTTGTGTTGGAGCTACTTTTGGAGGTAATACTAATCCTTGTTCGTCACCGTGAGTCATGATTAATGAACCGATTAAACGAGTCGATACTCCCCATGAAGTTGTATGCGCATGTACGTGTTCGTTTTCTTTTGTTAAATACTTGATGTCGAACGCTTCAGCGAATTTTGTTCCCATGTAGTGAGAAGTTCCCGCTTGAACGGCTTTACCGTCTTTCATCATCGCTTCGATTGAGTAAGTATCTACCGCGCCTGCGAAACGTTCTGAAGGAGTTTTTTGTCCTTCGTAAACTGGCACTGCTAATACGCCTTCTACAACTTCTTTGTAGATATCTAACATTCTCATTGTACGGCGACGTGCATCTTCTTCATCTGCATGTGCTGTATGTCCTTCTTGCCATAAGAACTCTGAAGTACGTAAGAATGGTAAAGTTTTCTTTTCCCAACGGAATACGTTTGCCCATTGGTTGATTTCATATGGAAGATCACGGTATGAATTGATCCAGTTTGAAAAAGCTGTTCCAATCATTGTTTCACTTGTTGGACGAAGCGCTAAACGTTCTTCTAATTTTTCACCAGCTGCTTCTGTTACCCATGGTAATTCAGGAGCAAATCCTTCAATATGGTCTGCTTCTTTAGTGAAGAAGCTTTCTGGAATTAACATTGGGAAGTACGCATTACGAATGCCTTCTTCTTTAAAACGACGGTTGAATTCCTCTTGAATATGTTCCCAGATTTCATATCCGTCTGGTTTAAAAATCATACATCCACGCACTGGTGAATAATCCATTAAATCTGCTTTTTGAATGGTTTGAATATACCATTTAGAGAAATCTTCTCTTTGTAAGTTTGTTTTTTCTGCCATCTGCTTGACTCCTTTTTCGTTTTTTGTGAAATAAAAAAAGCCACTCCCCTAAAAAAGGACGAATGACTCGCGGTACCACCTTAATTACACTTACGTTGTAAATGTCTCTTTAACATTGATAACGATGATTTCACCGGATTATTTTCATAATCACCTATTTGGTAGGTTCAGTTAAAGAGCGGGGGTTCTTTCTCAGCAATCAGAACTTTCTGTACCCATCATTTCACTTACTTTTCCATGTCCTATCGTACTCTAAACAAGGGTGGAAAGCAAGTGTTTTCTTGCTGTAAACTAGTCGTATTTTGCTGTCTTTTGAAGAAACTCCGTTAAGTTCGTTGTATGGTTATATTTAATAGCGGCACTGAGGTCTTTTTCCAAGATGACTTTTTCTAAATCAATGCCGTTTACTGCAGCAATTGCAACGGTATAATGGATGACATCTGCTAATTCTTTTGCAAGTTCTTTTTGTACTTCTCCAGTATCACCTTCTTTTCGGCCATCGCGAATACTAATTTGCTCTGCCACTTCTCCAATTTCTTCTACTAATTTAATAAAGAGCCCTTGGTCGGCTTTACGATTTTTATAGACATCTGCTAAATACTCTTCATATAGTCTTACGGTTAATCCTGACATCTAATCACACTCCAATAAAATAAGCAATAGACCAAGAAGTCTATTGCTATTTTACATAATTTCTAGTAGAAGATAAAGCGTTTATCGCTTGTCAATAATCTTAGTAGCTTTATCCCCAATAATTTGGATAATAAATACCAAAATAAGGATGGCTACTGTAGCGACAAAGATGATATCTACTTTGTTTCGTGTATAACCAATGAGGTAAGCTAAGTTTCCTAATCCTCCCGCACCGATAACACCAGCTACTGCTGTCGAACCGATTAACGCGATTGCAGTTACAGTAATCCCTGATACAAGTGCTGGAAGTGATTCTGGAATCAGCACTTTTGTAATGATTTGGCGGGTATTTGCCCCCATTGATTCTGCCGCCTCGATGACTCCTGACGGGATTTCATTTAACGCGATATCCACTAAACGCGCATAAAATGGCGCTGCACTGATGATCAATGTTGGAATTGCCCCTTTAGGCCCTACAATCGTTGACATGATGGCTTTTGTAAAAGGCATCAATAGTGTTAGTAAAATGATAAATGGAATCGCACGGAAAATATTAATGATTCCACCTAAAATCAGATGAACCCATTTATTTTCAAGACTGCGACCCTTTCCTGTTAAGAAAAGAAGGAGTCCTAAAATTAATCCGATGACAAATACATAGAACGTTGGAATGAAGGTCATATAGAGAGTTTCATTAATGGCTTTAATGACATCAGGCCATACAACATTCTCAAACGAAAACATTTCTCTAAAAAGTTCATCTAGGCTTGCTGATGCTAAAAATAGATTAAACATGCTCTAACACCTCCACGATAATTTCTGCTTGTTTAAGATATTCGATGACTTCTTCTGCTTTTGAAGATTCTTCCTCAATCAAAATAATCATGCTTCCTAATATCCCTTTTTGCGTAATATTTACCTTCGCTTGTAAAATCGATACTGTTGCATCGAGTTTACGAATCGCTTCAGATAATACCGCATCTCCTGTACGGTCTCCTAAATACTGAATACGAACCGCTACCCCTGGGCGAAGGGATGTTGAAAGGTGATGGAATACCTCATCGATTTCATCATCCACACGTTCTTCTCCCACGAATTGTTTTGTAATGGGTTGTTGTGGATTTTTGAAGACTTCAATCACTTCTCCACTTTCCACTACTCGTCCTTCTTCCATCACGGCAACACGGTGGCAAATTTGACGGACAACATGCATTTCATGCGTAATTAACACAATCGTTAACCCTAGTTCTTGGTTGATTTCTACTAATAATTTTAAGATATCTTTTGTTGTCTTAGGGTCAAGTGCACTCGTAGCTTCGTCACATAAAAGGACTTCTGGATCGTTAGCTAACGCACGGGCAATCCCGACTCTTTGCTTTTGTCCCCCAGAAAGTTGTGATGGATAAGATTTTTCACGTCCGGTTAGTCCAACTAAATCGATTAATTCGGCTACCTTAGCTTTACGCTCGGCTTTTGGAACGCCTGCAATTTCAAGTGAAAAAGCAATGTTTTCTTCGACTGTTCTCGACCATAAAAGATTGAAATGTTGGAAAATCATCGCGATTTTTTGACGTTCTTTTAAAAGCTCTTTGCGTTTTAAGGTTGTAATGTCTTTTTCATTAATATAAATATGGCCACTTGTAACTGTCTCAAGTCCATTTAACAAACGGATTAATGTACTTTTACCCGCACCTGAAAAACCAATCACTCCAAAAATTTCGCCTCTACTAATCTCTAACGAGACATCTTTTACAGCTTCAACCGTGCCTTGTTTCCCAGTATATGTTTTGGACACGTTCTCTACTCGAATCATTGTTTCACTCCTTAATGGTCAAAAGGGAGCGAAAAGTACAAGGCTTTTGGCTTTGTATCTTTCCACTCCTCTTGTTCTCTAATTATTTTTATTATTTCGCAGGAATTACAGAACCATCTGTATATTTTTCGTTGATGAATTTACGGATTTCATCACTTTGTAACGCTTTGATTAAAGCTTGAATTTTTGCTTTATCTTTATCAGCAGGTTTTACAGCGACTAAGTTAGCGTATGGTGAGCTTCCATCTTCTAAAGCGATTGAATCTTTCACTGGTGAAAGTTTAGCATCGATTGCGAAGTTTGAGTTGATGATCACTGCATCGCCTTCATTGTTTTCGTATGTTGATACTAATAATTCAGGTGCGATTTCTGTTTTGATTTGGATGTTCTTTGGATTTTCAGCAATGTCGCTTAATCCAGCAGTTACAGGATCCACACCATCTTTTAATTTAATCAATCCAGCTTTTGTGAAGAAGCTTAAGAAACGACCTACTTCAGCAGGGTTTGTTGAAGCATATACCACTGCGTTATCTGGTAATTCTTTTAATGATTTGTATTTCTTAGAGTAAATTGCCATTGGTTCGATATGAACGTTCCCTACAGAAACTAAATCTTGGTTATGTTCTTTGTTGAATTTATCAAGATATGGAGTGTGTTGGAAGTAGTTTGCATCCGCATCTCCTCCGTAAACGATGTTGTTTGGTGTTACGTAGTCGTTTACGATGTTAATTTCTAATTTGTAACCTTCTTTTTCTAAGATTGGTTTAGCAGCTTCTAAGATTTCAGCGTGAGGTGCTGGTGAAGCGACTACTTTAATTGTTTTGTCTTCTGCTTTTGCAGCTTCTGTAGTGCTTTCTGATTTTGCTGTGTTGTTTCCACAAGCTACTAATGCTGTTGCTAAAAGTCCGAATGTTGTTGCTTTGAATAATTTATTAAATTTCATGTTATAAGTCCCCTTTTTGGTTAAATGATTGTTCTTTGTTTGGAAAACACATGCGCGCTTCGTGATTTCCAACAGATGTTGCTCTGTCCATATTGGTTTGGGCCATAAAAAAAGCTTCCCCTCTACACACTAGAGGCGAAGTTTTCGCGTTACCACTCTAATTCCGATAAACCTCACAGTTTACCGTTCCAAAAGTACGTTGCATAATGCAAGATACCCTTGTACGTTATCGAGTACAAATCGCAAAAGCTTCATCACCTTTGTTGCTCCCAGACCATTTTCAATAAATTGCCCCGTATCCTTTCCCACCAACCGGATTCTCTTTAACGTTCTTCTTTATTTACTTATCTGTTCATTGCATTGTTTTATCTGATGAAATTACTATAAACGATGGCCCTATTCTGAGTCAATACGAAACTCGTTATTTGATTATACCTGTTTTTCAGAACTCGTTATAACTTTTATGCATATAGTTTCAAATAAAAAAGAAGGAGCGCAATAACGCACTCCTTCTGCTAATTTCAACTATTTCTTCAAGAACTTTCTCATTGAAAGAACTGAACCAAACGCACCGATAAGAACACCGATGGCAACCATTCCTGCTGATACATAAATCAAGAATGGATTTGGATCGAGTAGGCTAAAGCTTGATCCAGAGAAGAAATCTGAACCGCCTTTATACACCCATAGGTATACAGACCATACTAATCCGATTGGGATAATTGAACCGATTAATCCAATCATACCGCCTTCTAAGAAGAATGGCCAACGGATGTAAGCTTTTGTCGCTCCTACCAGACGCATGATTTCGATTTCTGTTCTACGTGCATAGATTGTTGCACGAATAGTGTTTGAAATTAAGAACATAGCTAACGCTAATAGTCCTAAAATCACAACCGCACCGATATTACGCGCTGTTGCAATAATACGGAATAAGTTGTCCGCTCGAGCTTCCCCGTAACGAACACGTGCTACGTAGTCCATACCTTCGATTTCTTTTGCAATGGCACTTGTTTTTTGTGGTTCCACTGCTTTTACGTCGAACGCATTACGAAGTGGGTTTGCATCATTTTTAAATAATGATAACTCTTCCCCGAAGTTTTTTGTTACGTCTTCTAACTCTTCGTCTTTAGAACGGAAAGTGATAGACTCAACGCCATCTAAGGCTTTAATTTTTGCTTCTAATTCATCTGTTTTTGTTTGGTCAGCTGCCAAATCAATAAACACACGTACGTTTACGTCATTTTCAATATCTGAACCGATTTTATTCACGTTAAATAGAAGTGATACGAACACCCCTACGATTAATAAGATCATTGACACTGCAGAAACAGCACCAAATGTCATCAATCCATTTCTGAAAAGACTCTTGAAGGCGTCACGTATATGACGACCCATAGTTCTAATCTTCATATCCGTATTCCCCCTGTTCTTGGTCACGTACAATTTGACCATTTTCAATCGCAATTACACGATGCTTTTTCTCGTTAACGATTTGGCTATTGTGTGTTGCCATTACGATTGTTGTTCCTTGTTCGTTGATACGCTCAAGGATATCCATAATTTCCATTGAAGTTTCTGGGTCAAGGTTCCCTGTTGGCTCATCGGCAATCAGGATTCCAGGTGTATTCACAATTGCACGAGCAATCGCTACACGTTGTTGTTCCCCACCAGACAATTCATTCGGGAAATTGCTCATACGGTGTTTTAGGTTTACTAACTCTAAAACATCTTCTACACGGCGTTTAATTTCACGAGGCGATTTTTCAATAACCTCCATCGCATATGCCACGTTTTCGTATACAGTTTTATGTTGTAAGAGTTTAAAGTCTTGGAAGACAACCCCTACATAACGGCGTAAGTATGGAATTTGACGATCTTTAATTTTCATCAAATCATATTTACCTACACGAATTCTACCTTTAGTCGCTTTTTCTTCGCGATACATCATTTTAATGAAAGTTGATTTACCTGCACCAGAAGGCCCTACTACATAAACGAACTCTCCATCCTTAATTTGGATAGATAAATTATTAATAGCAGTGATGCCTTTATTATATTTCTTAGTTACATTCATCATTTCAATCATAAACTCACCAGCTTTCTAATCCTTCGATATTTTAATCCTCCCTATTATAGCACCCGAATATTACAACCCCTTCACATAAGATTACAGAAATATTAAATTAAGGATACGAGCCATCGCGTTCAGAAATGGAACGTTGGACCGGAATACCGTAAACGGCTGGCACAGCCGTGCGGATATTTCGGGAAACGCACGCCATTTCTGCGATGGCGAGTTCAACTTCAGGAAACAAGGGCGAACGCTCAGGGACGAATCATTGGAAACAAACACCGCAAGGGACTTGGAACAAGTCGTGCGGATGTTTGTTGAAATGGACGTCGGCCCTGTGAGCCCGAGTTCAACTACTCAGGATACGAGGGAGAGAGACAGAAGCCAGGAATAACCTCACAGTGTGAGGTTATTCCGCTCTATCTAACTCCAAATCGTTCTTAATCGAACGATTTCCACACAGTTTATTAGACTTTCTTGAATCACGAGTGATGAAAAGAAAGTCAATAAACCACTGC
>OLFX01002937.1_pt1 | contig 12460 bp, 10 predicted proteins | sample 1605091 | NCBI WGS metagenome assembly OLFX01 (sample SAMEA3888906, study PRJEB22519) | human gut metagenome | biome: human gut; feature: human-associated habitat; material: faeces | place: Denmark | collected 2012
TGCCCGCAAGCACCTGCGGATTCTTGTAGTCGAGCAGCCAGCCGCCGGTTTGCGGATGACGATATACATATTGTCCAATCTCATCCAGCCGCAAAAAGTCGCCGTTTTCTTTTTCTTTAGAAAACGGACTGAACAGCGCCGCCAGCTTCGGATCGGAAATCATCCAGTACCGCTGCTGCATCACACTGTCGCCGCGGATTGCCTGAAGCGCCCACGGATCCTCTGCCGGGGTGCTGGCGACGTCGAAATCCAGCCCGACCGCCAGCCCTTCCTCATGCCACAGATCGATCCTCTGCCGAAGTGTTTGCCGCAGGGATTCCGTGTGAGGAAAAGGCACGTCGCCGAACAACACCCAGCCGACGCCCAGCTCCTTTAGCTCCTGTGCCCGCGCATGAACCTGCGCCGGGGTCTGTACATCTGAATAAATAAGCCGCATCCCTGCCGGCGCCTGTTTAATCCACGGCATTGGCCGATTGGTTCTCTGTAAATTTAAAGTTCGCTTCTGTGCTTGTTCATCCAACAGCGCCAGCAGCGCGTCAAAGTCTTCTTCCCGGACGTGAAACGGCTGATAGACGCGGAAGTAAGCCGTCTCCATGCCCGCTTTCAAAGGTTGAAGCCGCCGTAAAAATTCATCCGCTTCCATTGTCAGCGCTCCGGATGTTGATCGAGCAGAGCCTGCGCTTCTTCCGTCGTGACTAACGAGGGCATTCCGCCTTTTCGGGTCACCGACAACGCGCCGGCCGCATTCGCTAACCGCAGCATCTGATAAACATCATCGCCATTGAGCTGTTCCAATGTTTTCCCTGATTTTAAGAAACTGGCCAGGAAACAGCCTAAGAATCCATCGCCAGCCCCGGTCGTATCCACGACGGAGACCGGGAAGGTCGGGGCGTTAATGTAATAGCCGTGGATCAGCGCATGACTGCCTTTTTCTCCTTCGGTGATTAAAATCAGCGGCGTTTTGTATTTCTTCGCGAGCTGCCGCGCGCCTTCTTCCAACGTTTCGCAGCCCGTCAAAAAAATTAATTCGTCTTCCGCAACCTTGAGGATATCGCAGAACTGCAGCCCATGCCGGATCTCATGCCGGGCTTCTTCCTCACTGTTCCACAGCGGCATCCGCAGATTCGGGTCAAACGACAGAATCTTGCCTTTCTGCTGCGCATATTTGACTAATTCAAACGTTGTGATCCGCGCCGGATTGTGCGTCATCGACACAGACCCGTAATGGAACAGATCGCACTCGTCGATCGCGCGCAGATTCACTGCCTGACTTTCGATCATCGTGTCCGCGCCGGGATTGCGGTAAAAACAGAACGACCGTTCTCCCTTTTCGTCCAGCTGGACGAAGGCCAGCGTCGTCTTGTAGCGGGAATTCACGACCATGTATTCTGAATCAACCCCCTGATTGCGGAGCTTTTCCTGTAAAAACTGACCGAAGATATCGTCGCCGACCTCGCCGACAAAGCAAGCTTGCACGCCGTGCTTCACCGCCGCTGCCGCCAAGTTCGCTGGCGCGCCGCCGGGATTGCGTTCAAATATGATATTTCCGTTTTCGCTGACGCCTACCGGAGTAAAATCAATCAATGTTTCGCCAAATGAACATATTTTCATCTTAAGTGCCTCCTGCCCAAGATCATGAGTCCTTCTTATCTTATTCTAACACGAACCCAACTTTTCCCAAACACTAATCGCAAGCGTTTTCATTCACTTTTTCAAAATTAAAACAGGAATTTCGCTTCTTCAAACAAAAAGAAAAGGATTCCTGATAAGAAATCTCTTTTCTGATTGAGTGTCTTACGACGCGGAGCCTTTGATCACCTCATCGCCGACCCCGATTCGGATTTTATCCCTCCGCTGCAGCTGATCGTCATTCAGCATCAAGACGAAACAAACTTTTGTCCGGGTCTGAGGCTCTAATGTTTTGCTTTGTAAAAAATCATTTCCTTCCGGAATCATAATCCAGCCATATACAAATTCGGAATTTTCCTGCCACAGTATCCCCAGGCGTTCCTCCGCCTTGACCGTTTCAGAGCCAAGATTTTCAAACAGTCCCTCAGCCACATAAAGCTGCGAACCCGGATCCGCCTTCATGTAGGTATAATCGCCGGCGGTATTCGGCGGGTCCAGACGGGTTACTGTACTGATTTTCTCGATCGTCAGACGATCTTGCGCTGTTTCGATCACATTGCCTTCCTGATAGACCGGATAAGCGTCCAAGTCATCACCCACCGTATAATCCATTCCAAAGCAATGGCCGTTCACCGCCAACTTCAACCTTCCTGAAGAAGCTGCGTCAGCATCGAGTTTAATGAGCAGACGCAAGATTTTTTCTGTTCCCGGATCGAATGAGTCATAGACTTCCAGCTCCGTTTCCCCTTCCTCAGCAAACAGATCATAGCCGCCGATTTCAACTTCCTCGTTATGATAAATCAAACTGAACAACAGAAGATGAAGATCATAGTCTTCTCCATTTTTGACCTTAAGCCGTAAACTGATTCCTTGTTCCCCATCTTCCAGACTCATACCGGAATCGCTGCGATACATCAGTACCGAATTTACCGTCTTAATTTCTTCCACCGTCAGCTCTGCCTTTCCCGCCAGGAAGGACTCGCCGATTTTCAATTCAGCATCCTCCGATAAAACAGAATCGTTGGGCTGCGGTATTTGAAATTGGATTTCTTTCTGCGCTTCCTTTTGATCCTTGTACGCTAATCCCATCAGCACGGGGTCGCTTGCTTTCGTGATCAAAATCCAACCCCGGCTGCTTTCCTGGCGGGCCATTGGCTTTATTCCCTGAAACCAGTTTCCCGGATAGATGGCCCAAGACTCGTAAATGGGTTCGTCCTCTGTTTCCTCTGTCTGAAAAGAAGCTTCCCATACCTGGGTCAGATCTAAAACCTCCCGGCCTTCCAGCTGATTCATCGTGACTTCCATCTCGACTGCGCCGACCACCGCTTCTTCCACATACAGGTCGTAATTGCGCAGCTGCTGCACCTGATCCGCATTGAGATAACCTGTCAGCTTCACGCTCGCTTCATACCTCGTTCCATCGCTCAGTTTCCCTGCGATCACCGCCGCTTCCCCCGGCCTGGTTGGTTCTGCCTTCTGACTGCATCCGCTCACTAGGGATAATGCCAGCAGCGCGGCTAAAATTGTTCGTAAACCCTTCATGATTTTCCCTCCCTGGTTTTCTTCTTTAACTTCATTATACCATCCCCAGATTTTTTGGGAACGGGCGAAATGCGCGAAGTCACAGAATACATAAAATCAGGATAACCAAGCCAGAAGTAAAGATTATTCGAACAAATAGAAGCTTGTCAGCGGAATTGAAAATCAACGTCGAAGCCACAAAAAAACAAGCGCTCTCCGACTTTCGGAAAACGCCTGCTTGTTTTACTGAATCTGACTTTTCAGATAACTGAAGATGAACCCGTCCAGATCGCCGTCCATGACGTTCTGCACGCTGCCCATTTCATAGCCTGTGCGGTGGTCCTTGACCATCGTGTACGGACAGAAGACATACGAGCGGATCTGCGATCCCCATTCGATGTTTTTCTGTTCGCCGCGGATCGCTGCCAGCTTGGCTTCCTGTTCCTCGATCATGCGCTGATACAGTTTTGATTTCAACATGTTCATGCAGCGCTCGCGGTTCTGGATCTGGCTGCGCTCAGTCTGACAGGAAACAACGATGCCGGTCGGCTTATGCGTCATCCGCACGGCGCTGTCGGTCTTGTTGATATGCTGGCCGCCGGCGCCGCTGGCCCGCATCGTGACGACGTCGAGATCTTTCTCATCAATCGTGATTTCAATTTCGTCGGAGAACTGCGGCATGACGTCCAGCGAGGCAAATGAGGTATGTCGGCGTCCGGAGGAATCAAACGGGGAAATCCGCACCAGCCGGTGCACGCCCTTCTCCGCCTTCAGATAGCCATACGCCATATCGCCTTCGATCAGGATACTGGCGGACTTGATGCCTGCTTCATCGCCTTCCTGATAGTCCAGCACGGTGACCTTGTAGCCCTTCCGTTCCGCCCAGCGGCAGTACATCCGGTAAAGCATGCTCGCCCAGTCCTGACTTTCCGTTCCGCCCGCGCCCGGATGCAGCTCCAGGATCGCGTTGTTTTTGTCATACGGATGGGAAAGCAGCACCATCACCTCGAAATCCTCGAATTGATTCAGCGTGTCCTGATATTCCATGTCCAACAGCTCTTTCAATTCCTCGTCGAAATTCTGGTTCAGCTCGTCGACAGTTTCCTGCAGCGAAGCCAGCGCCTGTTCCATCTGATGGTACTTCGCTTCCAGCTCTTTCATTCCGTTGCACTGGCGGATCACATTCTGGGCTGCTTTCGGATCATCCCAGAAATGCTCCTCGTTCATCTTTGCTTCCAGTTCTTCAATTTGTTTTTGCTTCGCAGCCAGGTCAAAGAGAGTCGCCTAACTGCTTTAACTTCGTTACCGAAGCGGTTAGGCCTTGACGGATCTCATACAATTCCATAGTTATTTCTTTCGCTCCTCTATTACAATTCTGACATTCAGGCAGAAGGTGACAACCTCCTGCGCAATCCGCGCCATCATGTCCTCAAACAGCTGATAGCCTTCGGAGACATACGCCTGCAGCGGATTGGACTGCGCGTACGAACGCAGATGAATCCCGTCGCGCAGCTTGCTCATAGTGTCGATGTGATCGACCCAGTTGCGGTCGATAACCTTCAGCACCATCGTCTTTTCAATCGGCAGCACATGCACCTTGATCGGCTCAATCTTGCTTTCATAGACATCCCAGGCCGCCTTGCAGCACAGCTCGCTGATCTCCGGAATGCTCTTGCCTTCCAGGTCGGTTTCCGTCAGGCTTTCATGGAAGCCCATCTTGCCTAACGATTCCAGCAGCTCCGCTGTGTTGACCTTTTCTTCCTTGCCGTCATGCTCGGTATGCGCCGAAACCAGATTGCTGACGACGCGGTCGAACATATCCTTGACGATGCTGTGAACGTCGTCATGATCCAGGATGAAATTGCGCTGTTCATAGATGATTTCGCGCTGCTGACGCAGGACGTCGTCGTATTCCAGCAGTGTTTTACGAACGTCGAAGTTCACGCCTTCGACCCGCTTCTGCGCGCTGCCGATGGATTTCGTTACAACCTTGGATTCAATCGGAACGTCGCCCAGCTGCGAAAACAGGCTTTCCATTTTTTCCGAACCGAACCGCACCATCAGGTCGTCCTGTACGGAGACATAGAACCGGGAATAGCCCGGATCACCCTGACGGCCCGAACGGCCGCGCAGCTGATTATCAATACGGCGGGATTCATGCCGTTCTGAACCGATGACGGCCAGACCGCCCAGTTCGCGGACGCCCTCGCCCAGCTTGATATCGGTACCACGGCCGGCCATGTTGGTCGCGATCGTCACCGAACCCTTCTGCCCTGCCTTTTTGATAATCTCCGCTTCACGCGCATGATTCTTCGCGTTCAAGACTTCATGCGGGATCTTCTTATCTTTCAGCATCTTTGAGATAAATTCGCTGGTTTCAACGGCGATCGTGCCGACCAATACCGGCTGGCCCTTTTCATGGCATTCCCTGACCTCGTTGACCAGCGCCTCAAACTTGGCTTTCTTCGTGCCGAAGATCGCGTCCGGATAATCGATTCGGGCAACCGGACGATTGGTCGGGATTTCCATGACGCGCATGTTGTAGATGCTTAAGAATTCTTCTTCCTCGGTCTTGGCCGTACCGGTCATGCCGGCCAGCTTGTTGTAAAGGCGGAAGAAGTTCTGATAGGTGATCGTTGCCAGCGTCGTCGTTTCCTGTTTGATCGACACGCCTTCCTTGGCTTCAATCGCCTGATGCAGACCGTCGGAATACGCGCGGCCCTTCATCAGACGGCCGGTGAACTGGTCGACGATGACGATCTCGTCGTTGTCCACGACGTACTCGACATCCTTCATCATGATGTAGTTGGCTTTTAACGCCTGCGAAATATGATGCACCAGCTGGGTGTGATCCAGCTCGTACAGGTTCTTGACACGGAAAGCTTTCTCCGCCTTGGTCACGCCGGAATCAGTCAGCTGAACCGTCTTGCTTTTGACGTCGATCTCATAGTCTTCGTCCGCCTTCAGCGATTTGACGAAGCGGTCTGCCTGCAGATACAGGTTGGCCGTCTGCTTCTGGCCGCCGGAGATGATTAACGGCGTCCGCGATTCGTCGACCAGGATCGAGTCGACTTCATCGACCAGCGCGAAATTCAGCGGGCGCAGGACGCGGTCCTCAACGCGGGTGACCATGTTGTCGCGCAGATAGTCGAATCCGACTTCCGCGTTGGTCGTGTAGGTGATATCGCAGTTATACGCCGCACGCTTCTGCGCCGGGGTGAGCTGACGCAGGTTCAGGCCGACCGTCAGGCCCAGGAAGCGGTGAATCTGCCCCATCCAGTCGGCGTCGCGGCCGGCCAGGTATTCGTTGACGGTGACGACGTGCACGCCGCGGCCGTCCAGCGCGTTCAGATAGACCGGCAATACGGAGGTTAACGTTTTTCCTTCGCCGGTTTTCATCTCCGCGATATCGCCGCCGTGCAGAACGATGCCGCCCATCAGCTGAACGAGATACGGATATTCGCCGATCACCCGCTTCGCCGCTTCGCGCACAACCGCGAACGCTTCCGGCAATAAGTCGTCCAGCGTTTCGCCGTTCTTCAAGCGAGCCTGAAATTCCGGGGTCTTGGCTTTCAGTTCCTCGTCGCTCAAGCCTGCCATCTGGGAAGCCAGCGCATCGACTTCGTGAGCGCGTTTCTCGATTTCTTTCAATCGTTTTTTATCGTAATTAAATAGTTTGTCCAAAAAAGTTGCCATTGTGGTCCCTCCATCGCTCCTATTGTATCGTAATTGAGCGAAAAACACAAAGAAAAAGGCCGTCAAACCCGGCCTTTGATCGCTGTTTTACAGTTTTTTGACGTTGTGGGCCTGATAGCCCCGGTCGCCTTCGACCAGATCGAATTCCACCTCGGCGTTTTCCTCGATCGTCTTGAAGCCGTCCATCACCAGTTGGGAATAATGGAAAAAAACATCGCGGCCATCGCTGAGCTTGATGAAGCCGTAACCTTTTTCCTTATTAAACATCTTTACTTTACCTTGCATCTGCCTTAAACCTAACCCTTTCTTCTTTGTTTATCCGCGGCGGTCTTCTCCGCCATGTCGCTTCGACGGGAACCGGGATCGCTGCCCGTCGTTTTGATGCTTTTCTGCTTCACCCCTTCGTTCGCTGAACCCGGGGAATTCCGCTTCGACTGATCCTGATTTTCGCTTGTTTCCGCCGCTAGAATTCCGCCGCTCCCGTCTACTTTGAGTATAGAGAGGATCGGCCGCAAACTCAAATCTTTTCCTTCGTCTTATTCCGCGCTTTTTCGACAACGGAGCTTACGGAATGGAGCGAAAGGGGGCGAAAGGAAGCGTTGATTGACGGCCAGCACCAGCGCTTGGTCGGCGGCAGGAAGCAATGCGTGAGCGGCGTTGAGCGTACTGCCGGTCGTGAGCACATCGTCGATCAACAACAGCTTTCCATCCGGAATTGGGACGCCGGGGATCAAGCGAATGTGGGTGGCAGCCTGCTGCCGCTGGGAGGCGCTGCCCTGCTGCACGTAATCCTCCGTCTTTTCCAACAGCTCCACGATCGGCAGCCGCAGTCCGGAAAACAGCTGGGGAATCGTATCGAAGCCGCGTTTTTCCCGTTTAGCGCGGGATGAGGGCATCGGCACCAGCGTGAAATGACGGTACCGCCGGCGCAGCCTATCGCGCCGAGGCAGAAGGAAAACATCCTGCAGCGCTTCGTCCATGCATTCCTTGTACTGCACAAGCATTTTCATGAACGCCTCATCATAGACAACCAGCCCCCGCACGCTCAGCTCGCCGAGCTTCACTTGATGGGAAACAGGCGTCAGCTGACTGCGGCAGAGGCCGCACAGTGAATCGTCGGCGAACATCATTTCGGGGATCGTGCATCCGTTTAACAACGGGCCGCCGCACCACAGGCAGCGCTCAGCCGTCAGCATTGGCTTCCTCCAGACGTTTCACGCAGCGTTCGACCTGTTCGCTGCGCCTGCGGCACAGAAACAACCCATCGCCATCCGGACAGGCAAAGCTGCGCCCGACCCGGCCGATCATCTGGGTCAGCGAAGCTTCATCGAACACGCCATGATCGGCATCCATCACGCACACGTCGACGCCCGCGATCGTCACGCCCCGTTCCAGCACCGTCGTCGCAAAGCAGAACTGCAGTTCCTTTGCCCGGAGCTTCCGCAGCGTTTCATCCTGATCCGGCGACTGACTGGTCAGCTCACCGCAGGAAAATTCCAGTGAAAACAGAACTTTCAAGCGATGACAGCCGCGAATCGTCGGCACAAAGATCAGCGCCTGCTTGTCCGCCTTTTGTTTGCCTTTCAGCCAGCGATAAAGCCGCAGGATCAACAGGAACTGAGGACCGATCAAAACCCGGGGCACCGTCAGATCATGACCATGCGGACGGCGGTTGAGCTTGAGCTGCCTCAATGTCCCCGCCTTCACCCGTTCCTGCAGCTCCGCATCCGGCGTCGCCGTCGTGTAAACGATCTGGCCGCGGCAGCTGGTGCGCGCGATTCCATGCAGAACCGGGTCGCCCTTGTAGGGAAAAGCGTCCGGTTCATCCAGAATCAACAGATCGAACCGGTGGGGATAGCGGTAGAGCTGGTGGGTCGTACAGACGATCAGATCCGCTTCGGTCTTCTTGGTATAACCCTGACAAACCGGGATCACCGACAGGTTTGGAAACGCGTCCGCCAGCCGCCGCGCCAACTCCAGCACCACCTGCCGCCGGGCGACCGCGACCGCCGCCCGCTGTCCCCGCTGCAGCCGCCTCCGCAGACAATCCATTACAATTTCCGTTTTTCCCGCGCCGCACACCGCGTCGACCAGAACGTCGTGGGTTTCGGACAATTCGCACAGCTGATCGGAGATCTTTTTCTGATTCGGAGTCAGGGGATAATCCAGTCGCAGCTGCGGATCCAGCGGTTCACTGAGCTCGGGCACGACCGGTTCCTTGGCCTCGCACGCCAGCATCCGGGAAAAGCCGACGCAGCGGCGGCAGTACCCGCCCTTGCTGCCAAGATAGAACCAGGACGGATCCTCATTTCCACATCGCGGACAGCGCATAATTTCACCTCCCACTTATAATATTGCGGAAAATTGGAAAAAGCCCCGCAAAAAACAAGAATTCCTTTCTTTTTTACGATTTCTTTTCTACAATAAAAGGTAGAGAAAGATGAGGAAACAATCATGACTACCTTTGCGATTCAAGATGATTTTATGCTTAACGGCCAGCCTGTCAAACTGATCTCCGGCGCGCTGCATTACTTCCGGATCGTTCCTGAATACTGGCAGGATCGTCTGGAAAAATTAAAAAATATGGGCTGCAACTGCGTGGAAACCTATATCCCATGGAACTACCATGAACCGAAAAAGGGCCAGTTTGATTTCAGCGGACGCAAGGACGTCGCGCGCTTTGTCCGCTTAGCTCAGGATTTAGGTTTGTGGGTCATTTTACGGCCGACGCCGTACATCTGCGCGGAATGGGAATTCGGCGGTCTGCCGGCATGGCTGTTAGCGGACGATTCGATGCGCGTGCGTTCGACTTATCAACCTTATCTTGATGCGGTCGACGCCTACTACGCCGAGCTGTTCAAGGTGATCCGGCCGTTGTTTTTCACTCACGGCGGACCGGTGCTGATGTGCCAGATTGAAAATGAATATGGCTCCTTCGGCAACGACAAGCAATATCTGAAGGCGATCAAGCGTCTGATGGAAAAGCATGGCTGCGATGTGCCGATGTTTACATCCGACGGCGGCTGGCGCGAAGTGCTCGACGCCGGAACCTTACTCAATGAAAGCGTGCTGCCGACTGCCAACTTCGGCTCCCGCACCGACGAACAGATCGGCGCGCTGCGTCAGTTCATGGACGACAACGACATCCACGGCCCGCTTATGTGCATGGAATTCTGGATCGGCTGGTTCAACAACTGGGGATCGCCGCTGAAAACCCGCGACGCAAAGGAGGCGGCAGACGAGCTGGACGCGATGCTGCGTCAGGGCAGCGTCAACATCTACATGTTCCACGGCGGCACCAATCCGGAATTTTATAACGGCTGCAGCTACCACAACGGCATGGATCCGCAGATCACCTCTTACGACTATGCCGCTCCGCTGACGGAGTGGGGTACGGAAGCAGAAAAATACGCCGCTTTCCGCGAGGTCATCGCCAAATATCATCCGATCACTCCGGTGCCGCTGTCCACGCCGATCACCTTTAAAAGCTATGGCGAACTGCGCTGTGAGAACAAGGTTTCCTTATTTAATACACTTTCCTCGCTGGCAAAGCCGATCGAAACCGACATTCCTCAGCCGATGGAAAAGCTGGGGCAGGGCTACGGCTACATCCTGTACCGCGCGCATGTCGGCAAAGCGCGCGAGCTGGCCAAAGCCAAGCTGGCGGATTGCGACGACCGCGCTCAGGTATTTGTCAACCAGAAATTGATCGCCACACAATACAAGGAAACGATGGGAAGCAACATCCCGCTTACGCTCGATCATCCGACTGACAACGTGATCGACATTCTGGTGGAAAACCTCGGCCGCATCAACTACGGCGCAAGTCTGGTTTCTCCGCATCAGCGCAAGGGCATCAAAGGCGGCTTCATGCTGGACCTGCACTTCCACACCGGCTGGCAGCAGTATTGCCTGGAGCTGAACAATGTCGATCAGGTTGATTTCATCGGCGATTATCAGGAAGGTGTTCCGGCATTCTATCAATTTACCGTAGACATTGAAGAGCCGGCGGATACGTTCCTGAACCTGAACGGCTGGGGCAAAGGCGCGGCGTTTTTGAACGGAGAAAATCTTGGGCGGTTCTGGGAGCTGGGCCCGACGCATTATCTGTATATCCCGGCGCCGTTATTGAAAAAAGGTAAAAATACGATTGTCCTGTTTGAAACAGAAGGCAGAACCGGAACAGTCTCGCTGGACGACCAGCCGCTGATCGATCAGCCGCAGGAAGCCTGAGCCGATGGTCTGGGGAATTCTCTTTCAGCTTCTCATCCTCTTGATCGCACTCACCCTCGTTTATGAAATCATCCGATGTGCGGTGAAACAGGGAATCCTTGACGCCAAAGCGGAGCTTGAGAAAACTGACAAGAAAGACCGGCAAGATCTCCAATAATCAAAGTCCTTTAAAAAAACAGAGCTATCAGCACGTCCTATCATGAGGAGTTCAGAAACTCCCGGACAGGTTTAAAAGCTCTGTTTTTTAATTTAATGGTTTTCTTATTTTCCTATTATTCAAGGTATCTCAGGCTTCATCCGCAATCAGCCAATCCACAACGTTCACCGATTTTATTTTCTTATAAGAAGCGTTCAGTCCCGGATACAGGGATACAATTATCTTCTCATAATGATCAAAGAAACAGGCTTCTGATAATAAGATAGATATCACAGTTGAAATCGATCTGGAAGGCGTTGACCGCCTCTTCCCCAGCGGGGATCCATTGAACTTCATCGAAAAAGATACATTTTTTAATCAATGTAGTTCCATATAACTCACTTATTCCTTCTATTCTATATATTCCCTTGCCTTCTCCAACCACGGTGACTGAAACAGTTCTTATGACTAACAAATTTCTCCAAAGTTCTCATTCACAAGTAGAAAAAAGCCGGACATCAAAGTCCGACTCTTTCATCATCTATCTGCAGATTCCCGATTAATCGTGGTTATTTGCCCTGCGCCGCCGCGACGTTGTGTTCGCACATTGCATGCAGCGGCGTAGCTGGAATGACTTTAGAATTCTGTGTTCTGTCGGTCAGGCTGTCGGCACAGTACACTAACGAAAAACCTTTCCATGACGCCCGCCGGTAATGAGCTTGGTGATAGGGGAAATGCCGATCCCGGGCGCTGTAGGTCGCGGAGCTGCAGTCGAGACAACCTTCTTCTCCGGCCAGAATCCGATCGCAGAGTTCGATCATGATTGTCAGGACTTCCGGTTTCAACGGTGAACCGTTATGACCGGTGCAGATCCAGTCAAATTCTTCACGCCGCAGATCAAGCTGGATCAACAATTTCCGGTAATCGCTCACCGTCGCCGCCGGCTCGCTGTGAAACTGCCCCGCTTTTTCCGCAAAGCCCGGCAGAAGCAGCACCTGATCCACGTCCAGTTCATCGCCGGCATAGAGGATTCTTTCCGTGTGATCAAAAATCATGATATTGCCCGGAGCGTGACAATCGCAAAGCAGAATTTCCAAGCACCGTTGTCCGAGTTTAAGAATCTGATGGTCCTGCACAAATACCGGCGTATAATCCAAATTCAGCTTCGCGGGATCCTCGTCCATCGCGTTGCGGCTGGACGCCGCCGTTCTTTCCGTCATATACACTTGATCAAACAAGCCGCAT
>OLFX01002961.1_pt1 | contig 12331 bp, 15 predicted proteins | sample 1605091 | NCBI WGS metagenome assembly OLFX01 (sample SAMEA3888906, study PRJEB22519) | human gut metagenome | biome: human gut; feature: human-associated habitat; material: faeces | place: Denmark | collected 2012
GATCTCCAGCCGCCGGTGCAGGTGGTCCGACTCGTAGCCGATCACACGATCTCCCAGATCCAGACTCACCCACCAGTTCTTCAGCTCGATCATGCGTAGTCCTCGCCGGTGATGTCCCGGTACTGCTCCCTGGTGATGACGCCCTTGCGCACCGCCGTCTTCACCATCGGCTTGCTCCACAGGCCCGCCTCGTAATAATACTGGATCCGTTCAAAGCTCATGTTATACCACCTCCGCATCGTCCAGGGTGAGCATGTTCTGATATTCCAGGCTGGCGGCGATGGACGCCAGGCTCGTGGCCGTCAGCTCCTCGTTGGAGACCGCCTCGCCGGGGGCGTTCTGCGCGTCCTCGAAGGCTTCGATGGCGTCCAGCACCTCCTGGTCGGTCCCGCAGGCGGAGAAGTCGCACCCCTGCTGGGCGCAGATCTGCTTCATCTGGGCAAGGGGCGTGCAGAACGCCCCGTTCACCTCCCCGGCAGCCAGCACGTAGGGGATCGCCGCCGCCGCGGGATACCGCTCCATCCACTGCCCCGCCGTCAGCACCTCCCCAATGGGCGTGATGACCTGACTGGCCTTGTCCCAAATCTGATATCTTTTGCTCATGCTTTATATTCCTCCTTTAAATTGTGTAGACGTCTACGACATTTTTGTAACTACTACTGGAGCTACCAGTGTCGCCGCCGGCAAATAATCCATAATTTCCAACTTGGGCGCACGCTGGACATTTTCGCGCGAGGCTCAACGACGTTGCTACAGCCATAGTCAAAGATGTGTCATAGCTATCCACTACGGCACTGTAACTACTGGAGCTAGATTGGCCTCCCCCGAACAGAGCATACTCACCTAATGTCATGGCTGCCAGGTTATATCGAGCATTACTTAATGATGCGGCTGTGCCCTTGGTTAGAGATGCGTTAATAGTAGCAACTACTGAACCTGCAACGTTATTTTTTACATATAGGATATAATTGCCGACTGAGGCCGCTGCATTTCCGAAACAGTCCTGGTCAGCCGTCATCGTGGACCGCGTGAGTGATGTGTTATATACGTCGATCCTAGTGCTGCTCATTCGATCTTCGCCATCGTAGTAATATCCTCCGATAAATAGGGCGTAATTTCCGACCGTCGCCGACGCAAGTTTGTATCTGGCTACGCTCAGGGCGGTAGGCGTACTCCGGGTAAGGGAGGCGTTGTAGGCGTCCACGGTGGAATAATATCCGGATTTCGAGCTAGTCCCTTCGTGACCACCGGCAAATAGTGCGTAATTCCCTATTGTTGCTGCTCCAAGATTGTTCCTGGATTCGCTAAGAGCGGTAGGCGTACTCCGGGTAAGGGAAGTGTTGTAAGCATCTACGACTGTAGACGCGCCGTATGTGGAGGAGTTACTACCGCCGCCAAATAAGGCATAGCTTCCCACAGCCACCCCCGCCAAGTCATATCGGGCCTCGCTCAGGGCGGTAGGCGTGCTCCGAATGAGGGAGGCACTGTAGGCGTCTACGGTCGTCATATATCCCGAGGAATACGAGTACCCCCCTCCGAACAGCGCGTAATTTCCCACCGTCGCCGCCGCGTGATAGGTTCGTCCGGAACTGAGTGCCGTGGCCGTCCCATAATACGCCAGCTCTCCCCCACTCCAGAAGGGTCTCGCCACTCCTCCCACGCCGATGTACGCCTTTTTCACCTTGCGGGCGACGCCCGCCACGCCGATATAGATCTTCTTCACCTTGCGGGCCTTGCCGCCCACGCCGATATAGACTCGTTTTGCCATTTCGTCGTCGCCTCACTCGTACACCAGGTAGATGACGCCGCTGGTCAGGCTGGAGCTTCCGGCGGTCAGGTCCGTGGTGCTGGCCTGGATGGCCCGCATCATGGCAGTGGTATAATTGGTGTCCGCCGCCCCGGGCCCCGTCGTGCGATTGAGGGCATAGCGCAGTGTGTTCATGGTCACAAGGGCGGAACTCGCTGTGAGAGCGGCGGACGCGCTGGTGTTGTCCTTAATGGCGCGGGTGGTCACTGCGCCGGTGCCCGCCCCGATGAGCGCCGCGCCGCTGGTCAGGCTGGCCGCCCCCGTACCGCCCCGTGCCACAGGCAGCGTCCCGGAAGTGATCTTACTGGCCACCAGATCGGGGATGCGTGCGGCGTCCAGCGTCCCGGAGGCAATGTCACCCGCCCCATGGCTGTGGCTGGCCGCCGCCGCCCCCACGTCGGCCGCTGCCAGGGTGACGTCCGCGCTGAGGGCCTTGCCGTTTACCTTCCGGGTCGTGGGGACCGCCCCCACCTGGGCCGCCGTCACCCCATGGGGGTTGTCGGTGCGCGCGATGTGCGCGCTGGTTGCCGTTCCGTCCGCCTTGGCGTTCCACGCCGTCCGCTCCGCCGCGCTGACGTGCTTCACCCCGTCCGCTTCGTGCGCCGCCAGCGCCGCCCCCTCCGCCTTGCTCTCCTCCAGGTCCTTCAGCGCCGCGTCGACGGCGTCCATATTGGCGTTGAGCACGTCGATCCTGGCATAGTCGCTGCCGCCCGGCTTATTGAGGCCATAATTCGTTGTCTGCTCCATCTCAGAGCTCACCTCCTAAAATCTCATCCCAGGTCCGGCTCTCCAGCTCTCCCCAGGTCTTCTCCTCCAGCTCTCCCCAAGTCCGGTAGAGGATGATGTAGTCGTATGCCAGGTGCGCGGGCTTGATCTCCTCCAGGGCCGCCGACAGGTCGTCCAGGTTGGGCGGCACCCCGATGCTGCTCAGGAACCGGATGTCGAAACGGTATGCCTCCGGCTGCTCCTCCACCGCCACCTGGCCGTTGTAAAAGCTCTCGGCCACGTTCTGGATCATGGCCACGGTGGTGGTGCCCTGCCCCCGCAGCTTGGAGAGGATGCGGGTCCGCCGGTAGGCGTCGGGGCGGGACACGTCCACATCCAGCCCCAGGGACGCCTCCCAGCAGGACAGTCCCCAGGTGGCCTTGTTGACGTCCAGTTGGTCGATGAGCCCGTTCTCCGCCGTCCACAGGGCCTCGGTCTGCTGCTCCAGCGCCCCCTGGAGGGCCGCGATCTGGGGCGAGGCGGCGTAGAAGTCCGGCAGATAGCCGATCCATTTGCTCATGTGAGCGTCACCGTCCCTTTCACGGGCACCTGCTCATCCCCGATGCTCACGTTGCCCGTACCGCCGTTGATCGTCAGCGCCGTAAAATCGGACACTCCCGGGATGCTCAGCAGCAGATAGGCCACCTGGTTATACCGCAGGGTGGAGGCCGAGAAGGCCAGCTCCATGAGATAGGTGTCCAGCGCCGCCTCAAACTCCGTCTTGACCTGGCTGAGGGGGGCGCTCCCATCCAGCGTCACCGCCGCCGTCACGTTGATGCTCAGCGGCGCGGCCGCCGCCACCGTCACCGTGGCCCCGATGGGCCGTTCCGCCTCGATGTGGGCCTGTACCGCCGCCACGATCTCCGCCGAGGCGGGCTCCATGCCGCCGTCCACCAGCACCACCTTGACCGTCCCCGCGCCGTTCCACAGGGGGAATACCCTGGCGGCGCCCACGCCCGCCACCTCCAGCGCCCACTGCTCGTAGTGGTAGGCGTTTCCGGAGGTGGCCGGGCGGCTCAGGTAGGCGTGGATGCGCTCATAGAGGGCCCCGTCGCTCTCCGGGTCCGTGCCGCCGGCGGCGGGGCCGTTGGTCCAGGAGGACAGCCCCGGCAGCGTCGCCGCCATCTGAGACAGCTCCCCCGCCTCCACGTTGTACGCGCTGCCCACCTCTGCCGCCTCCGCCGTTCCCGCGTCGCCGCTCCCGGTGAGGACCACCGCCTCCGTCAGGGCGAACTCCAGCCCGCCCGGCGTGACGAACACCGTCCCCGCCGGTACCGTCGCCCCCGCCGTGCCGGTGAGGGTCATGGCGCACCGGGCGCGGGTGCCCGGCTTCCGGGTGATGCCGTACTTGGCCCCCTCCAGGTCCAGGTAGCCCCCCGAGCTCTCGTCCACGAAGGCGATGGACACCACCGCGTTCATCGCCTGGTAGACCTTCCAGATCTCCAGCGCGGCGGGCCCCGCCATGGAGTCCAGAAAGCTCCCCTCACGGGTCTCCAGGCTCTCCCCGGCCTCCGCCAGGATGGCCGCCTTGATGCTCTCAGGTGTAATATCTTCAAACACGCGTATTCACCTCCCCACACGGCTCCCGCCGTGCGGGGGCCCCATCTTCCTTTGACCTGCTCGGGCGGAGTGAATCCGCCCTGCGCCAAGATTTTGCCGCAGGCAAAATGCTTGTGCGCGCTCTAAGCGCGTCCCGGCTTTGCCGGTGCCTTTCGTTCATAGCCTTACCTCTCCATAAATGGTCCGCACCGTGCAGGAGATGGACAGCCGCCCGTCGTCGAAGTCCACGCCCACGTCCTCCACGGCGCTGATGTAGGGGTTGATCTCCAGGGCCTCCCGCACGTACCGCTGGGCCTCGGACTGCTTCAGCGCCTCGGTGTACGGCTGCCCCATCAGGTTCTCCAGCTCCGTCCCGTAGGCCCGGGAGTAAATCTCATGCCGGAACCGGGTGGTGTGCAGGGCCAGCCAGGCCCAGACCCGTACCGCCTCCGCGCCCTCCACCGTCTCCGGTTCTCCGTTGCGGAACACGGGCCGGTTCCCGTCGTAGTCCCATTTGACCTCCCGGCACAGCGGAAGCGCCGTCCCGGTCTGCACCGCCTCCGGCTGCACCACGGGGAACAATGTCGTGCTCATACGCTCACCGCCTTGCACAGAATGATATACCGCTGGTTCTCCTCAATGGGCAGAAGCACCACCTGGTCCCCCGCCGCCAGCCCATAGGGCAGCAGTCCCGGCGACGAGAGCAGGTCTTCCCGCTCCTGGGACGTCCCCCCGGCGATCACCCGGTGGGGCCGTGTCGGGTGCTCCTGGTCCGGCCAGGACGCCACCGTCCCCAGGCACAGCCCGCCCTCCGCCGCCCCCGGCGCAAAGATCCGCGCCAGCCGCTGATAAGGATTATCCTCCACGTCCTCGCAACCTCCTCGTCCTCGCAAAGTCCATTTCGCTCACAACCGCCTGCGGCGATTTCTCGCTCCACTCCCTTGCTCCTCCTCTCCCCACAAAGCCTCACGGCTTTGTGGGGGCCTTTGTGACCTCTCCCGACGGCTTGCCCACGCCGCTGGAGAAGAGCTCCTGGGGGTGTCTCCAATAGGGGGGCCGAGGCCCCCCTGATTGGTCGTTTTTAAAAGGGGAGATTCCAAAGAGGGGGAGGATCGAAATCCCCCTCTTTGGCCCTTCTTTCCGTCCCCTTTCTTCGGGAAGAAAGGGGCCCCCCGGAGGGCGGGGCCCTCCGCGCTTCTCTACGCGTCCGGCAGCTTTCCCGCTTCGGCCTCATCCATCAGGTTTCTAAAATTCAGCACCAACTTGGTGGTGTACACCCCGCCCTTCCAGGTGTGGGTGTCGCTGTCGATCCAGCACAGGCCGTACAGCCCCGTCACCGGCTCCTGGAGCACCGCGCACTCCCCGGCGATGAGCGTCGGGTTCCCCCGCACCTGCGCCGTGATCTTCTGCGCCGGGGCGTTGTCCTCCAGCAGCTTCCTTGCCTCCGCCGCCGCGTCCTTCCCGCTGCGCTCCGTCACCATCTGCTGGAACAGGCCGTACCGCGCGATGGACGCCCCGTCCTCCACAGGGCTCCCCTTGGCCGTGCCGTCCCTGCTCAGGATCTGCACCCGGTTCACCAGGCTCTCCACGCTGTCCGTGGCCGTCAGGCTGATGAGGTTGGACCCCGGCCGCAGCGCCAGGGTCCGCTCCCCCTGCTTTTTCTCGATCACCTCCAGCGCCTCCCCACGGAACCGCACCATATACCGCCCCCCGGTGGCGGCCGACGCCTGGGTGTACGCCGTCTGGATGATCTGGTACAGGCTCACCCCGGGAAAATTCCGGCTGATCGCCGTCCCCGTCCGGGCCAGGCTCCCCACCGTCAGCCCGAAGTCCGCCGCCACCCGCCCCGTGATGCCCTCAGGGGTCTGGCCGCGGAAGCGGTACGCCCCCTGGTTCCGCTTTAAGTACAGCCCACGGTCCGCGCAGGACACCTCCACCGTGTTGGACAGCGTGTCCCGCTGCCGGGAGAACACAAAGCCATCGAAGAGCAGCCTCTCCCCACGGTAGAACTGCACCCGGCTCCCCGGCGGGCAGTCCACTGCGGGCAGGTGCTTGTCCGCCGGGCACACCAGCAGCGGGAAGTCCAGCGTCCGCGCCGCCTGGTCGTAGCTCCCGCCCCACGTAACGCTCTGGCACAGCGCCGCCGCCTCCCGGGTCCCTCCCTCCGGCGGGGTGATCAGCAGCTTCAGTCCTTCCGTCAAAAGCCCATCGCCTCCTCCTTGGAGAGCTGTATCTTCCATTTCTTTTGGGCGCTGTCATAGCTTGTTCCCGTGGCCGCCGCCACTTGCTGGGACCGGGAGGGCGTCGCCGCCGCCGGCAGCTCCTCCCGGGCGGGCAGCCGGAGCACCTGACCGGGGTGGATGAGGTTGGGGTTGGCGATCCCGTTGGCCGCCGCCAGGCGCCCGTACAGCGACGCGTCGCCGTAGAACCTCCGGCAGATGGCCGACAGCGTGTCCCCCGCCGCCACCGTGTACGTCTCCGCGCGCTCCGGCTCCGCCTCCACCGTCCGCGCCCCGTTCCCCGTCTGACGGCTCTCCGTCGTCTCCACCGCCAGCGCGCGGTAGCCCCGCAGCGGGATCGTGCAGTAGAGGTCCCCCGTCCCGTCCTGCTCCCGGTACCGGATCGGGTCCAGCAGCACCGCCGCGTTCACCGGCGTCCCGGACACCACGAACCGCAGCACCGTCCCCGCGTCGCTCCACTTCTCCAACTGCTCCAGGTATCCCCACGGGTTCGTCCCCGCGCCCGGCTGGTTGAAGGGATACCCCTGGGCGGGCAGCAGGCAGGTAAGCTCCGTGTCCAGCAGCACCGCCGGGCCCGGCAGATTCACGTCCCCAGACTCCTGCATCGTGATCCCCGCCGCCTTCCGCCCGTGCTCGACGTCATAGCTCCCGGGCGTCACCGGCAGCACCAGCTCCCGCCCCGTCTCCGTGTCCTTGAAGATAAATTGCCGCGCCATCCCTATACCCCCAGTTCCACTGCCCGTACCACCTCTGACGCCACCCGCCGGGCCACACGGTCCTCCAGGTCCTTGTCCGAGCCGTAAAAGCTGTTTCCCGTCACCGTCACCTGCACCCGGGGCCCAGCCCCCTGATCCGCCGCGCGGGCCTGGGACGCCGTCAGCACCCGCTCCCCCTGGTGCAGCAGTGCAGGAAAGTTGTCGTAGGGCACATAGTCCAGCCCCCAGGCGTGGAGGCCGTAATCCCGTTCCCGCATGGAGCGATAGCCAGGGTCTGCCGTCACATTTCCGAGTCCCTGCCCTTTGGACAGCTCCTGCTGCTTCTCATAATCCCCCAGGTAGGCCGCCTCGCCCAGCGCCTTGGTGTTCTCTCGGATGGCTGAGATCAGCTCCAGCTCCACGTCCTTGACCTCCTGCATTTCGCCGCTGGCGTCGAACGCCCCCTCCGCCAGGGCCTCCAATTTGCTTTTCAGCGCGTCCGACCGCTCTCCCAGGGCGATAAGCTCGCTCTCGTCGATCTTTCCGGTCTTTTTGGCCCCGTCCTGGAGGTCGGCGTAATCCGCCTGGATCACCATATATTCTTGGCGCAGCTTTCGCAGCGTCTCCGCCTGTTCCCCCTCGTACAGGCGGATTTCCGTCCCCTTCAGCACGGCATTCATGGCCTCCCGCAGGTACTGCTCCTTCAGGTTCTCCTGGGCGGCCTCTCCCGCGCCGATCATGGCGTTGAGTCCGGACATCTCGTCGGCGATGCCCGCATAGTAGTCGATCTGCCGCTGTTTCCCCTCGCTGCGCAGCGTGTTGTACGCCTCGCCCTGGGCGTTGGCCATCTCCTGCTCCCAGCCCTCCAGCGTGGAGCTCCGCCCCGCGAAGGTTTTGCTCTGCTCCTCCATCGCGCCGGAGAATCCGTCCGTCAGGGCCGACAGGATGATTTCCACCGCCTCCGTCCCGGCGATCTGTCCCTTGGAGATCATATCGTAGATCTCCCCCTGGCTCTTTCCCTTCGCCTCGGCCAGCATCCCCACCGCGCCGATACCCCGGTCGTTGAGGATGTTCAGGTACTCCAGCGTCGCCTTGTCGCTGGACTTCATCCGTCCCAGGGCTTGCGCCACCGTGGTCATATCGCTGGTGCTCATGCCCAGCGCCGCCCCCGCGTCGCCTATGGTGGACAGCACCGGCAGAATGCTCTTCGCATCGTATCCGAAGGTGGCCAGCGTCTTGCTCATCGCCGTCAGGTCGTCGTAGAGGAAGGGCGTGGTATTGGCCATGTTCACAAGCTCCGACAGGTACGTCTTTGCCGTCTCCCGGCTCCCGAACAGGGTGGAGAACGAAATGAGGTCCGTCTCCCGACCCGACGCGATCCCCGACCCGCTCTCCAGCTCCGCCGCGTGCCGTTCTCCCGCCGAGCTGTACAGTCCTCCGTAGTAGCTCTTGAATGCGTCGTCCTGCTTTTCAAAGTTCTGGATGCCGCCGCTGGCCAGACCGACCACTGTACCGATCCCCCCGCCGATGGCCGCCCCAAGCGGCCCGCCAAACATCCAGCCTACCGAGGCGCCTGTCCCAAGCATAGACAGCGCGTTGGAAAAGAGAGCGCCTCCCGCGTCTCCGAATTCGCTGGCCAAAAGGGCGTTGGCCCCCTGCTGCACAAGCTGCTTTGCCGCGTCTCCGATGCCGCTTACCGCCAGCGCGTTGACGATGTTTTTCCCGAAGCCGCCGGATCCGCCCTGGTTGTCCACCTTCCGGAACGCCTCTCCCGTCTTTTTCATCTGATTCTCGGCCTCTCTGGCCCCCTTGGTTACCAGGGCCAGGTTGCGCTGAATCCGGTCAAAGTTGGCCTGGGCGTCGTCCCGCGCCAGCTCATCCTTTGCCTTTTTTGTTTTCTGGAACTGTTTTTCCGCATCGGACAGCTTCTTCTGGGCCTCCCGCAGGTCCATTTTCAGGCTGTACCTGTTTTTGTTCAGTTGGCTCAGCTTTCCCTCCATCTCATCCATATCCTTGGAGAAGGACTTTGTGATCTGCGCCATGCTCTTGATGGCCGAGGAGTAGCTGTCCTGCGCCGAAATCGCAATCGATACGTCCGGCATGGTATCACCTCCGCTTGACAGTCTTTGAAACCGTGATATACTGTTTGTGAAGAAAGGAGGGGGGCTCGAATGGGGCTGTTTCTATGTACCATAATGGCGGTCTTGAGTCTTGGCGGCGGCATCCTTCTGTTTTCTGGGATAGGTTATCTTCATACTGATAAGCATTCCGCCGCCCCGTACTATATCCTCATCGGGTTTGGCCTCCTCATGCTGGGTTTTGGTTTCCCTCTACTGTTTATGCTCAACTGACTATAAAAGGGAGTGGTTTTATGAGAAATTACGATCCCGATCCTGAACAAGTGCAAAAGAACTTTAAAATTTTGATGGCTATTTCTATAGGGTTTATTCTTCTTTGTGGACTCGCCTGTTGTACTTCGACGTGGTGATTTTGTCGCCCTCCGGGATACTATACTGACTATAAAAAGGGGGGCGATTTTATGAGAAATTATGATCCGGAACGAGAGCAAAAGCGTTTGTTTATCGTACTTGGCCTTGTCATTATGTTCTTGGCTTTCGGCGCCCTTGGCACCATAGGACGATGACAACGAAATCCCGCCGCCCTCCGGGGCGGCTTTTTTACGCCCATTTTGATCTCTGCCCCGCCTATCCTCGCGCTTCCACCTGTCACGCTGCGGATTGGGCACATAGCCGGTCGAATAAGCACGGACTCCGCGAAAAATGCCGCTCAGGGCCAAGGCCCTTCGCCTGTTTTTTCGTCTGCGTCCTGACTTATTCTCCCTATGCGCCTATCCTCGCGCTTCCACCTCATAGGACGCCAGCGCCCAGATGAGGTCCCGCTCCCCGGGGGACTTCCGGTAGTAGTCCCCCGGGGCCCACCCCTTCACATGGAAGAGGTAGTAGACGAGACCCAGCTCCGCGTCGCTGCCGTCCTCTAGGCGTTTTTTACTTCTTCAATGGTCGCCGTCCGGTATCCGCACAGCCGCTCCACCGCACGGCTCAGGTCCTCGATCTCCCCCGGCAGCAGCAGCGCCTTTACTGTCTCCGCCGGCGTGGCTCCGCCGAATTTGGCCTGGAGCGCCGGGTCCTTCAGGTCCGGCGAGACCACCCCCGAGAGCACGATATGTACGCTCAGATCCTCCGACATACTCTCCTTCAGCTCGCTCACCTTCCCGTAGGGCAGCGCCCGCAGCTCAAATACCACGTCCTCCCCCAGCAGCTCGCTCAGCCGCTTCACACGGTACCGCGCCGTGGGCAGGCTTTTCCCCACATTGGGCGTCTCCGGCTTCAAGAGGAGGTCCAGAATGCTTGTTTTCTCGCTCATTTGCTTCTCCTTCCCGGGGGATGCGAAAGGCCCCCGCTCCGTCGTTCTTGACAAAGCGGGGGCCGCACGGTATAATGACGATAAAGAGGGCGCTGTCGCAAGACGGTTAGCCCCTAAAAGTTACCAGCTTAAACTAAGCTAGCCGTTCGGGTCCAGCCGAGCGGCTAGCACGCTTTTATGGAGAGTATGTAGGCCAAGAGGCCAAGACATACGCAAACCCTCAGAAATTGCTTTCCTCGGTGCCCCACAATCGCATCACCTCCCTTCCCAGGGAAGTGGCTAACCGCCATTTATGCAACAGCGCCGCAGTCATTCTACCATAAGCGCCGCGCTTTGTCCACCGCCGCCTTCACGGGGCGGCCTTTTTTATACCCCTATCTCGTCCAGGAACTCATAGTCGGTAAAGGTGAAGGGGCACTCCACCTTGCCCACGCTCTTGGCCTCCCAGTCGGCCAGGGTGAGGTCGTCGAAGCTGACGTTGCTCAGGACCACCCGCTCCGCCCCGTAGGCGTCCGGGTCCTTCAGCTTGCTCACGATGGTAAAGCGCACGTCCTTTCCGTTCCGGATGTTCTCCCCAATGGCCAGCGCCATCCGGGAGGTCACCTTGTGCATCCGCAGGGACCCCGTACACTCAATGCTTGTCACCTTTTTGTCGCTGGCCATCTGCCCGCACAGGGCGATGTCCTCCTTGTTGAAGCTCACCTTGGCCTGGAGCCCGTAGCACTCGGACACCTTGTCGCCGTCCAGCCACACCTCGCCCCAGGTCCCTGAAATCACTCGCTTTGCCGAATCCATGTTTTAGCCCTCCTCAGATTGTGATATTGAGGCTGATATCCTCAATGGCGTCGAGGATCTTGATGGACGCCTCCAAAAACACCTTGTCGGCGGTGTTGGCCTCCTTGATCTCCTGCTGGCTCATCTTGGAGGTGTCCGTGCCCACAGACTGGAGGTATGCCTCCTGAGCCGCCAGGTCGATCCCCACCGAGGAGCTCCCCGCCTGGAGGATGCCGGACTGCTCCAGCCCCACCAGGTAGCCCTTGATGGCCGTCACCAGCAGGCACTTGTTGTCGTAGCTGTTGGCGTACTTGCCGATGTAAGCGTCCTGGGCCGTGGTCCGGATGTCGGTCTGGATCATATCCATAACCTCCACCATCTTGATCTTCTTCCAGGCGTCCCTCTTGTCCTGGGTGGTGGTCTGGAGGGAGTTCACCCCGCGGGCCACCTTCACCTTCTCCCCGTCGTGGAAGAGGATGAACTTGCCCGCGTCCACCGCGGCGTCCATGGCCTCACGGGTCAGCCGTCCCACGTCGCTCACCTCGGGGAGGGGGGCGTAGGTGCAGGAGATGGTCATGGGCGTCCCGGCGATGAGCCCCGCGATCCGGGAACAGTATTCCGCCGTGGTGAACTCGGTCGTCCCCACCAGGATATCCCCGGTGGCGAAGTTGACCACCGCCTCGCTGTCCGCCGCCTTGGACGGCAGCACCGCCTTGCAGATGGCCGCGTCGTTGCTCCTCCGGCCGGCGATCCAGGCGGCGATGGCCGTGGCCTCGGTCTCCGTGCAGTCGGGGGGCCCCGCCAGATAGTCAAAGGTCTGGGTGGCCAGCCACGTCAGGGCGTCGGTCAGCGCCTCCGCCGCTGCGGGCAGCACGTAGACCAGCACCTGCCGGGGCGGATTCACATACCCCGTAAAGGCCCGCTGGATGTATGCCTGGTTGTCCGTCCCCAAGGTGGCCGGGATCTGGCCGGCGTTGGTGTAGGCGTGGCCGCCGTTCTCCTTGGCGTCCTTGATGATGAGGGCCACCACCCCCTTCTCCGAGCGCTCGATGGCGCTCGCCGCTGTGGATTTGAATGCAATGTTGATATTGGGCAGTCCCATTTCTTTAATCTCCCTTTCGTCCTCA
>OLFX01002962.1_pt1 | contig 12330 bp, 9 predicted proteins | sample 1605091 | NCBI WGS metagenome assembly OLFX01 (sample SAMEA3888906, study PRJEB22519) | human gut metagenome | biome: human gut; feature: human-associated habitat; material: faeces | place: Denmark | collected 2012
GGCAAAAATAAGGGAAACTACATATCATTTCACTAATGGACAGGCGGGAAAGCCTGTAAAATGGGGAAAGTTAGAGGAATAATTATATAAATTCCAGTTTCTATAGCTTCCTCTTTTCCAATGCCAACCCAATCAATCGATCCGCCTGATCTGCCATGAACAGCGGGATATTCAGCACATCATCGTCCAGTTTCAGATTGTCCAATGAGAACCGGATGCGAAGCTTGACCTTATCAGGGAACAGTTCCTTGAACTTCTTCATACTCTTGCTGGTTGTGTTGGCTTCGGATTTGACCTCCACAGGGAAGATGTCGTTCTCCCGCTGAATGAGGAAATCCACCTCGTAAGGTGGGTTGTTCTGGCTCCAATAACGGGGCATGACTTCAAACTGAGTAATTAAAGTCTGCAACACAAAGTTTTCGGTTAATGCGCCTTTGAATTCAGTAAACAGGCGGTTTCCTTCTCCAAAGGCAGTGGGAGCCAACTGTGCCAGACGGCGGAGCAGTCCCACATCTACCAAATAAATCTTGAAAGCAGACAAGTCATCGTAAGCTGCAATCGGCAAGCCAGGAGCTGAGCTGCGATAAGTTTTATGCACCAGACGGGCATCCACCAGCCATTGCAAAGCATCCTCGTACTCACGGGCTCGTGCGCCTTCCTTGACCACCTTATAGACAAACTTCTTGTTCTCCCTTGCCAGTTGAGAAGGAACAGACTTCCAAATCATTGAGATTTTCGGGAACTCGCTGAGATTAGGATGCTTGGCAAAATCACGCTCATAGGCTCCAATGATTCCGGACAATGCTTCCTGCATGGCAGAAACATCCCGTGCCTCCGTCCACATCAATACCGACTCCGGCATACCACCGGTGACATAGTACATCTTCAGCTTCTCATACAACGGATTAAAGAAGGCGTCAGGGATAGGTTCAAGGGTATCCACCTGTTCCAGATACTGCGCCAGATTTTCATCACCGTTGGCAAGTAGAAACTCAGCGAAGGTCATTGGGTCAATCTGCATGAAGTTGACCTTGCCTACTGGAAAAGAGGAAGGCTTCGCCAAGGCGATACCTAACAGAGAACCGGCGCAGGCAACATGGTACTGCGGTGCGTTCTCGCAGAAATATTTCATGGAGTTAATGACTTTCGGGCAGTCCTGTACCTCGTCAAAGATGATGAGGGTCTTTTCTGGCAAGATCTTTTGTCCGCTTGCCAGCATAAGGTTTTGTAGAATCCGATCCACATCCTTGGTTGTTTCAAAAAATTGTTTATATTCTTCGTTTTCGTCGAAGTTAAAGTAGGCTGTATTTTCATAACAGCGTCTGCCGAACTCTTTCAGAATCCAAGTCTTACCCACCTGACGTACGCCCTTCAAGATTAAAGGCTTGCGGTAGGGAGAATTCTTCCAATCCAGCAGCTTTTTTAAGATAAATCGTTCCATAGAATCACTCCTCACATTTTTATTGGAGTTTTATGCTTTATAATCACACTTTTATTATATGCGAAATCTATGAAAATCACAACCAAAATCACAAAATTATTAAAATTTAATGCTTATCCATCACACTTTTATATGAGATAGTGAGAAATTTTTTCTACAAAAAGCAATAGAGGAACTAAGAGAAAAATACATTAAAAATCCACCTGAAGGAATGACTGCACAGCTTGTAAAAAACATGAGTGATTCAGATTTACTTGACATGCATTATTTCCTTACTGAAGATGAATATTTTGACGGCGAAGAAGAAGGTTTTTATATCGACCTTTTCTAAATATTTACCGTCTTTTTGTTGAGCCCTCTCTTATACGGGCTTTTATATTAGTGTTTTCTCCGAAGGGAGAAATTTCCTAATATTAAAAATAGCCGCTAAGGAAGTTATCCCTAACGGCTGTAAATACTATCTGATTATAATTCTCTTTTTCCATTTACTCTTCTTTCCAGAGTAAATATCATATCCTTACCCATAAGCCTTAATCCTCAATCTGCGGAATATTGACCAACTGCTGCAGCTTCTTCTCAAGAATAGTCTTATCCGGTAACTGTAACTGATACTGAGATACCAGCATCGGTGACATCGTTCTGCTCATAGCATATTCTACCACCTCATCATTCTTAGATGCACAAAGAAGCAAGCCAACACTCGGGTTTTCATTCTCTTTCTTTACCTGTCTATCCAATGCCTCAAGATAAAAATCCAACTTAGAAATATACTCGGGTTTAAACTTACCTATTTTGAGTTCTATTGCAACAAGGCACTGTAATCCCCGATGATAAAACAACAAATCAATACGAAAATCGTCTCCTCCAACCTGAACTTTGTACTCTTCATCAATAAATGTGAAATCTTTTCCTAATTCCAGAATAAAATCCTTCATGTTTCTAATTAACGCTTTTCGTAAGTCATTCTCATGAAACTCATTTGGCAAATCCAGAAATTCCATAACATATGAATCCAAAAATGGATTTTCTCCTAGCTTCTTAACCGACTCTGGTAATAAAGTTTCCTTTGATAACATATACCTTTCATAATATCCGCTATCTAACTGTCTCTCCAACTGACGTTTTGAATAGTTTTCTTTGATACATAGGCGTATATAAAATTCTCTTTCCTCATCAGTCTTACAGCCTGACATTATCAACAAGTGATTCGTCCAACTAATTTGTGTCACCAGTGGTGTCACAATCTCATTATCCTTATAGGTTTCATAAAATTTTTTCATTCTATAAAGACCTCTTCGATTGAATCCCTTTATTCCAGGAAATGCCTCCTGTATTTCCCTTGAAATTTCATCGATATATGCATCACCATACGAAGCCCGTTCCGTTTCCTTACTTAAAAACTCACCAACTTTCCAATACATTTTGATAAGCTCTTCATTCACTTTCTTCAATGCACTTTGTCGTGATTCTTCAATTATATGAATTAATCCAGCTGCTGATATCAAATCATTACCCATACAAATATTCCACCTTCCGAATTGTGACACCAGTGGTGTCACAATTCCATTTTTGCCATTTTAACAAGACTTTATAAATCTTTTTCAAAATTAATACATTTTAATTATATCAAGACATAGCAATCCTCTCAATGACTTTTTACTGATGTTTTTCCTTTTTCATCATCTCGATCTTCTCATGCAGGTTGGTGTTATACAGCTTGTAAAGGTCTGTATTTGCCTGCTTGCGGAATTTTACTCCATACGACATTTCTGGTATGATAATGATTTCTCATTGAATCTGTAATTGATATATTTTGATTTTTACCTCAAATTGATAAAAAATAGGACTTAAATCATTCAAAACCCTTTATTTATAAGGTTTCTCTTGATTTAGTCCTATTTTAACGCATGCCCCCTTCAAGATTAAAGGCTTGCGGTAGGGAGAATTCTTCCAATCCAGCAACTTTTTTACGCAAAAAGCTGTAAAACTCAATGTGAATTTTACAGCTTCTATATAAATGAGTGCTGATTACAGAGATAAAAGTGTGCAGGATTTTTGAATTACATTATGTAAAGATATGCGAAGCAGCCGTTCTTCCATTACTCCGCATATCTGAAAAAAACTAGTTGATGTAGTTAGCTGCTGCTCCCATATAATCGATTGCTTCATCAGCTGTCAGATACTGACCTTCCATAACAAGGGAAAAATCTGAATTTGCAATTGCAACGGAACCGTCGTCTGCTTCTACAAATACTGCTGAGAAATCATCACCTGTATAAACATCTGTTGTGCTGATCTCAGTCCAGTCAATGTTATCTTCATCTGTAACATTTGTTACATTAGAATCATCATATGCTCCACAAAGGACATCTCCCTGTCCATCCTGTGGAACGATCATTAATGAAACATAGCTATATCCATCCGGATCTCTAAAGAGTGTGATCACATACTCTGTATTATCATCATCCACTGCATATAATGCTGCATCAACAAGATCTGCTGTTACATCAAGAAGGGAAAATCCTTCTTCCTCTGTTGTGTCTGCTGCTTCTGCTGCATCTTCCACATCCACTGCATCCTCTTCTGTATCTGCTGCATCATCAGCTGCTGTGTCTGTTGTAGTTGTCTGCTGATCATTGTCAGCTGGTGCTGCTGCATCTGATGAACCACCACATGCTGTAATATTAAGAGCCATTGCTCCAACAAGTAATGCTGTTAATAACTTTTTCTTCATTTGAATCTCCTCTTTCTACTATTCATATTTTTGATAAAAATAGAATTTTTTTTGTAAATTTCCTGCCCACTTTTATCTCTGTAATCAGCTTATTTTTCATTTGAAAAATTATTTGTGCAATGCCTTATCTGGCATGGTTTCTTTTTCTTTTCGCAAAAATTCCTGCAAGTCCTGCGCATGAAACCATCAGAAGTACTGTACAAAGTGCCATGCTGAAATCTTCACCTGTCTTTGGAGATTTTGCACTCTGGTCAGTGTTTTCGGCTACCGTAAAGTTTGTTGCCGCTGTTCCATCTGTCCAAATAAGTTCAAAGGAATGATTTCCTGCTGACAGACTCTTAAGGTATTCCGGTTTGAAGGTAATGATGGTAGATCCTTCTGTGACCGTATAATTGATTGGATCAACCGTTACTCCATCCACCTTGACCTCACGGAATTTTGAAATCTCACCGCTTCCTCTGATTGCAAGGCTTCCATCTGTATTCTGTGTCCATGAACTGCCTGCTCCATCCAAAATATCATACGTTACCTGTGCCGGTGCCGAAGCTGCCGGTGCTGTTGTGGTTGATGTAGCCGGTGTTGATGTAGCCGGTGCCGGATCCGGTGTCGGGGTTGTTGCTTCCGGTGTCGGATTTGGAGCCGGCGTTGGGGTTGGGGTTGGAGTCGGCGCTGGATTTGAGCCCGCATTGATTTCGCCGTATGGTGCGTTACAAATGCTGCAAATGGCTCTGTCTTTATCGGTAGCTGTACCGCCGGAACATTTTTCCGTCTGCTTGTGACTGCTGTTCGATGCGCAGATACGGGTATGCGTTCCGTCGCCGTTGGAAGTCCATGCTCCCCAGTTATGTTCATGATTCAATGCCGGTACAATCTCATAACCACACTCTGTGCAAATCTGTGCAGCATCCTCTGTGGCAGCCGGTCCCGGTATATGAGCTATAACGGTATCCGTTGCAGTACAACCCGCGGTCTTGCATACATGTGCATGACCGTCTGCACCCTTATATCCCCATGAAGAAACATCGAAATCATGTGATGCGAAATCACCATATTCTCCACCACAGGTCGTGCAGACTGCCTTGCTCTGACAGGTAGCTGTACCGCCGGAGCAGTCCGCTCTTTCCGTGTGGCTGGCATCTGACGAGCAGATACGGGTATGCGTTCCGTCGCCGTTGGAAGTCCATGCTCCCCAATCGTGGGTGTGTGTCGTCCATTTTATTGTATTATTTGCTGCGTCAAAGTCAGCTACAAAATTTGCGTTATCGCAGTAGAAAATGTTTTTTGCATCAAATGAAGATACGCTTGGATCAACAGTTGCCAAAGTCTGATCTTGCGTAGAAGTATCTTTCATATAAACATAAATTTTTGCGTCACTGTTTAATGTATCAGTGATTTTAGTCTTATTCATATAACTAACAAGATTGTTACTTTCACCAGTTGTCAACTTATTTCCTTCGATTACCGGTGAGCCGGAAAGTTCCAGACTGCCCCTGCAATATACACCGCCACCATTAGCTTTATTATAATCATAATTATAGGGATAGGCGGTGTTGCCTGTGATGCTTCCTCCTTTCATGCAAAATGTACCGGTTGTGTGCACCCATACTCCGCCGCCACCGTGCGACTGCATCGTTGCACTTGTCACCTTATTGCCGCTAATCGTACCATCGAACATATTAAATGTCCCCTTATACACAGATACACCGCCACCGAAATATTGTGCAGTATTGCCGGTAATACTGCCACCATACATATTAAAAGTGTCCAGACTAGAAACTGCTCCACCCATGCTTGAAACTTCGTTTCCACTAATCTCGCCACCATGCATATTAAAAGTGCCTTTATCAACCTCCACGCCTGCGCCGTTTGCTTGATACTTGCTTGCACATTTATTATTACAAATCTTACTACCATACATATTAAAAGTGCCGTTAGAAACCAACACGCCTCTTCCCCATTCCACATCCGAATGAGAAATAGAACTGCTGCCTTTACAATCCGTCAGAGTCAGTGTACCGCCTTTATCAACTTCAAAAACATTTCCTGCACTCTTCATATTAATATTGTGACCATTTAGGCAAATTTTAACATCACCTTTTACAATGATACTATAGCTTGGTTCAAAGCTATCTGATAAATAATAGCAGCCCGCCGGTAACTCTAAATTATTATCAGTGCTTTGTATAGTTGTTTCACCTATTTTCAGTGTGTCCTCTGAACCTGTCAGTTTCGCAAATTCCAAGTTAGTGTGGGAGCTGTCGTCAGTACAGCTACTACCACAGACCGGATGGCTATGTTCATTTGCCGCCTGCACCTGCAATGTACCGTGCGGTACTGCCGGAACAACACCTGCTACCATTCCGAATACCAGTAAACCGGAAAGTATTTTTGCAATTCCTTTGCTCATTCTCTTTTTTCTTATCATGTGTATTCTCCTCCTGCATTTGTTTGTTTTTTCACAATATGTCACTTTACCATTTTTTTCATTTTATCACAGCGTTCATCCAAAACCCGGATTTCGGCGTGAGTTGTAACTATATGGCGTGAATTGTAAGATGCAGGCTTGCTTTGCATTTCCGAATTTTTTATAATGGATGTATCATAACTGTGAAACAAGGAGGACTGCCACATGCTGCTTCAGATTTTAACTTATACACACCACTTAACGACAATGCTGTTTGGCATTTTTCTGTCCGCCTTTTTTCTCGGAGTAAAACAGAATAAGAAAAATGTCTGCATTCTTCTTGGCGGTGGAGCAGTATCCGGACTTTTCTTTCTGATCTGCAATACGGTATTCGGTTCGTTGTTCACGGAAGCCGTCTACCCGATTTTCGTGCATCTGCCGCTTTTTCTGCTGCTGGTGTTTTATTACCGTTTCCGCTGGCTGCCTTCCATAATCTCTATTATGACCGCCTATCTGTGCTGCCAGTTCAGCAACTGGGCAGGTATTTTTGCCTTATCCCTGAGCGGATTGGAATGGGTTTATTACCTGGTAAGGATTATCGTGACTGTTGCCGTTTTCGCTTTCTTAAGCCGGTATCTGTGCCAGACTACCGCACTGCTTTTGGCAAAATCTGACCGGGAACTGTATATCCTCGGGGCAATGCCATTTGTCTATTATGTGTTTGATTACTCTACCACAAAGTTCTCCATGCTTCTCTACTCCGGAAATAAGGTGGTCGTGGAATTTCTCGCATTTGCCATGTGTATTTCCTATGTCATTTTCCTGTTCGTCTATTTTCAGGAATATGAGTTGAAAAACCGTGCTGAACAATACGGTCAGCTTACCAATATGCAGTTGAACTCCCTGCACTCGGAGATTGAGCAGATCCGCAGCAGCGAACACCGCATGAAGATCCTGCGGCACGACATGCGCCATCATCTTGCCGCCATCCAGACTTTTATCTCCCAGCAGGAACCGGAGCGTGCGCTTGATTATATTCAGGAGATCAATAAGCAATATGACGACACTGTCATCCACTCTTTCTGCAGAAATGAGCTGCTGAATTCGGTTCTTTCCATTTACCAGACACGGTTTGCGGAAAATCAGATCGTTTTTGACGTACAGATCCAGACTTCACAGACACTCTGCTGCTCTGAGATGACTTTCTGTGCGATCCTTTCCAATCTTCTGGAAAATGCCATGCATGCGGTCACGAAGCTCCCTGTGGAAAAACGTATCGTGCATCTGAGCATTTTTGAAAAGGGAAACCACCTTCTGATCCTGCAGAAGAATCCGGCTTCAGAGACACCTGTTTTTTCAAACGGCATCCCGGTTACAACGGCAAAGAATCACGGTATCGGTGTTCAAAGCGTCATTTATTATGTCGAGAAGGAACATGGACAGTACCAGTTTTACATGGAAGGTGAGGACTTTGTAGTCCGCATTATTCTTTAAGCGAGGAAATTTATTATGGTAAAGATTGCGATTTGTGATGATGAAACTGAATTTTTGGATCTGCTTTCAGACAGTCTTGATTCCTGGTGCCGGGCGCATCAGTTGACACTGCAGCTCTACCGGTTCACAAACGGTGACGAACTGATCTCCGCACACAGGGCTTATGGCATGGATCTGATCCTGCTTGATATGATCATGCCCCTTTTGAGCGGCATGGATACCGCACGCGAACTGCGCCAGCATGACCCGCACGTTCCGATCATTTTTCTGACTTCCTCACCGGAATTTGCGCTGGAATCTTATGAAGTCCGCACTTTCTGGTATCTGTTGAAACCTCTTGACGAAGTGCGTTTCCATGCGGTCCTCGACAGCTGGTACGAAGTCCACCAGGCTTCCATGGCTCATTTCGCAGCAAGAACAGATTCCGGCTACCAGGCGATTTATTTTCAGGATGTCGAATATCTGGAAGCGCAAAATAAGAATGTCTTAGTCACATTGAAAGACGGCTCGGTGATCTCCATAAAAGAACCCTTTCACCAGTGTGAAACAATTTTCACAGTGGAAAAAGGGTTTTATAAATGCCACCGCAGCTATATTGCAGCGTTAAGCTGCGTTGAAAAGTTCGGTAAAACCTCTCTCTTCACAAAATCCGGCGCACAGATTCCGATTTCAAGAGATAATTACGCTAATTTTAAGGATGTTTATTTTTCCTATATGTTTCCGCAGGAATGATCCGGCTATTGGATCCCGAAGGACGCAAGCTTCATGTCCTCGTTGAACGCCAGTGTGTAATGCACCTCGATGTTTTCATATTCTGCGGTCACGTAAACGGCTGCGATATGCGCACCTCTCTGTATGATCTCCGCATCTTGCATTGTTTCAATGGAAACAAAATCTCCCCAGTCTTCCGAGATCCGCGCCTTGCCCTCGTCCATGCGCTCTTTGTTCATGATCTCCTGCATGTCCGGGACAACAAGGCTTTGCAGGCTGTCAAAATCCTCTGCATTTAAAAGCCCTATGATTTTTTCCGCCTGTGCCTTCACTTCCTCTTCGCTGAACACTTCACTCTCTGCCAGCGCTTTGTTCTGCGGCTGCATCCAGTAAGTTGCAACGGATGCTGCCACAAGGATCACTGCGACAATGATGATGTTGCGGATGCGCTTTTTCTTCTGCTCCGGTGTCAGCACTTTTTTTGTTTTTATCTTACTCATTTTTCTCTCTGCACTTTCTTTTTTCTGCATATTAGTCCCTGATCGCATCCAACGCATTCGAAATATCTGCGATCAGATCTTCCTTATCCTCTAAACCGAGACTGATGCGGATCAGCTCTGCCGGAACACCTGCCTCTTTCAGCTGTTCATCTGTCATCTGTCTGTGCGTGGAGGTCGCCGGATTCAGACAGCAGGTTCTTGCATCTGCCACATGTGTCTCGATCGCTCCAAGCTTTAAGTTCTGCATAAAAGCAGACGCAGCCTCCCTGCCGCCCTTTAATCCGAATGAAACGACACCGCATCCGCCGTGTGGCAGGTATTTTCTGGCACGTTCATAGTATTTGCTGGAAGGCAGACCCGGATAGTTCACATAGGCTACCTTTGGATGTTTTTCCAGAAATTCTGCAACTGCCTGTCCGTTTTCCACATGCTTAGGCATACGCACATGCAGTGACTCCAGTCCAAGGTTTAACAGGAATGCATTCTGTGGCGACTGGATGCATCCGAGATCACGCATAAGCTGTGTTGTACATTTTGTGATGAATGCGCCCTCATTGCCAAATTTTTCTGCATAGGTCACGCCATGGTAGCTCTCATCCGGTGTACAAAGTCCCGGATATTTGTCTGCGTGTGCCATCCAGTCGAATTTTCCGCTGTCGACGATTGCACCGCCTACTGCCGCACCATGTCCATCCATGTATTTGGTGGTGGAGTGTGTCACAATATCCGCACCCCACTCAAATGGCCTGCAGTTGACCGGAGTTGGAAATGTATTGTCTATGATAAGAGGTACGCCGTGCGCATGTGCTGTTTTTGCAAAGAGCTCAATATCTAATACTGTCAATGCCGGATTGGCGATCGTCTCGCCAAACATCAGCTTTGTGTTCGGACGGAATGCAGCGTTTAACTCCTCCTCCGATGCGTCAGGAGACACGAAGGTTGCCGTGATCCCCATTTTGGCAAGCGTAACTGCAATGAGGTTGAAGGTTCCGCCGTAGATCGAGGATGATGCCACGATATGGTCTCCACTCTCACATATGTTGAATATGGCAAAAAAGTTCGCTGCCTGTCCGCTTGAGGTCAGCATTGCGGCTGTGCCGCCTTCCATTGCTGCGATCTTGGCTGCGACATGATCATTCGTCGGATTCTGCAGCCGTGTATAGAAATATCCGGATGCCTCAAGATCAAACAGTTTTCCCATGTCCTCACTGGTGCTGTATTTGAAAGTGGTAGACTGGATGATCGGAATCTGCCGCGGCTGTCCATTCTCCGGGGTATATCCTGCCTGTACACATTTTGTGCCTATTTTATAATCGTTCATTTCATTTTCCATGCCTTTCCGCAATCTGCCCTTCGTATCCGGCAGTCACATTATTATCAAACTGACCTGCGCCATGACCTCTGCTGCAGATCATCAGTATTATTACTGTAGCATTATAAGCGCCGTTTTTCAAGAATTGTTTTTCCTGTCTGCCCGGAAGTAAAACACTTGCAGAAGTATGTTATTTTCGATAGTATATAAGTATCAGATGTACGGATACAGGTTGAGTCAGAACAGGTAACTGTCTGATCGATCCGGTAGATAAAAGGAGGCATCCTCATGACCGAACAGGAGATCAAGGATATTTTACAACAACAGAACCACTTTTTTTCCAGTGGCAAAACGATCCCGGCGGAATTTCGCCTGAAACAGTTAGAAAGTTTGAAGGAAGCTATGATCCGCCATGAAGCCGACCTCGCTGCGGCATTGAAGGAGGATCTTGGAAAGAGCCGTATGGAAAGCTATATGTGTGAGATCGGGCTGACGCTGTCCGAGCTTACCTGGATGCAGAAGCATCTCCGCAGCCTTATGCGCAGCAAATGTGTTTCCACCCCGGCCGCCCAGTTTGCAGCAAAGAGCTTCCGCTCCCCTTCCCCTTACGGAACCGTACTGATCATGAGCCCATGGAATTACCCTGTGTTACTGACGCTCGATCCGCTGATCGATGCCATAGCAGCCGGGAATACTGCAGTCGTAAAACCGAGTGCCTATGCCCCTTACACATTTGATGTTATGAAAACCATGATCGAAGAATGTTTCCCGGCACATTATGTTGCAGTGGTCGATGGCGGCCGTGCAGAAAATCAGGCATTGTTACAGCAGCGTTTTGACATGATCTTTTTCACCGGCGGAAAGACTGTCGGACGGGAGGTACTCCGCCATGCGGCTGAATATTTAACTCCTGTCACGTTAGAGCTTGGCGGAAAGAGCCCATGTATCGTCGACTCCACTGCTAAGATCCGGCTTGCCGCAAAGCGTATTGTCTTCGGCAAGTATTTAAACTGCGGACAGACCTGTGTTGCGCCGGATTATATTCTCTGTGACAAACGCATCCGTGATGAGCTTATCACTGCGATCTTAGCTGAGATTGAAAAGCAGTTTGGGAAAGAACCTCTGAAAAATCCGAATTATGGAAAGATCATCAACGAAAAGCATTTTGAACGCATTCTCGGGCTGATCAATGGGGAAAAGCTTGTGTACGGAGGACAGTCAGAGCCTGAATCGCTCCGCATTGCGCCTACCGTTCTCAATAATATTACGTGGGATGACGCTGTGATGGGCGAAGAGATCTTCGGTCCCCTGCTTCCGATCCTCACGTTCGACACATTAGACGAAGCGCTTGATACCGTGGAATCCCACCCTCATCCGCTGGCGCTTTATTTTTTCAGTGAGGACAAGGCTGCACAGAAGAAGGTCTTAGATACCTGCCGTTTTGGTGGCGGCTGTATCAATGACACGATCATTCATCTTGCAACGAGCGATATGCCATTCGGCGGTGTCGGTGAGAGCGGCATGGGCAGCTACCACGGCAGGGTTGGATTTGAAACCTTCAGCCATTACCGCAGTATTGTCGATAAGAAAACGTGGATGGATCTGCCGATTCGGTATCAGAAATATACCGGATTGAAAGAAAAGATGCTGCGGATGTTTTTGAAATAAGGGGATTATACTCAATGTCATTAAGTTAAGAATTTTGACATAATTATAAAACACATCATATTTGCA
>OLFX01002975.1_pt1 | contig 12277 bp, 8 predicted proteins | sample 1605091 | NCBI WGS metagenome assembly OLFX01 (sample SAMEA3888906, study PRJEB22519) | human gut metagenome | biome: human gut; feature: human-associated habitat; material: faeces | place: Denmark | collected 2012
GTCGATATCCAGATGGTTCGTCGGCTCGTCGAGGACGAGCAGGTTGATCTTCTCGTCCATCAGCATGCACAGACGCAGCCGGCTCTGCTCGCCACCGGAGAGGGAGCCGACCGTCTTGAACACGTCCTCGCCCTCAAACAGATACGCGCCCAGCCGGTCGCGCGCGGTCTGCACGGTGCAGTTCTTCTCATAGAGCATCGTGTCGAGGAGCGTCCGCTCGGGGTGGGCAAAGTGGATGATCTGCGGCAGGTAGGCCCACTTGACCGTGGGGCCGAATTTGATGCGGCCCGCGCCCGCCTCCTCGCCGAGGAGAATTTTGAGGAAGGTGGACTTGCCGGTGCCGTTGTCGCCGAGCAGGGCGATGCGCTCGCCGCCCGCGACCTGCAGCTCGACGTCAGAAAACAGCGTCCGTCCGTCATACGCCTTGCCGAGCCCCTTGACGGACAGGACTTCGTCGCCGAAGAAGTCCCGCTGGGCGAATTTTGCCCGCATGGTCTTGTCCTGCGTGGGCCGGTCGGTCTTTTCGATGCGCTCCATCCGGTGCTGGATGGACATGGCGCGGCGGTAGAGCGTGCGGTTGTTGATGCCCCAGCCCTTCATGCGCTCGAGCGTGAAGCCCAGCTGGGCGAGCTTGGCCTGCTCCTTTTCGTATTGCTTGAGCTGCAGCTCAAAGCGCGCCTGCTTTTCCTGCACGTAGAACGAGTAGTTGCCGGAATAGAACTCCGCCTTGCCGTCGTGCAGCTCCACGATGCGCGTGACGACGCGGTCGAGGAAATAGCGGTCGTGGGAGATGGTCAGGACGGTCCCCTTGAATTTTTCGATATAGCCCTCGAGCCATTCCACCGCGTGCATATCGAGGTGGTTCGTCGGCTCGTCGAGCAGCAGGATATCGGTCTTCTCGAGCAGCAGCCGCGCGAGGTTCACGCGCGTCTTCTCGCCGCCGGAGAGACTGTCGAAGTCCTGCTGCCGCTGCGCGGCGGGGAGGCCGAGGCCGTTGCAGATCTTGTCGGTCTGCATGTCCGTCTCGTAGCCGCCGCCGGTCTGAAAGCGCGTGGAAAGCGCGTCGTATTCGGCGAGCGTGGCCTTGTCCGGATGCGCCGTCATCTGCTGTTCCAGCTGGCGCATTTTGTTCTGGATGTTCGTCAGCTCCCGGAAGGCCGTGCGCAGCACGTCCTCGACGGTGTAGCCCGCGGGGTAGTGCGGGATCTGGGAGATGAGGCCGACCTTGCGGCCGGGCGCGAAGCGCACCTCGCCGGAATTGTAGTCCAGCTCGCCGGTCAGGATCTTGAACAGCGTCGTCTTGCCCGCGCCGTTGCGCCCGAGCAGACCGACCCGTTCGCCCTCCTGCACGTCAAAGCTGACGCCGTCGAGCAGATTCGTATCCGCGTCAAAGCTCTTGACGAGGTCTTTTACGGAAATATCGATCATGGTGATTCCTCTTTATGTTTCAGTCTGGAAGGCTGTCCGGTATAGGGACAACCTCTCAGTCAGCCTGCGGCTGACAGCTCCCCTGAAAGGGGAGCCTTTGGTTCGTGCGAAGATCTTAGGCCTTCCCTTCCAGGGGAGGTGGCACGGCGAAGCCGTGACGGAGAGGTCGTCCCGGGCAGGAAAAACTTTACGGTTCCACAAACCGCGCCAGGAATTCTTCCCGGGAGAACAGCACGTTTACGGCCTGCAGCAGGGCGTTCGCACTCATGTGCGCGGGCAGGGAAAGGGCTTGCAGGAGCGCCGCACGCTTTGCCGCGCTGTCGGGCCGGCCGGAAAGGCCGAGGGTGAAAAAGTCCTGCTTTGTGACAGGCTCGCGCGCGGGCGCGGCCTGCGCGTCTTCAAAATCGGCGCCGGCGTTTCGCAGCGCCTGCAGAAGGATCTCCGGGCGCATGCCCTCCACGCCGAGCAGGCCCTCTTTGCCGGGCGCGGTCTTGCGCCGCTCCTTGCCGGGGATGTCGGGGATGTAGGCGTGCAGCACGCCTTCTGCCGGCAGGGCGCTTTTGAGCGTATTGCGGATGAGAAAACCGGCGCCGTCGGAGTCGGTCAGGATGATGAGGCCCGTCGTCTCTGCGGCCAGGCGCAGCAGCGCGGGGTCCTTCATGCCGGTAAAGCCGTTGGTGGTGAAGATCGCAGTGTCGACCAGCTGCCGCAGGGCGTTCTGGTCGTATTTTCCCTCGACGACGATCGCCTGCCGGATGCGAAGCTTATCCATGCCGCGCCTCCTGCGAAAGCTGCACGAGCAGCAGCTCCAGCAGCCGCTCGGGGTCGTCGGCGCCGGTCTTCATGGCGACGTCGGTCTGCAGAACCAGCTCCACCGCCTTCTGGCAGAAGCTGTCGGTCACGCGGCGCGCAGCCGTCATGGTCAGGCCCGCGGGGTAGCTCTTGAGGCCGGTCAGCTCCATGAGCTCCTTCTGCCCGCCGCCCGCGGACAGGATGACGCGCGCGTAAAACAGCCGCCGCAGCTGCGCCCCGATGGCGCCGAGCACGGCGATGGGGTCGGTCTGCATGGCGTAGAGCTCCTGCAGCTTGCTGAGCGCTGTCTCAAAATCCTCCTTGACGACGGCGTCGCTGATATCGAAGGTCTGGGCGCTGAGCGCCGGGATGACGACCGCGTCGATGGCCCCGCGCGTGATGGCCGGGCCCTGCTGGTAGGCGGCGATCTTGTCGATCTCTCCGGCAAGCGTGGTCATGAGGCCGTCGGTGCGGAAAATGAGGTACTGGCACAGCTCGTCCGTGACCATCTTGTCGTGGGCACGGAAATGCCGCGTGATCCACGCGCACAGATCGCGCTCCGACTGCTTGCCGAACGTGAGGATCTGCGCGTGCTCGCGGATGGCGGCAGCGAGCTTTTTCATCGTGCCGTTGATCTTGAACTCCACCGTGTCGTAGACGAACAGCACGCAGCAGTAGTCGGGCAGGTCGGAGAAAATGGCGGCGTACTGCTCGCGCGCGCCCTCCGGCTGTTTGAATAGATCGACGTCGTCCACGCGCACGAGCGTCCGCTCGGCCATCATCGGCATGGCGTCGATGGCGTCGGCCAGGGCCTGGGGTGTGCAGTCGTCGGCGGAGAAGCGGTGGCAGTTGAACTCGCCCGCGGGCCCGTCCGCGATCTTTTTCGTGATGAGATCCACGTAATGGCTGCGCAGAAAGGCCTCTTCGCCGCTGATGATATAAAAATTGCCGAGCGTGCCTGCCTTGAGGTCGCTCTTGAAGCGGCGCAGCGCTTCCCCGGCGTCCTGGTCGGGTGCCTTTCTTGCCATGTTCTTACCCCCTGATGGTGATCGTGCCGGACAGGTCTGTGCGGTACACGGCCGCGCCGGACTGCCGGATGCGCGCGAGCGTCTGCGCGGCGGGATGGCCGAAGCGGTTGTCCGCCCCGGCGGAAATGAAGACGGCCTCCGGCCGGACGGCGCGCAGCAGCGCCCCGGATGTCGAGGTGGCCGCGCCGTGATGCCCGGCCACCAGCACCGCTGCCTGCGGCAGCGTGTGCAGCGACAGCAGCCGGTACTCCGCCTGTGCGGTGAGGTCGCCGGTTATTAGAATATCATATTTTTCGCAGGCTGCCAAGACACAAAGTCCCGCGTTTTCCTCGTCTTTCTCCCCGGTGGGCGCGAAAATGGTCAGACTGCCGCCATCCTGCGGCAGCACCAGGTCCTGCGTGACGTACCGGATGCTCGTCCCGGCCTCCGCCGCGGCGAGCAGGATCTGCGTGCGCAGGCGGCTGCTTGGCGAGAGCTCCGGGATGTAGAGCGTGTCGACCTGCACGCGGCGCAGCAGCTGGCGCACGCCGTTGCAGTGGTCGGCGTCAAAATGCGTGAGGATGAGGCGGTCGACCCGCGGCATGCCCCGGGCGAGCAGGTAGCGCGCAGCTGTCTCGCCGCTCGCGTCCTCTGCGCCGCCGCAGTCGATGACGGTGACACTGCCGCCCGTCCGGCTGACGAGGCACTGCCCCTGTCCGACGTCCAGCATGGCAAAGCTGCTCGCGGGCAGGGCGGCATCGGCGCAGGAAAGGGCCATGCAGCACCCGGTCACCACCACCGCGGCCGCCAGCGCGTGCCGGAGCCGGACCGTCCCCGGCCGCAGCGCCAGCAGCAAAACCAGCGCGTAGAGAAAGACCGCCGCCGCGATCAGATACCCGTTTTCCGGATACAGCGCGGCAAACGGCACCTTCGCCGCGCCATGCGCCACGAGCTGCACGAGCCGGACCGGCCAGCTCAGCACCGCCGCCGGGATCGCCGCCGCGGCGGGAAGGGCGAGGGCGAGCAGCGCGGTCAGCATTGCGCCGCAGAAGACGATCGGCAGCAGCCACAGCACCAGCACGTTCACGACCGGCGCGGCCAGCGAGATCTCGCCGAACTGGACCGCCGTGATGGGCAGCGCGAAGACCATGGACGAGAGCGTGCAGCAAAGCGCCGTCAGCATGGCGCGCAGCAGCCAGCGCAGGGGCGTCTTGGGCCGCAGCCAGCGCTGCAGCCGCCGGTGATCCGTGAGCGCGCGGTAGAGCCGGCCCGCAAAGAGTACGATGCCCGCCGTCGAGGCAAATGAGAGCTGCAGCCCCACGTCCCGCACGGCCCAGGGGTTCTGCGCCAGCAGCACGAGCAGCGCGGCGAAGATGGCCGTCGGCGGGTCATAGTCCCGCCGCAGGAGCGGGGCGCACAGGACGATCGCCTGCATGACGCCCGCGCGGACAGCGGAGGCCGGTGCGCCGGCCATCAGGATGAAGCACGCGGCGGCGGGCAGACCCAGCGCGGCGGCGAGCGGATGGTTGCCGCCGCACAGCAGCAGGATCATCCCCAGCAGGATGGACACGTGCATGCCGGAGACCGCGACGGCGTGATAGATCCCCGCGATCGCCAGCTCATTGCGCGCGGCGTAGCGCAGCCCGGAGCGGTCGCCCAGCAGCAGCGCGCGGACGAATCCGGCCGTATCGGCAGGGAAGACGGCCGTGACGGCCGATCGCAGCCGCTGCGCAAAGCGCGCGGGCAGCAGGCGGAGCGGGACGGTCTCGGCCGCTTGGATATGGAGCGTCCCGCGGCAGCTGGCCGAGAGGAGCAGACCGCGGCTGATATCGTAATCGCTGCCGCGGCGCAGCCGCTCCTGCGCCGTCGTGATGCGGGCGAGGCCGCTGAGCGTGTCGCCGGGGCGGATGTCCGCATCCGCCTCGTCAAAGTACAAAACTGCCGTGCAGCTCTGTCCGCCGAGCTTCAGCCGCACCTCGCAGGACTGGCCGTAGGTCGTCTGCTGCGGTGCGGCGAGGGCTTCGGCCGCAAACGGCAGCTCCTGCCCGGCATAGCGCTCCAACGGGCGCAGAAACAAAGCCTCGTACCCGCGGCACCAGGCAAAGCCCGTCAAAAGCCCGAGCACGCAGACCGCTGCGCGGCGCGTCCCGGCTTTTCTCAGCAGAAACAGCCCGCCGCACAAGACCGCCAGCCCCAGCAGCAGCGGCCAGGGCGCGGCATGGACGGCGTACACATACAGGGCGGCGGCCAGCGCGAGGCCGCCGGAAAAGAGGCAGAGCCTTCGCATCGCTTGTCTCCCGTCATACAAAAAACGGGCGCGCTGCAAGCAGCACGCCCGTTTTCAGGCAATTATTCTTCCGTCTTGGGTGCTTCTTCAGCAGGGGCCGCTTCGGCGGGCGCTTTCGGTGCTTCGGGCGCTTCCTCGGCCTTCGGGGCCTCGTCGGCGACAACGATCTCAAAATCGTCGTCGGTGGGGGCGTCTTCGGCCTCGGCGGGCTCTTCTTCGGTACGCAGGGAGGCGATGTAGTCCTTCAGGTCAGCGATGGTCTTCTTGGACTCGTCGATCTTCTGGCACCAGGGCAGGTATTCCGCGGAATCCAGCTCTTCGCCGACGGCGTAATCGCGGTAGTACAGCTTGCCGAGCTCAATCTCAGCCTTCTTGACCTTGTCTTCTTCGGCGTAGATGGAAATATTGGCCTTTGCTACGGCAGCCAGCTCCTTTGCCTTGGCGGCAGCGGTCTGGGCGGCTTCCATGGCGAGGTTCTTTGCAGCTTCAAAATTTTCAGAAAAACTCATAAGGAAACTCCTTTCAGTCTCTTATTTTAATCACCAGTATAACACTGATTTTAAAAAAATGGAATAGGCAAGGGGTCGGAATTGTGAGGATTTTTGTAAATTTTCTTTTAATCGTCCGTGTCTTTGCCGTCAGCCGCCTCAGGCTCTGCGGGCTTCCGGTTGACATAGAGCGCGTCCGGCGCGGGCTTCTTTTTGAGCAGGACCCAGGCGAGGATCCCGGCGGCGGCCAGGAACGAGAGGGCGGCGACCAGCTGGCTCACGCGGATGCCCGTGGAGAACAGATACAGGCTGTCGGTGCGCAGACCCTCGATCCACGCGCGGCCGAGGCCGTACCAGGCGACGTAGAGCAGGAAGACCTCGCCGTCAAATTTCCGCTTTTTCGAGAACAGGTGCAGGCCGATGAAGCCGATGAGGTTCCACACGGATTCATAGAGGAACGTCGGGTGATAGTAGGTCACGACGCCCGCCGCGTCCTGCAGGCCCATCTTGAGGAAGGCCTCCGTCACGGCGCCGTGCGCCTCGCGGTTCATGAAGTTGCCCCAGCGGCCGATGCACTGGCCGATGATCACGCCCATGCCCGCCAGATCGAGCAGGACGGGCGCGGGGATCTTCTTGACCTTCGCCACGACGAGCAGCGTGATGACGCCGCCGATGATGCCGCCGTAGATGGCAAGTCCGCCCTCCCAGATATAGAGCATGGAGATGGGATCGTCCTCATACAGCTCCCAGTAGAAGATGCAGTAGTACAGCCGCGCGCAGACGACGCCGATGGGCACGGCCCAGAGGATCATGTCGAGCACGTCATCCTGCGTGACGCCGAAGTCCTTTGCGCGGTGCAGCATATACAGAACGGCCAGCAGAAAGCCGCTGGCAATGATGATGCCGTACCAGTAGATATCCTTGCCGAAGACGGTAAAGGCCACGGGGCTCGGGTCGACCGTGATGCCGAGATTCGGGAAGGTGATGGGCGAAGCCAGAAACATGGAAACATTCCTCCTTATTTGCCGGGGCAGACGATGCTGATCGCCGCGCGGGCGGGTGTGACCGTCCGGCGCAGGAAGCTTTCCGCCTCCCGCAGCGTAACGGCCTGCAGGGCCGCGAGCTCGTCGAAGCAGCCCGCGCCTGCGAAATACGCTTCGCATATACGATAGCAGGTCGATTCCGATCCGTCAAGCTCCCGGATGAGCCTGCCGCAGGCGGACTTCTGCAGCCGCGCGAAGCGGCGGGGGTCAAAGCCCTGCGCCAGCGCCTGTTCCGCGCCCCGCAGGATGGCGGCAAGCACGGCTTCTGGCCGTCTTCCCGTGCCGCCGGCCTGCAGCAGCGCCGCGCCCGGCACCTGCGTGAAGCAGGCGGAAAAATCCGCGTCGATCAAAGAAGCCTCGTACAAAGTCTCATACAGCGCCGAGCTCTCGCCGAGCAGCAGCTCGGCCGCCAGCGTGCCGACCGCGGCCTGATGGATCAGATCCTCTCCCGGCTCGGCCCGGAAGCCGATCGAGAACGAGGGCAGCGAGACGGCCGCGTGCCGCACCGTCCGGCGGCGGAAGACGCCGGGGTCCTCCTGCGAAAACGGCTCGCGCAGGACCCTGGCGGAAGACGCCTCCGGCGTGCAGGCGCGTGCCAGCTCCGTCACGCGCTCCGCGTCCACGTCGCCCATCACGATGAGCGCCATGTTGTCCGGCCGGTAGAACGCGTCAAAGCACAGCTGCAAAACCTCCGGCGTCACCCGGCGGATGGACGTGCGCGTGCCCGTGATCGGGGTGCGGATGGGGTGGCGGCGGTAGAGCGCCCGGTACAGCCGCTCCTGCGCGCAGTCGGCAGGGGAGTCGGCGTAGAGCGCGATCTCGTCGGCGATGACTTCGCGCTCAGACGCCATAGCCGCGCACGGGAAATCCGGCGTCATGACCATGCGCAGCAGCAGCCGCAGGCAGTCGTCAAAGTGTTCGGTGCAGGAAAAATAATAGCCGGTCATGGCGTAGTCGGTGAAGGCGTTCACCTGCGCGCCGAGGCGGGAAAAGGCATCCTCCGGGTCGCAGTCCGGCAGGGAAAACATGCGGTGCTCGAGAAAATGCGCCGTGCCGTCCGGCACGGTATGGCGTTCGCCGTTCCACGTAAAGCACACGTCATCAGAGCCGAAATTGGTGCCGAGAAACGCGAATTTTTCCGCGAAGCCCGGCTTCGGGAGCACGCGCACGGCAAGGCCGTTCGGAAGCGTCAGAAAATAGCAGCGCTCGCCGAGCGCAGGATAATCGGTCCAGCTCATGCGTCCTCCTCCAGCGTACAGACGGTATCGGGTGTCACGGCGGCCGCGGCCTGCCGGACATCCTCTTTTGTGACGCGGCGCAGGGCCTCGGCCAGCGCGTCCGGGTCCTGCGGCAGGTTTTCCGCTGCCCGGCCGGTCAGAAATTCGTCGAGCCGCCCGGGGCTGTCATGCATCGCGCGCAGGTCGGACAGGAGCCCCGCGCGGGCGGTATCCAGCTCCTGCTGCGAAAAGTCTCCGGCGGCCAGCGCGCCGACCTGCTGCAAAATGGCCGCCTCCACGGCGGGCAGGTCGGCAAAATCGCACCCGGCCTCGGCGCAGAGGATGCCCTTGTGCCCGTCATACCAGCTCCCCGCCTCGTAGCAGAGCGACTGCTCGCCGCGGATGACGGTGTACAGCCGGTTCTGCTCGCCGCCGCCCAGGATCGCGTTGCACAGGAGCATCGCGGGGTAGCGGCCGTCGTGCAGCGTGATGCCCGTGCGGAAGCCGAGGGCGATGCGCCCCTGCGCGAGCGGCAGACGCTTGCGCGTCCGGCGCAGCGCTTTGGGCTGCGGGCCGGGGGCAGTCGACACGGGGACGCATGCGCCTCGCGGCAGGTCCTTCAGCAGCGGCCGCAGCAGCGCGGCGACCTCCTGTGCGGGCTTGCTGCCGAGATAAAACAGCTCCGCGCGGGATGAAGCCAGCACCTTCTGATAGTGTGCCCAGAGCGCAGCCTCATCCACGGCGGCCAGCGGCCCTGCCTCGCCGAGACGGCCTACGGCGTAGGCCTCACCGCGGCACATCTGCCGCAGCAGCTGCGTCTGGCAGTATTCGGCTTTGTCGTCGAGCGTACTTTCGATCGTGTCGAGCAGCTTCTGCCGCTCCTGCATGACGATCTGCGGCACAAAGACGCCGCCCTGCGTCCGCGGGCGCAGCAGAAGCTCCGCCGTCAGCTCCAGCAGGCGGGAAAACACCGGCTCGCCCGCGTAGCGGTCCTCCAGACCGTCGGCAAACAGGCCCGTCAGCTGGATCTCGCCCTTTTTTCGCACGAGCGACCCGACGGACGCGCCGCAGAGCGCGTCCAGCCGGTCCGCGATCGCGCGGATGGAGGGCGCGCTTTCACTGCCGCGCAGCAGAACGCTCGGCAGCAGCGCGTTCATGCCGGCTTCCTCCTGCCGGAGCGGCCGGAGGAAGCTGAGGCTGAAGCAGGCGGTCTTGAAGCGGCTAGTCTGCACGGCGGTCAGATAGACGTCCGGCAGAAGTTCGAGTCTTGTTGTCATCTTATTTCTTCTCCGCCTCCGCGCGCAGCCGGATGATCTCGTCACGCAGCACGGCGGCGTATTCGTATTCCATCATGTGCGCGGCCTTGCGCATCTGGCTTTCGAGCTTCTCGATCTCGCGCGCGAGCTCCTGCCGGGTCATCTTCACGCCGTTTTTGCCCTTGCGCTCCGGCGTGGGGGAGGCGGAGATCTCGATGAGATCGCGGATGGATTTGACGATGGTCTTCGGCACGATGCCGTGCGCCTGATTATAGTCGTCCTGGATCTGGCGGCGGCGGGCCGTCTCGTCCATGGCGGCGCGCATGGCGGGCGTGATCTTGTCTGCGTAGAGAAGCACGCGGCCCTGCGCGTTGCGCGCGGCGCGGCCGATGGTCTGGATGAGACTCGTCTCGGAGCGCAGGAACCCCTCCTTGTCTGCGTCCAGAATGGCGATGAGCGAGACCTCGGGCAGATCGAGCCCTTCGCGCAGCAGGTTGATGCCGACCAGCACGTCGAACTTCGCCATGCGCAGATCGCGGATGATCTCCATGCGCTCCATCGCGCCGATATCCGAGTGCATGTAGCGCACGCGGATGCCGTTTTCGGTCAGATATTTGGTCAGATCCTCGGCCATCTTCTTCGTCAGCGTCGTGACGAGCGTGCGCTCGCCCTTGTCGGTCGTGGCGTTGATCTCGCCGATGAGATCGTCGATCTGCCCCTCGATGGGACGCACGAAGACCTCGGGGTCGAGAAGGCCCGTGGGCCGGATCACCTGCTCGGCGATCTGCCCGGCGCGGCTGCGCTCATAGTCCGCGGGCGTGGCGGAGACGTAGATGGCCTGATGGATGCGGTCTGTAAATTCGTCGAAGGTGAGCGGCCGGTTGTCATAGGCCGAGGGCAGGCGGAAGCCGTAGTCGACGAGGCTCTTTTTACGCGCGTGGTCGCCGTTGTACATCGCGCGCACCTGCGGCAGCGTGACGTGGCTCTCGTCGACGAAGAGGATGAAATCGTCGGGGAAGTAGTCGAGCAGCGTCGTCGGCGGGGTGCCGGGGGCGCGGCCGGCGATGACGCGGGAATAGTTTTCGATGCCCGTGCAGAAGCCAATCTCCTGCAGCATTTCCAGGTCGTACTGCGTCCGCTGGCGGATGCGCTGCGCTTCGAGCAGCTTGTCGTGCTCCTCGAAAAACCGCACCTGCTCCCACATCTCCGCCTCGATGTCCTTCATGGCGCGGGCCATTTTCTCCTTCGAGGCCACGTAGTGCGACGCGGGGTAGATGGCGACGTGGTTCAGGATGCGCTCCGGCACGCCGGTGACGGCGTTGATCTCGGAGATGCGGTCGATCTCGTCGCCGAAAAATTCGATGCGGATGGCCCGGCCCGCCCAGTAGGCGGGGTAGACCTCGAGCGTATCGCCGCGCACGCGGTAGGCGTTGCGGACGAAGTTGATGTCGTTGCGCTCGTAGCGGATGTCGGTCAGCTTGCGCATCAGCTCGTCGCGGTCATATTCCATGCCGGGCCGGAGGGAGATGACCATGTTTTTGTAGTCGATCGGGTCGCCGAGGCCGTAGATGCACGAGACGGACGAGACGACGATCACGTCCCGCCGCTCCGACAGGGCGCTCGTCGCGCTGTGGCGCAGGCGCTCGATCTCGTCGTTGATGGAGGAATCCTTTTCGATATACGTGTCCGTCTGGGCGATATACGCCTCCGGCTGGTAATAGTCGTAGTAGGAAATGAAGTATTCCACGGCGTTTTCCGGGAAAAACTCGCGGAATTCCGAGCACAGCTGGGCCGCAAGCGTCTTGTTGTGCGCGAGAACCAGCGTGGGCCGATTCACGTTGGCGATGATGTTCGCCATGGTGAAGGTCTTGCCGGAGCCCGTGACGCCGAGCAGGACCTGATCGCTCAGGCCTATGTTGAGTCCCCGCGTCAGCGCCTCGATGGCCTGCGGCTGGTCGCCGGTGGGTCTGAATTGGGAGTGCAGCTTAAAGTCCATAGGGATCCTCCAGAATGCCGTCGTCGCGCATGGAGACGAAATCGCCGTCCGCGACGATGATATGGTCGGCCAGCACGACGCCGACCGCTTCGAGCGCCCGTTTTAAGACCAGCGTGGTCTGCCGGTCCTCGGGGCTTGGCAGTGCGAGGCCGCTGGGATGGTTGTGCGCCAGCACGACGGAGGTCGCGTTGGCGTCCAGCGCAGTCTTGACTACCTTGCGCGCGGCGATGGACGCGACGTTCACGCCGCCGCGGTGGATGAGCACGCAGTCGAGCGCCTTGCACTTGGCGTCGAGGCACAGCAGATACACGACCTCCTCGTGCTCGCCGTGGAAATAGGGGAGCAGGTACCGGCCGCATTTGGACGTGGTGTCGAGCACCTGGATCTGCGCGCTGCGGCTCATGAGGCAGCGCCGGGCCACCTGCGGCACGAGCGCGATGAGCTGCGCGGCAGCGTCGCCCACGCCGTCGACCTTTTTGAGCTCGGCCTCCGGCGCGGAAAATACGCCGTCGAGCGTGCCGAAGCGATTCAAAAGCGCGTGCGCGGCGGGGTTCGTATCGCCGCGCGGCGCGGCGTAATACAGCAGCACCTCCAGCACCTGCACATCTGAAAGAGAGTCCATGCCGCTCGTCTTCAGTTGTTTCCGCATCCGCTCCCGATGCCCGTCATGGATCGCCATAGGCCGCCTCCTTTGAAAATGTAAAATACAAGGCTCCCCTTTCAGGGGAGCTGGCGCGCAGCGCCTGAGAGGTTGTCGCAGATT
>OLFX01002976.1_pt1 | contig 12274 bp, 10 predicted proteins | sample 1605091 | NCBI WGS metagenome assembly OLFX01 (sample SAMEA3888906, study PRJEB22519) | human gut metagenome | biome: human gut; feature: human-associated habitat; material: faeces | place: Denmark | collected 2012
TTTTTTAAAAAAGTTGGTGGGGCCTTGGGGCAACGCCCCGAGTCGAGCTCCGCAGAGCTCGAAACTCTTTTGCCTACCTAAAGATCAGGAAGATAGTCAAATCGTCCGGTGGACGATTTGATGTAAGAAACCCTATCAAGGGGTTTCTTAAAAGGCTTGCTCAGCAAGCTTTTAGAAATAGATAAAAGCAAAGAAGATTCGGAGGGATTATCATGACAGCAGAATTCCACAAGGCAAATCGTCAGCGCCTGTACGCCGAAATGAAAGACGGCAGCGCAGCCGTATTCTTTTCCGGCAGCGCACCGCGCCAGAGTGCCGATGCATACTATACATTCTTCACAAACCGCAATTTCCTGTATTTAACGGGCATTAAATTCGCGGGGCTCGTGTTGGTCGCCACAAAAATCGGCGGCAATGTGCAGGAATCCATCTATATCCTCCCGCCGGATCTCATGAAAGAGCGCTGGACGGGCCGCAGACCGAAAGCCGATGAAGTTATGGCGCAGTCCGGAATCACGGATATCCGCTTCGTTGAGAACTTTGAAAACGATATCCACCGTGTTTTGAACAGCGGCAACGTGCAGCGCGTCTACCTCGACCTCTACCGCCATACGCCGGACGAGGGCTTAGATGAAGCCCACCGCTTCGCGCAGACCATTAAGACCGGCTACCCGTTCCTCACGGTTGAAAATATCCTGCCCATCTTAAAGCGCCTGCGTACCCTGAAGGCTCCGTGCGAGATTGATGCCATGCGTCGTGCCATGACCGTTACGCGCGAAGGCATTCTGCGCATGATGCGCGCTTCGCACCCCGGCATGTATGAGTACGAGTATAAAGCCGAGTTCGACTACGCCCTCACCAGCGCCGGCGTACTTGAGCCCGCGTTCCACTCCATCATTTCCGCCGGCAAAAACAACTTTTGCATCCATTACGACAGCTACATGGGACAAGCCAAAGACGGCGATATGATCTTGAATGACGTTGGCGCGCAGTGGGACGGCGAGTGCAACGATGTCTCCCGTGGCTGGCCGTGCAACGGCAAATACTCGAAAGAGCAGCGCATGCTGTATGAGTGTGCCCTCAATACGTCGAACTACATGTTCTCCATCATCAAGCCCGGTATGCTCATGGACGATGTGGATAAGACCGCCCGCCGCTATTGCTGTGAGCAGCTGAAAAAGATCGGTCTGCTGTCCTCTTACGATGAGATTGGCAAATACATGTGGCACGGCGGTGCGCACCACGTCGGCTACGACGTGCACGATGTTGTCGATGCACTCGGCAAGCCTATCGCGCCGAACATGGTCTTCTGCGTTGATATCGGCATTTACGCCGAAGAGCTCGGCATCGGCTTCCGCGTGGAGGATAACTGCCTTGTCACGCCGACCGGCGCAGAGAACCTCTCTGCGTCCGTGCCGCGCACCATCGAGGATATTGAAGCCGTCATGGCAAAATAACAGGAGAAAATTCTATGAAGCTCATTTTACCCGAGGAGATCACAGAAGCGCAGTATAGAGCTTATCTTGCAGATTGGGGCACAGAGCGCATCGTTCCCATCGCGTCCGCAAATCCGAAAGGGCTTTCGTTTGAAGATTGGCGGGCGGAAAGCATTAAAAGGCGTGTGCGTGTTCCCAAAGGCTATGTCCCCGAAACACTGTTTTTCCTTACCGACGATAACGAAACCAAGCTGTTCGGCGCTGTCGATATTCGCCACAGCCTGAACGACTACCTGCTGCAATTCGGCGGGCACATCGGCTACGGCATCGTGCCGAGCGAACGCCGCAAGGGTTACGCTAAAGTGCAGCTTGCGCTCGCATTGCCCATCGCACACGCCATGGGTCTGCAAAACGTGCTCATCACCTGTGCGGATACCAACATCGGCTCGGCAAAAACCATCGAAAGCGCCGGCGGCGCACTCGAAAATAAAGTGGAGGAAGAGGGCGTCCTCACGCGCCGCTATTGGGTGCAGACGTTTCTGGAAACACTGGAGACGGAGCGTTTGATCTTGCGCCCATGGACGGTAAAGGACGCACCTGCCATGTACGCTTACGCTGTAAATCCGAAGATCGGTCCGGCAGCAGGCTGGGCGCCGCACCAAAGCATAGAAGAAACGGAAGAATTGCTGAAAAACTGGGTCGGGCACGGAGAAACGATCTGGGCGATAACGGAAAAAAGCTCCGGGCTTGTCATCGGGTCTATCGGTCTGCACAAGGATGCTGCCCGTTCCGATCCGCGCAGCCACATGATCGGCTATTGTCTCCGCGAGGAAAGCTGGGGACAGGGCTATATGCCGGAAGCGGTAAACAGGCTTACCCGGTATGCGTTTGAAAACCTGTGCATGCAGGTCGTTTCGATCAAGCATTATAAAAGCAACCGCAATTCCCGCCGTGTCATAGAAAAATGCGGCTATCACTATGAAGGCACCGTGCGCGGCGCAGGCATCAGCGTGTTCGGCACGCATGAAGACGACGTGCTGTGGTCTATGACGCGCGAAGAATACTTTGCAGGAAAGGAAGCGAAAGCATGACAAATTTCAGCAAGCTCGTTTTGAAAATGACGGAGTACGAGGGCGGCTGTGTCGAGCGCGTCAACCACTTTTTGAAGGTGTTCGCGTTCGCAAAGACCATCGCGGAGGGCGAAGACGTGGACGATGCGACAAAAGAAATTTTGGAAGCCGCCGCCATTACGCACGACATCGGCATCCGAGTGTGCTTTGAAAAATACGGTAACTGCAACGGCTCTCACCAGGAGGTGGAAGGCCCGCCCATCGCACTCGAAATGCTGCCCGCGTGCGGTTATACCCATGGGCAGACGGAGCGTATCTGCTATCTCATCGGCCACCACCACACGTACACGAACATCAACGGCATCGATTATCAGATTTTAGTCGAAGCCGATTTCCTCGTGAATATTTTCGAGGGCGGCATGACCTGTGAAGCCGCCGAAAAGGTGTGCGAGAACATCTTCCGCACAAAGACCGGCAAGCAGCTTTTAAAAGACCTGTTCTTGTAAATTGCACATAAAATCAAAAATTAGAATATTGACATTTATGAGAAATAACCTTACAATTAACATTGCAAGGTTATTTTTTTACTTGTCAAATTTTTAAGGAGTTGTGATATATGGCAAGAAATTTCATGTGCACCAAAACAGATCCGGTCGTCGAGACCAAAGCCGGTAAGCTGCGCGGTTTTCAGCTTGACGGCACATATGCGTTCCACGGCGTAAAATACGCCGATGCAAAGCGTTTCCACCAGCCGACCCCGGTAGAGCCGTGGGAGGGCATCAAAAACGCGCTGGCTTACGGCTACGTGTGCCCCATGCTGCAGCAGGATCAGCCCAGCAACGAGCTGATGGTGCCGCACCGCTATTGGCCGCTCGATGAGAACTGCCAGTACCTCAATATCTGGACGCAGCATCTTGACCCGAACGCCAAAAAGCCCGTGCTCGTTTGGCTGCACGGCGGCGGATTCGCGGCGGGCTCCTCCATTGAACACATCGCCTACGAGGGCGAAAACATGAGCAAATACGGCGATGTCGTCGTCATTTCACTCAACCACCGCCTCAATATCCTCGGCTATCTCGACCTTTCCCCGTTCGGCGAGGAATATAAGAATTCCGGCAACGCCGGCAACGCCGATATGGTCGCAGCTTTGCAGTGGATTCACGAAAATATCGCAAACTTCGGCGGCGACCCGGAAAACGTCACGCTGTTCGGCCAGTCCGGCGGCGGTATGAAGGTCTGGACGCTGATGCAGACCCCTGCGGCGGACGGCCTGTTCCATAAGGGCGTCGTGCAGAGCGGCTGCATCGATCACTTCGTCTCCGGCAATTCCACGGAGCAGAACGGCAAAGCCATCGTCACGGCGCTTCTGGCAGAATTGAAGCTCGATGATGTCAAAGCACTGGAGACCATCCCGTACGCACAGCTCGCGGCGGCGTACAACAAGGTCGCGCCGGAGGTCGCAAAGACGGGCGCATACATCGGCGGCAACCCGCTCGCAAACGATTGGTACCTCGGCGATCCGCTCGAGGTCGGTTTCACGGAGCACGCAAAGACCATCCCGGTCATGGTTGGCACCGTGCTCGGCGAGTTCTCGTTCATGCCGGCATTAAGCGAAGAGGAAAAGGCCGATGCTGCACTCATCGATTCTATGATCGAAAAACGCTACGGCGCAGAGGGCAAAAAGCTCAAGGAGATGTTCGCCGAGGTTTACCCGGATAAGGACGTCAGCGACGTGCTGTTCATGGATTCCATCTTCCGTGCGCCGTCTACCGATTTCATCTTGAAAAAAGCACAGCACCCGGAAAGCGGCACGTATTCATATATGATGACCTACACCTTCCCGTATGACGGTGGGCATATCGCATGGCATTGCAGCGAGATCCCGTTTGTGTTCCATAACACGAGCCTCGTTGCCGCGTATAACGAGCCCGGCGTGACCGACTTGCTCGAAAAGCAGATGTGCGACGCGTGGCTCAACTTCGCGCGTGACGGCAAACCGTCCAGCGAAGATTTGCCGGAGTGGCCGGCTTGCACCGCAGACGACGAAGCGACCATGATCTTCGATAAAAAGTGCGAGGTTCGGCATAACTACGACCACGAGCTTGTTGCGCTGCATAAAAAATTAGCCCCGTCGCCGTGGAGCCATAACGAAGACGAGGAAGAGCAGCAGATCCAGCACTAAACGCTGCGCGTTTTTCCGTCAACCATAGCGTAGCGACGCAAAAAGTTTTCGCCAGCCTTTTCCAAAAGGCTGTGGGGACTTGGGGCAGAGTCCCGAGTCGAGCTTTGCAAAGCTCGAAATTCTGTTGCCTACTAATGTAAAAATCCTCTCCCGGCGCAGCCGGGAGAGGATTTTTTCTATTGAGCTTGCGTTTTATGCGTTTTCAAGGTGATTTGCGCGACTTGTGTATATAAAAGCTCTCTGTATATCTCCTTCAGTCAGCTTCGCTGACAGCTCCCTCGTCAGAGGGAACTTGGAAAGCTGCCTTTTTTGACGAATAGAGGGAAATAATGTACGTAGGTAAAGTGAAAATGCCCTTTTGCATTTCAAGGTGTGCTGCTATGTATTTGATATATGGTGAGACGGAAGCGGAGAAAGGGGACATATCGAGGTATACAACGCATGTCCACGAGCAGGGGAGAATTTTGGATTTTTTTCTAAAAACGGCAAAAACTATTGAAAAAACGCGTTAAATCCCGTAAAATGATAAAGGCAACAACGTATAAAGTACGCCTACGGCTTGGCACGCAATTGGCTTGCATTTTTCCGCCATGCCGGCCGTAACCCCCCTTGCCGGGCGTCAGCCTGCCTGTGGGTGTTCCGTGCAGCCTGACGAAAGATCTGACGGCGCAGCTTGTGCAACAACGTTATACATTGCTGCCTTAAAGGTCTGCTCATTGGATTGATTTATCAGTCGCTTGAGACAGACTAAGGACAGAAAATTCAAGGCTGCAAGTGCCGGAGGTGCGATATGGCTGAACTGATGTGCATTTTTACTGTATCTGCATGGGCGTTTTGCGGTCAATTTTAGAAGCATAGGTTGTGTTTTTGGAGCACAGCCTATTTTCTTTTTTTCGCGGTGCTTTCTTTTACGCCGCAAAACTTGAAAGGATCGGTGATTTTTAATGAGCAAAAAAGTTGCAGTGATCATGGGCAGTGACAGTGATTTTCCGGTGGTTTCCCCGGCAATTCGCAGATTGAAGCAGTTCGGCATCCCGGTGGAGGCGCGCGTGATGAGCGCACACCGCACGCCGGAGGCCGCGGCGGAATTCTCTAAGAACGCGGAAAAGGACGGCTTTGGCGTTATCATTGCGGCGGCGGGCAAGGCTGCGCATCTTGCGGGCGTGCTGGCTGCGCACACGACGCTGCCGGTCATCGGCATTCCGGTGAAGTCTTCCACGCTCGACGGCCTTGACGCACTGCTTGCAACCGTGCAGATGCCCTCCGGCATTCCGGTGGCGACGGTGGCGATTGACGGCGCGGACAATGCTGCGATTTTGGCGGCGCAGATGCTGGCGCTTTCCGACGAGAGCATCGCGAAGCAGCTGCACCAGATGAAGGTGGATATGGAGCAGGGTGTTGCGAAAAAGAACGAAGCCTTGCAGCAGAAAGTTGCCGAGCTATAATTCGGGAGGGATAAACGATGACAAAATCGATTTTGCGAAAGTACGCAAAGCTCATCGTTAAGATGGGCGTGAACATCAAAAAGGGTCAGGGCGCTGTAATCTTGGCGGATACGGCGCAGTCTGAGATCGCACTGATGGTGGCGGAGGAAGCCTACCGCGCCGGTGCGAAGTGGGTGGACATCCGCTGGACGAACCAGGACCTTGACAAGATGCGCTATAAGAAAGAAAGCGTAAAGGTGCTTTCCGCTACGCAGGAGTGGGAAAAGGCGCGTATGCAGTATGAGCTTGACGAGCTGCCGGTGCGCATTTGGATCGACTCTGACGACCCGGACGGCCTGAAGGGCGTGAACGTTGAGAAAATGCAGAAGGCGAACCTTGCCCGTATGAAGGTGAGAAAGCCGTACCGCGACGCGATGGAAAACAAGTACCAGTGGACGATTGTCGCCGTGCCGAGTGCAAAGTGGGCGAAGAAGGTGTTCCCGAATGACCGCACGAGCGTGGCGGTGAAGAAGCTGTGGGACGCAATCCTTCAGACGGTGCGTGTTTCTAAGGATAACGACCCGGTTGAAGCGTGGAAAGCACACAACGCTTCCCTCAAAGCACGCTATGAGAAGCTGAACGCATGTCACTTTGAGAGCCTGCACTATTTTAGCGAGAACGGCACCGATTTCACCTGCGGCCTGATCCCGGACGCACAGTGGATGGGCGGCGGCGAAACGCTGCTGGACGGTACATTCTTCAACCCGAATATGCCGACCGAAGAGATTTTCACCTCCCCGATGAAGGGCAAGGCAGAGGGTACGGTCGTTTCTACGATGCCGCTGTCTTACCAGGGCAATTTGATTGAAAATTTCTCCATTACGTTTAAGGGCGGCCGCGCGGTCTCCTGCAAGGCGGAAAAGAACCAGGAGCTTTTGGAGCACATGATTGCGATGGACGAGGGCGCGGCGCAGATCGGCGAGCTGGCGCTTATCCCGAACGACTCTCCCATCTCGAACCTCGGCATTCTGTTCTACAACACGCTGTTTGACGAGAACGCTTCTTGCCACATTGCGCTTGGCTTGGGCTTCCCGAATGTCATCAAGGATTACGACAAGTATACGCTTGATGAGATTCACGACAAGGGCGTGAACGATTCTGTCATCCATGTGGACTTCATGGTGGGCGACGCGACGATGAACATTGACGGCATCACGCCGGACGGCGAGGTTATCCCGGTGTTCAGAAACGGCAACTGGACAGAGAAATTCATGTAATTTATTTTATAGATAATTTAAAGAAAGAGAGAAGTTAAAGAATGAAAAGTTACAGCGATAGCTACAAGGCAGCGGGCGTTGACGTTACCGCAGGCTACAAGTCCGTAGAGCTGATGAAAGAGCACGTAAAGCGTACAAATATTCCGGGCGTGGTTTCCGGCATCGGCGGTTTCGGCGGTCTTTTTCAGCCGGACATGACCGGTATGAAAGAACCTGTGCTTGTTTCCGGCACAGACGGCGTGGGCACGAAGCTTGTGGCGGCCATGCTGCTCGATAAGCATGACACCATCGGCATTGACTGCGTTGCCATGTGCGTGAACGACGTCGTATGCTGCGGCGCAAAACCCCTCTTTTTCCTCGATTACATCGCCTGCGGCAAGAACGTGCCGGAGAAGATTGCAGAGATCGTAAAGGGTGTTGCGGAGGGCTGCGTGCAGTCCGGCTGCGCGCTCATCGGCGGCGAGACCGCAGAGCACCCGGGCGTGATGCCGGAGGACGACTATGACCTCGCGGGCTTCACGGTGGGCATTGTAGATAAGGATAAGATCATTGACGGCTCCAAGATGCAGGCGGGCGACGTGCTTGTTGGCGTGGCATCCTCCGGCGTACATTCGAACGGCTTCTCTCTGGTGAGAAAGGTGTTCGGTCTGAATAAAGAAAAGCTTGAAACGTATTACGAAGAGCTCGGCTGCACGTTGGGCGAGGCACTTCTGACCCCGACGCGCCTGTATGTAAAGCCTGCACTGGCGGCCATTGAAGCGGCAGACGTGAAGGCAATCTCCCACATTACGGGAGGCGGCTTCTACGAGAACATTCCGCGTATGATGAAGAAGGGCCTCACCGCTAAGGTGGACCGTTCCGCAGTGCCGGTGCTGCCGATCTTCGACCTTATCGCGAAGACGGGCAACATTCCGGAGCGCGACATGTTCAACACGTTCAACATGGGTGTCGGCATGTGCATGGCGGTCTCCAAGGAGACGGCGGACGCGGCCATTAAGGCGCTGAATGATGCGGGCGAAAAGGCATTTGTCATCGGTGAAGTGGTTGAGGGCGACGAGGGGGTCATCCTGTGCTGAACATCGCAGTCCTCGTTTCCGGCGGCGGAACGAATTTGCAGGCGCTGATCGACGCGGAGAGAGCCGGTAAAATCGAAAACGGCAAAATTTCCGTGGTTGTGGCGAGCAAGCCGGGCGTTTATGCCTTGGAGCGCGCGAAAAACGCGGGCATTGAGGGCATTGTGCTGGCGCGCAGCGACTATGAAAACGTGGACGTGTACAGCGAAGCGCTCGAAAACTTGCTGAAAGAAAAGCACACGGACTTAATTGTTCTGGCGGGCTTTATGACCATTACGAACGAGAAGTTCACGAAGGCGTTTGAAAATAAGATCATCAACGTGCACCCGGCGCTCATTCCGTCGTTCTGCGGCAAGGGCTATTACGGTCTGCACGTGCACGAGGCGGCTTTGGCACGCGGCGTGAAGGTCTCCGGTGCGACGGTACACTTTGTAAACGAGGTGTGCGACGGCGGCCCGATCATCTTACAGAAAGCGGTGCCGGTGGAGCAGGGCGACACGCCCGAGACGCTGCAGCGCCGCATTATGGAGCAGGCGGAGTGGAAGATTCTGCCGCAGGCAGTGTCTTTGTTCTGCGCGGGTAAGCTTTCCGTGAACGGCTCTATCGTTACGATTAAAGAATAATTTATCCCTTTACATAGAAAGGAAACGGATACATGGAAATTCTGGATATTAAAAAGGAACTTGCAGGCAACGCATACCCGGGCCGCGGCATCGTCATCGGCAAAAGCGCGGACGGCGTGCATGCGGTCATCGCGTATTTCATTATGGGCCGCAGCGTGAACTCCCGCAACCGCGTGTTTGTGGAGCAGGGCGACGGCATCCGCACGGAAGCGTTTGACCCCGCAAAGCTTTCTGACCCGTCCCTTGTCATTTATGCGCCGGTGCGCGTTTTGGCAAACAAGACCATTGTGACGAACGGAGACCAGACGGATACCGTGTTTACATACCTCAAGGCGGGCAAGAGCTTCAAAAAAGCGTTGAAGACCCGCAAGTTTGAGCCGGACGCCCCGAACTTTACGCCGAGAATTTCCGGCCTTGTAAAGCTGAAGGACGGCGACTTTACCTATAAGCTTTCCATTTTGAAGAGCTGCGAGGGCAACCCGGACGCGCCGCAGAGCTTTTTCTTCGACTATACGCCGGTGGACGGCCTCGGCCACTTCATCCACACGTATAAGTGTGACGGCGCACCGCGTATCCCGTCCTTTGAGGGCGAGCCGAAGCCGGTGAAGATTGAGGGCGACATCGATACGTTTACGAATGACCTGTGGACGAACCTGAACGAAGACAACAAGGTCTCCTTGTTCACGCGCTTCATCAATTTGAAGACGGGCAAGATTGAGACCCGCATCGTCAACAAGAATAAGTGATTTTTCGGAGGGGAAACTATGAAAGAACTGGAACTGAAATACGGCTGCAACCCGAACCAGAAGCCGGCGAAAATTTTTACGAACGACGGCCGCGACCTGCCAATCCGCGTTTTGAACGGCAGACCGGGTTACATCAACCTTTTGGACGCGTTTAACTCCTGGCAGCTTGTAAAAGAGCTGAAAGCGGCGACCGGCATGCCGGCAGCGGCTTCCTTTAAGCACGTGAGCCCGGCGGGCGCGGCGGTTGCAAAGCCGATGAGCGACACGCTGAAGAAAATTTACTTTGTGGACGATCTGGAGCTTTCGCCCATTGCGACGGCATATGCAAGAGCCCGCGGCGCGGACAGAATGTCCTCCTACGGCGACTGGGCAGCGCTTTCCGACGTATGCGATAAGGAAACCGCAACGCTGTTGGCACGTGAAGTTTCCGACGGCATCATTGCACCGGGCTACACGGACGAAGCGCTTGCGATTTTAAAGACAAAGCGTAAGGGCACGTACAATGTCGTTGAGATCGACCCGGATTACAAGCCGGAGCCGATTGAGCACAAGGATGTTTTCGGCATCACGTTTGAGCAGGGCAGAAACGAACTGAAAATCGACGCGGACATGCTGACAAATCTTGTGACGGAAAACAAAGAGATTCCGGAGGACGCAAAGCTTGACTTAGTGCTCTCCCTCATCACGCTGAAATACACGCAGTCGAACTCCGTTTGCTACGCGAAGGACGGCCAGGCCATCGGCATCGGCGCCGGCCAGCAGAGCCGCATCCACTGCACGCGTCTTGCGGGCAACAAGGCGGACATCTGGTATCTGCGTCAGCACGAGAAGGTGCTGAATCTGCCGTTTAAGGAGGGCATCCGCCGTCCTGACCGCGACAACACCATTGACGTGTACATCAGTGAGGAGCATGACGACGTGCTGCGCGACGGTGTTTGGCAGCAGTTTTTCACCGAGAAGCCGGAGGTGTTCACCCGCGAGGAGAAAGCGGCTTGGCTTGCGACGTTTAAGGGCGTTTCCGTGGGCAGCGACGCGTTCTTCCCGTTCGGCGACAACATTGAGCGCGCGCACAAGAGCGGCGTGGAATACATTGCGCAGCCGGGCGGCTCTATCCGCGACGACAACGTCATCGATACGTGCAACAAGTATGGCATCGCCATGGCATTCACGGGCATCCGTCTGTTCCACCATTGATCCGAAAGGCGAGGTGCTTTTATGAATATTCTGGTTATCGGCAGCGGTGGACGTGAGCATGCGATCATCCGCAAGCTGAAAGAGAGCCCTAAAACGGAAAAGCTGTGGTGCGCACCGGGCAACGGCGGTATTGCGGCAGACGCCGCGTGCGTGGCCATTAACGCAATGGACATTGACGGCGTTGTGGATTTCGCGAAGAAAAACGCAGTTGACCTTGTGTTTGTTGCGCCGGATGACCCGCTTGCGGCCGGTATGGTAGATGCGCTCGAAAAAGAGGGCATCCGTGCATTCGGCCCGCGCGCGAACGCGGCCATCATCGAGAGCAGCAAGGTATTCTCAAAAAATCTGATGAAGAAATACGGTATTCCGACGGCGGATTACGCGGTGTTCTCCGACCCGAAAGAGGTCGTGGAGTACGTGGAAAAGCGCGGCAAGTTCCCGGTTGTCATTAAGGCAGACGGCTTGGCGCTTGGTAAGGGCGTTATCATCGCGCAAAACTTTGACGAGGCGAAGAATGCCGTACACACCATTATGGAAGACAAGGTGTTCGGCGCTTCCGGCAACAACGTTGTTGTGGAGGAATTCCTGACCGGCCCGGAGGTTTCCGTGTTGGCATTTACGGACGGTAAGACGCTGCGCCCGATGGTGTCCTCTAAAGACCACAAGCGTGCACTGGACGGCGACAAGGGCTTGAACACCGGCGGCATGGGTACCATCAGTCCAAACCCGTATTACACGAACGAAATTGCGGACGAGTGTATGAAAACCATCTTCCTGCCGACCGTCAAAGCGATGCAGGCAGAGGGCAGACCGTTCCAAGGCTGTCTGTATTTCGGCTTGATGCTGACACCGAATGGCCCAAAGGTCATTGAATATAACTGTCGGTTCGGCGACCCGGAAACACAGGTTGTGTTGCCGCTGCTGGAAACCGATTTGGTTGATATTATGCGTGCGATTTCGGAACAGAAGCTGGCAGAATTGCCGGTTGTCTGGAAGAATGGCTGTGCAGCTTGTGTGGTTATGGCAAGCGGCGGCTATCCGAAAAAGTATGAAGCCGGTCTTGCAATCTCCGGTCTGGATGATGGCGGACAGGTAGCAGGCTGCACCGTTTATCATGCCGGAACAAAGCTGGCAGAAGATGGACAGCAGCTGTTGACCGCTGGCGGAAGAGTGCTCGGCGTGACAGCAACCGCTGAAAACTTGCCGGCTGCATTGGAAAAGGCTTATGCAGGCGTTGCAAAGATTCAGT
>OLFX01002980.1_pt1 | contig 12263 bp, 11 predicted proteins | sample 1605091 | NCBI WGS metagenome assembly OLFX01 (sample SAMEA3888906, study PRJEB22519) | human gut metagenome | biome: human gut; feature: human-associated habitat; material: faeces | place: Denmark | collected 2012
CCGCCGTTTGTTTCCAGACTGTGTATCCCCGTGCCGAAGGTGCCGTCTCGCGCGCACGCCATGTTGTCAATGGGTTACAGTATGAACGGCGGCTATGTCTCCGCCAACGCACGAGAGAGTCGTCAACAAGGAGGATGCACGACGATGCAGCGTGCCAAACAGATATCGGAGTCTATTGAGCTGGGCATTATCTTGGCGCTCGCCGGTGGCTTTATGGATGTGTATTCGTACATTGGGCGCGACCATGTTTTCGCCAACGCGCAGACGGGCAACATCCTGCTCGTGGGCGTGAGCATCTCGGAGGGCAACTGGGCACTGGCGGGACGTTATTTCTTCCCCGTGGTGTCGTTTGCCGTGGGCATTATGCTTGCCGACTTGGTTCACGAGCGGTTTGGCAGCGTGATTCACTGGCGCCAAGTGACAGTGTTCTTTGAAGCCGTCATCTTGCTGGGCGTGAGCTTTATCCCCGGTGGCGGTTACAACCTGCTCGCCAACTGCCTCACCTCGTTTGCCTGCGGTATGCAAGTCGAGAGTTTCCGCAAGATTCATGGACACGGCATCGCCACGACCATGTGCATCGGCAACTTGCGCAACGCGCTGCAAAACGTGGACGACTACATCATCACCCACAAGCGCGGTTTTTTGGAAAGCGGCGCGCTGTACTTTGGTGTGATCTTCACCTTTGTGTTTGGCGCCGTGCTGGGCAACTGGTGTATTGAGCGCATGGGCCTACACGCCATCGTCGTGGCGAGCTTGCTGCTGTTTGTTGCGTTTGCCATCATGTTCATCGACCGCGAGCGCGACTTGCACAGGAAATGGGCCCGCATCATAGCTGACTGGCAGACCGCGAGTCTTAAGCGCTAAGGTGCATGTTTGTAACAACATTCAGGAGCCTGAAAAACTATCTAGCTCCTGAATGTTGCTACGAACTGCTTTTTGCGATTTATTCGAGATGCTCTTCAATCCGAGCCCTAAGAAGGGCAATGGCTGTAGGTATTCCAATTGCGGCGGGTAATACGGCTTTATCCAAAACCTGTACGCTAAAGCACGATTGTTTATCACATTGAAGGACGATAACTGAAGATAGCTTCACTTCACGTTGGCTGAATATATCGTAATCTCCAAATAGGAAGTTACCTTTTATTGTGTAATTCGGTATGTTCGTTACACACTTCATCTCAAGTCTGTTTAGACCATAATCGAACACCGCAACTTCCTTGTGTTCGATGATGAGCGCAACCCTGGGCATGTTGCTAAAACCACCGTCGACGACAGTGAAGAGTTTTTCATCTGCATCGTCATAAACGGTATATTTAAGACTCAATAGCTGTCCTAGTGGACCCGTGAACCCATGTCTTTTGATGTTGAGGTTGTCTCCCGCTGGGTTGATGAGAGCCAGAGTATGCGGATAAGGGTTACCTTCAATTGAGATTCGATATTCGTTTGTAGCCGTCTTGCTCGATTTAGGACCAGTAGTCACCACGTGTCATCGCCTCAATCGAATTGGAGCCGTCTTCTGCTTCGTGCGGAGAATTACGCTGTACGTTGCAGTATATGCAGCTGCAATAACCGCATGGGCAATTTCTAACAAAATGAATGACGCTATTTGCTGCATGCACGTTATTGACTATAAAGTATCCTTTTATAAACGTATTGTCAAACATATATTGCTAAAACAGAAACAATTTATAGACTGAGTTGCTCCTATAATCTAGCCTTCGCTGCTGTCGGGAGGGAAGGGCTAAGGCCCCGTTAGTATGTTGAAACGCTTTAACAAATTTGACGTTCTCACGTGTTTTTCGTTTCAAAAGCGTTAGGATGGGACTCATAGCGTGGGGCGTAATGGGTGCCCCGCACACGATGGGAGGCTATCAATGGCTAATCGTTTCGTTCTCAATACCATCTCTTATCATGGTTCCGGCGCCATCAAGGAGATCCCCGGCGAGCTCCAGCGTCGCGGCTACAAGAAGATCTTCGTCTGCTCCGACCCCGATCTGGTCAAGTTTGGCGTTACCGCTAAGGTGACCGACGAGCTCGACGCCGCCGGCATCGCTTGGAGCCTCTACTCCGAGATTAAGCCCAACCCTACCATCCAGAACGTCAAGGACGGCGTCGAGGCCTTCAAGGCTGCCGAGGCTGACGCTATCGTGACCATCGGTGGCGGCTCCTCCATGGACACCGCTAAGGCCATCGGCATCATCATCAACAACCCCGAGTTTGCCGATGTCCGCAGCCTCGAGGGCGTTGCTCCCACTAAGAACCACGCCGTGTTCACCATCGCTGTGCCGACGACTGCCGGTACCGCCGCCGAGGTGACCATCAACTACGTCATCACCGACCCCGAGAAGGTCCGCAAGTTCGTGTGCGTCGACACCAACGACGCTCCCGAGGTCGCCGTCGTCGACCCCGACATGATGGCTTCCATGCCCGCCGGCCTGACCGCTTCCACCGGCATGGACGCTCTGACCCACGCCATCGAGGGCTACACCACCAAGGGCGCTTGGGAGCTCTCCGACATGTTCCACTTTGAGGCCATCAAGCTGATCAGTGAGAACCTGCGCGACTCCGTCGCCGAGGCCAAGTCCGGCCAGCCCGGCTCCGGCCGCGAGGGCATGGCCCTTGGCCAGTATGTCGCCGGCATGGGCTTCTCCAATGTTGGCCTGGGCATCGACCACGCCATGGCTCACACCCTGTCTGCTCACTACGACACCCCGCACGGCGTCGCCTGCGCCATGCTGCTGCCCATCGCCATGGAGTTCAACAAGCCCGTCGTGACCGAGCGCCTGGCCCAGGTAGCCGTCGCCATGGGCGTCGACACCACCGGTATGAGCACCGATGAGGCCGCCGACGCCGCCATCGCCGCCGTCAAGCAGCTCTCCGTCGACGTGCAGATTCCCACCGTCTGCGAGGCCATCACCGAGGACGAGCTGGACACCCTCACCAAGGACGCCATGGCAGACGCCTGCTTCCCGGGTAACCCCCGCGAGGCCACCTATGACGACGTCATGGGCATGTTCCGCCAGATCATGAAGTAGACCGCCTGGAGCAGTCTGTTCATCCTTCTGCTTCGACAGTCCGTCTTTTAGCAACGGCAAAGGCGCCGCGAGCACATCTTCGCTCGCGGCGCCTTTTTGCGTTTTTGGACGAGGAAGAACACCTCGCGTCTCTATCCTGCCTGCAGTTACTTCTCAGCCGCCACCGCGGTGCCCCCGCCAAGAACCACGTCGCCTTGGTAGACAACCACGGCCTGGCCCGGGGCGATCGCGCGCTGCGGCTGGTCGAACACCACACGGTAGCTGCCTGGATTATCGCCGCGCATCAGGCGGGCTGGTTGGTCTTGCTGGTGGTAGCGCACCTTGGCGGTCACGGGCACACCGGCCTTGCCCGCGCGATCAAGCGCCGCCTCCATACGGCTGGCGGGCGCGCTCCAAATCCAATCGTCCGCAACCAGCGCGCGCGACATCAAGTCCTCGCTCTCGCCCAAAACAATGCGGTTTGCCTGCGGGTCCACGGACGTCACAAACACGGGGTGCGCCAGCGCCACGCCCAGGCCCTTGCGCTGGCCTATGGTGTAGCGGATGGCGCCGTGGTGGCGGCCCAGCACCTCGCCTGCGGCGTTGACAATGTCGCCCTCGGGTAGCGCCTGCCCGCGGCGCAGCTCTATGAACGTGGCGAAGTCGTTGTCCGGCACAAAGCAGATGCCCTGGCTGTCGCGCTTCTGCGCGTTGACAAAGCCCTGCTCCTTGGCGATGCGGCGCACGTCGCGCTCCTTGACAAGGCCGCCCAGTGGAAACAACGTGCGGGCGAGGCGCTCCTGCGTGAGCGAATACAGCACATAGCTCTGCTCCTTGGAGGTATCCACGCCTTTTTTGAGCAGATAGATGCCCTTGCCTGCGGCGTCGTCGCTTGCGAGGGTCTCGCCGTCCTCGTCCACGTGAACAACCTGCGCGTAGTGGCCGGTCGCAATGTAGTCGCATCCCATCTGGTTGGCGAAGTCCAGCAGCGCGCCAAACTTCATCGCGCGGTTGCACAGCACGCAGGGGTTGGGGGTGAGGCCGTGCTCATAGGCGGTGACAAAGCGCTCGATCACGTCGCGGTCAAAGGCTTCGCGGCAGTCGATCACACGGTGCTCAAAGCCCAGTCGCTGGGCGATGGCGCGCGCATCCTCAATGTCCGCCACGTTGTTGCAGGCTCTGCCCTCGCCGCGCCCCGCGCAACCCGCGTCGTACAGGCGCATGGTGGCGCCAACGCATTCGTACCCCTGCTGAAGCAGCAGGTAGGCGGTCACGCTGGAGTCGACGCCGCCGCTCATGGCGACCAGCACGCGCTTCTTGCGGCCGGTTCCGTTCGTTGCGGCTGCTGCGGCGGCTGCGTTGGTCGCGGCAGGCGCGTCGTTTGCGGTGCTGTTTGCGGACAAGGTGGGGGAGAGGGTCATACGGGCCTTTCTCATAAAACGTGCGGGATGCCTGTTAAGGGTACCAGTTGAGTCTACTCGCTGAACAGCGGGGTGGACAGGTAGCGCTCGCCGGTGTCGGGCATGATGGCGACAATGGTCTTGCCGGCGTTCTCCGGCTTGCGGGCAAGCTCAAGGGCGGCGTGCAGGGCGGCGCCGGAGGAGATGCCAACCAGTACGCCCTCCTCATGTCCCAGTCGACGGCCCGCTGCGAACGCGTCCTCTGCGGCGATGGGCATGATCTTGTCGTAGATAGACGTGTCGAGCGCCTTCGGCACAAAGCCGGCGCCGATGCCCTGGATCTTGTGGGGGCCGGGCTTGCCGCCGGACAGCACGGGCGAGTCGGCGGGTTCAACGGCAACAACCTCTACCTGCGGGTTTTGCTTCTTGAGGTAGCGGCCGGTGCCGGTGATGGTGCCGCCGGTGCCCACGCCGGCAACCAGGATATCGACCTTGCCGTCGGTGTCCTCCCAAATCTCCGGACCCGTGGTCGCCTCATGGATGGCGGGGTTGGCGGGGTTTACAAACTGGCCGGCGATCATGCTCTTGGGGGTCTCGCGCGCCAGCTCCTCGGCCTTGGCGATAGCGCCCTTCATGCCCAGCGGGCCTTCGGTCAGCACCAGCTCGGCGCCGTAGCCGCGCATAAGCTGGCGGCGCTCCACGCTCATGGTCTCGGGCATGGTGATGATCAGGCGGTAGCCGCGGGCGGCGGCGACGCTGGACAGGCCGACGCCGGTGTTGCCGCTGGTGGGCTCGATGATGGTGTAGCCGTCGTTGCGACGGATCTTGCCCGTGCGCTCCGCCTCGTCCAACATCGCCTTGGCGATACGGTCCTTGGCGGAACCCGCGGGGTTGAAGTACTCAAGCTTTACCAGCACGCGCGCGGCCAGGTTGTCCGCCGCCTCGATGTTGGTGACCTCCAGCAGCGGGGTATGTCCGATAAGCTGGTCGATCGAAGTGTATACCTTGCTCATGAGAGCCTCCTTCTTGCAATAGCTGCGTGCACGGGTCGTGCGAATTTTGCTATAAATCCTATAACCCACATGAATAGTATGGAATAGTCGACATCGATAGTTAATTTTATACATATATCCCTGTCAAGCATCCGAAAGCGCTCGCCGGCAAATGAGACCGCATGTTAACAAAAATACCTTGTCAGAGGTACTTTTTTAACCGCGGCGGCGCGTGGGCAATCTGTGTACTTCGCTCTATCCATTCATCTGGAATAAAACCCCTCTTGTCCGGGTTTTTGCAACGTCTACCGCGCCGCCGACGGATAGGAGCGCCACTTGCGCAGCGGTCTGCTAGGATAAGGCTACCAATCACGTCGGAAGGTGGAAGTAATGCTGGTATCCACAAAGGGACGCTACGCGCTGCGCGTTATGGTCGATCTTGCGGAGCATCAGGGCGAGGGGCGTATCCCCTTGAAGAAGATCGCGGAGCGCCAGGGCGTCTCCGAGAAGTATCTGGAAAACATCTTGGCGACCTTGGTCCGCAACGGCATGTTGTCCGGTATGCGCGGCAAAGGCGGCGGCTATCGTCTTACGCGCAACCCGTCTGATTACAGCGTGGGAGAGATCCTGCGTCTTACCGAGGGCAGCTTAGCCCCGGTTTCCTGCCTGGATGGTACGTGCAGCGGTTGCGAGCGCGCGGCAGATTGCCCTACGGTGGGGATGTGGTCCAAGCTGGACAGCATGATTACCAGCTACCTGGATAGCGTCACCATCGAGGATTTGCGCTGCTCGCCGCGCGGCATCGACTACGTGATCTAGCGTCTGACAGCGCAGGCGGGTGCGTGTTTGCTGCCCGCCGGTTTCGCTTTAACAGCTGAACGCATGGAGGCGGGCCCTTGGGGGTCCGCTTTTCTGTGCCCGGCTAACGATCGGTGCGTCTTTCGACGCGTACCCTTGCGCACTTGTTGAGGATAATTGCATCGATTTCCGCTACCCCCAATGTATACCTTGCGCCCCCAAGCCGCTCTACCTTAGGCGAAGCGCAACGAATATAGTCTCTACTAGGCAAAACCTGAAATCGATGCAATTATGCTTGAGAATTGCACAGGTAAGTCAAGCCGACACTTCGCGGGCGAGCAAAATACCTCCTGGCGACAGAAGATTCGCGAGTCGTCGCATTTGTGAAAAGCAAATTGAACCAAATTCTCAAGGAGTTCAATTCCGGACCGTGCTATGCTCCCAACTAAATTGAACTTTGCCTCTAAATTGAACCAAGCAAAGAGGTCCAACAATAAGAGCGCCGTTCAAATTGAACTATTGGAGGTCAACGTGGCCAATACCATATTCAGCGACCGCTTAGCACAGGCTTTGGAGCACCGCGGCATGCGCCAGTCGGACCTTATCCGTATCGCGGCGCAGCAGGGCATCAAGCTTGGAAAAAGCCAGGTCAGCCAGTATGTAAGCGGTAAGACGATGCCCCGGGCGGACGTGGTGCGCGATATCGCGTCAGTGTTGGGCGTGGACCAGGAATGGCTTGCAGGCCAAGAAGGGCGGGCGGCCGATCCTTCGGCGTCTACGGCACAGGCCCCCGCGGCATCGCCGCCGGCGGGCGCATCGGCAAACGGCACCACGTCCGTCGCCGTTGCCTCGGCGGCCGCAGCTCCAGAACCCGGAGCCCCCGCACCCGGCCCCGCCACCGCAGAGCAAGCCTCAATAAGCGAGGCGGCTGCAGGCGATGCCGTGCCACCCGCCACCCCTACGCAATCCACCCAGCAGCAACCCACAAGGAGCACCCCCATGCGCGAGTTCAAAAAGTCCTCCAAGCTCGATAACGTCCTGTACGATGTCCGCGGCCCCGTGGTCGACGAGGCCAGCCGCATGGAGGCGGAGGGCCTTCGCATCCTCAAGCTCAACATCGGCAACCCCGCGCCCTTCGGCTTCCGCACCCCGGACGAGGTGGTGCAGGACATGCGCCACCAACTGCCGGACTGCGAGGGCTATTCCGACTCCAAGGGCCTTTTCTCCGCGCGCAAGGCCATCATGCAGTACGCGCAGCTCAAACATATCCCCAACGTGGACATGGACAGCATCTACACCGGCAACGGCGTGTCCGAGCTCATCAATCTGTGCATGCAGGCGCTGCTCGACACGGGCGACGAGATCTTGATCCCCAGCCCGGACTATCCGCTGTGGACCGCGTGCGCCACGCTCTCCGGCGGCACGCCCGTGCACTACATCTGCGACGAGGAAGCGGAGTGGTACCCGGACCTCAAGGACATCGAGTCCAAGATCACCCCGCGCACCAAGGCCATCGTCATCATCAACCCCAACAACCCCACGGGCGCCCTGTACCCGCGCGAGGTGCTGGAGGGCATCGTCGAGATCGCGCGCAAGCACCAGCTCATGATCTTCTCCGATGAGATCTACGACCGCCTGGTCATGGACGACCTTGAGCACGTCTCCATCGCCTCGCTCGCGCCCGACCTGTTCTGCATCACGTTCTCCGGCCTGTCCAAGAGCCACATGATCGCCGGCTACCGCATCGGCTGGATGGTGCTCTCTGGCAACAAGCGCTGCGCGCGCGACTTCATCACGGGCATCAACATGCTGTCCAACATGCGCCTGTGCTCCAACGTGCCGGCGCAGTCCATTGTGCAGACGGCGCTGGGCGGGCACCAGTCCGTCAAGGGCTACGTGGTGCCGGGCGGCCGCATCTACGACCAGCGCGAGTACGTCTACAAGGCGCTCAACGAGATCCCGGGCATCACCGCGGTCAAGCCCAAGGCGGCCTTCTATATCTTCCCCAAGATCGACGTCAAGAAGTTCAACATCACCAACGACGAGCAGTTCGCGCTCGACCTGCTGCATGAGAAGCGCGTCCTCATCGTGCCGGGCAAGGGATTCAACTGGCACAAGCCCGACCACTTCCGCGTGGTCTACCTGCCCCGCATGGGCGTTCTGCGCGAGTGCATGGGGGACCTTGCCGACTTCATGGCCCACTACCGCCAGGCCTAACCCGGACGTACAGGAGGGGGGCAGGCACCGGCGCCACCTCTCTCGTACATAGCCGCGCTCGGCTTCATGGCTGGGCGCGGTTTTTTGTTTTTGGACGAGGGCGGGGGTGCATTTGGACGAGGAGGGGCGCTTTTGGACGAGGAGGGGTCGTCCGTTCAAATTGACGCGTCCGACCGTTCGCCAGATGGCCGTCGAGTACTGCCGCCAGGGTGGTAGCATCTTTTGGCTTCAAGGATTTCGCGGCAGCGGACAAGGAGGACGGCATGCTTCAGTACGACTTCTTCTACGGCGCGAGGCGCAACATCTACCTCACCTTCGACTATCCCCGCGAGGTCGACGGCGAGCTCCGGGTTCCCGTGAGGTTCCAAAGGCTGCGGCCGGGCCGCGACCTCGACGACATCGCGGAGACGGTCGCGCCCGCGTGCTCCGAGTGGGACCGCCGGGGCTTCACGGACGAGGAGATGGCGGAGCTCGAGGCGTTCCTCGCTGACAACATGCGCGCCGTCATGGACGCGGCGGCCTCGGTCTTGGGGGACGACGAGGGCCTGGTCGAAATGGAGCTCGAGTTCGACCGCGGCACGGCTCTCATGGTCGAGCGCGCCGCGTACTCCGAGGGGGTCTCGCCCGCGGAATTCATCAGGACGGCGGTCGGGCACATAATAGGGGAGGTCAAGAGCGGCGATGAATCCTTTATCGCCATGCTGCAAGAAGAATAGGCAATGACGGGCGACGGCTAACCCGCAATAAAGAAGACCCCTGCCGTGCCGCGTGTGCATCTTGGGTATACCGCGGGGTCTCGGTTAACCTTCAGTCGTCGCCCGCAGCGCGCAGCTCCCCATCGCAACGTTGGAGGACACCATGAAATCAGTATCCCTTACCGCGTTTAGAGACTCTATGGGCAGCTATATAAAGCAGGTCCATGCGGCCGGCAGGCCCATCCTCGTCACGTGCGGGGACCCACGGTCGAATATCGTTGTCATGAGCGCTCACGACTACGAAAACCTCATGGAAAACCTCTATGTCCTCTCGAACGAGTACCTTTCTCGCAAGATCGACCGCGGCTTGGCACAAACTCGGGAGGGCAAACTGCAGATCCATGAGCTCGTAGAGGTCGAGAGCGACTAGCGGGTAATGAGCCGCTGGACAATCATGGCTCGATCGAGCACCCGGCGCCAGCCAAAGATTCTTGGTGCGTGGACGAGTAATCCGTCTATCGGAAAGCACCGCAATCATGACCGTAGGCTCGTGCATGCTGTTAGCTCAAAAATGACATATATAATTGCTCGCATGGTATACTGTTAGCAAGAAACTAGCGTTATGGAGGTTTGAGCGTGAAAGAAGCGGGAACGGCAATTTATTTCAAGAGCGGCCAGGATTTGTTGGATCCGGACGAGCGAGCGAAGGCTATCGCGCGGGTGCAAAAGGCTATACGAGTAGCGATGCTGGAGAACGCGGAAGACGCTGCGGCAAGGGTTCGCCACTGTCCTCGCTGCGGGTCAGAAGCCGTTGTCAAGAAGGGTGTTTCCAAGGCAGGCGACCAGCGCTATCTCTGCAATGATTGTAGGCGAACGTATGGCGCACGTACCGAGCTGGTCTTCTGTCGCTCTCATTTGAGCAAGGACGTTTGGATGCGCTATGCCGAGTGCTTTGTGGACCAAAAGACGCTTCGCGTTTGCGCCAAAGAGTGCGGCGTATCTCTTAAGGTGGCGTTTACCATGCGGCATAGGATTATTGACCTCTTGTCGGCTCTTGATGGTCCCTCTTCTGTTGTTGATAAGACCAACTAACGTGCTGCTATCAGGAGGTTCCCATGGGCCGGGCAAATCCGTTTACGCCAGCAGCCGGGGCTGAGCCACCGGCCCTCATTGGGCGCGAGGATGTTCTTTTTGACTTTGAGGAATCCCTGCTGGCAGGCGTTGGCGCCCCCGCCCGGCTTATGCGCATAGCTGGTCCGCGCGGATCGGGTAAGACGGTTTTGCTCAATAAACTGAGCGAGATTGCTCGCAAACATGGATGGTGCGTTATTAATTCGACGGCGTACCAATCATGGTTCGATGATCTATGCCAGCATGTTATGCAGGCAGATCTAATCGGTGCCTCTGCAGAAGTTGATTTTGAGACGGTCCGCGCCTCGATTAAGAACAGTGCCGGGAAGATCGATGTCCGTGAAGTGCTTGATGCTCGGGTAGTCCCGCTTACCAAAATGGGCAAAGGCCTGTTGGTGACTGTCGATGAGGTTCAAGATGCTAGCAAGGAAGATTTTGCGCGCGTTGCTATCGCCGTGCAGCACCTCATTCGGGAGAAGAAGAACATCGCGTTCGCGTTTGCAGGGACCATGTCAGGAGTCAACGGCCTTCTATCGAATGGCGGGCCGGAGTTTATGCGCAGGGCGTACTATGAGAATCTAACGTCTATCCCTCTAGATGCCGTTGTGGATTCGCTTGGTAAAACAATGCGCAAGGGCGGCCTTGAGATAGAGGATAAGGAGCTTAAGCGCGCCGCTGAGGCAACGGCGGGCTACGCATATCTGGTCCAGCTTGTTGGTTATAACATCTGGCGCGCCGTAGCGATGAAGAGTGGCGAGCTTGTTGCGACCAGCGAGGATGTCCAGGCGGGCATTGACCGTGCCATGGGCGAGTACGAGCGCGCGGTTATAGAAACGGCGATTGCCGGCATTAGCAAAAACGCGCTTAGATACCTGCTCGCCATGGCGCAGGATGCCACCGCGGCCTCTTCAACGGCGGATATAGCAGCCCGTATGGGCGTGCCCACCTCGTCGCTGTCATCAGCGCGCGCCCAGCTTATCGATCGACAGGTTATCGAATCTCCGGCGCACGGATACGTTGCCTTTTCGATTCCCTTCGCTCGAGAATTCCTCAACAAGAATCGTTCGAAGCTGCTCGCGCGTTACGGTATCGAGATGTAGCCAAGGGCAGCCCCCGCCGCTCGTCCCAAGTTCCTGTATACGCTGTGAAGCCACACCTTCTTCATGCGATTTCGCCGCAGCGCGCATACACTAATGAGCGGCCGAAAGGCCCAAGCTGGCGCGGCGAGGAGAATGCCGTGCCCGTTATCAATCAGCGGCCAATCAGAGTACATCAGATCAACGTCTAAGAGCAGCCCCACGCGCATGCAAAGGGGTCAATCGCAGCCCGCACGGCGGGTGCAACGTATTTTTGAACGCAATGGGAAGGCCGCCCAACACGCGCGGAAGCGCAGGAGGAAACATGTCTGAGATCAACGAGACTGTAGAGACCATGGACGAGAACGTAGAGACCATCGAGACCGTTGAGACTGCTGCCGAGGCAGTGGAGGAGGCCGCCGGCGAGCTGGCTGTCGCCGAGAACGAGACCGAGGCCGTCGTCGAGGCCGAGTCCGTCGAGGCTTCCGAGGAGGCCGTCGAGGCTGAGGAGCCCAACACCGACGACGAGCTGTTTGATAAGGCCAACCGCGCCGCCCGCCTGCTGCGCGCCCGTCGCGCCGTGATGGGTCGCGAGGCTGAGGCCCGTGCCGCCCGCATGGAGGACCTCAAGCGCGCTCTCAAGCTCCTGGAGCTCAAGCCCAAGATGGAGCAGAAGGAGATGGCAGACCTGCTGGGCATGCGTCTGCGCGAGCTGGACGCCCTGCTGGCCGAGGCCGAGGCTGCTGACATCGTGGCCCGCGTCGAGCCCGCCGACGAGCCCGATATGCGCAAGGTTGTTGTCTACACCGGTGAGGACGCCGTCGCTCGCGTTGGCGTGCTCGCTAAGAAGCAGGACAAGCTGGTTCCCAGCCTTGACGACGAGGAGACCGAGCAGCTGCTCGCCCTGCTGAGCAAGGTCATCGACCCCCTGACCGCTATG
>OLFX01002982.1_pt1 | contig 12260 bp, 5 predicted proteins | sample 1605091 | NCBI WGS metagenome assembly OLFX01 (sample SAMEA3888906, study PRJEB22519) | human gut metagenome | biome: human gut; feature: human-associated habitat; material: faeces | place: Denmark | collected 2012
GAGGGAGATTCCGCGGGTGGTTCTGCAAAGACAGCAAGAAGCCGTGCAACACAGGCAATTCTTCCTTTACGTGGTAAAATTCTGAATGTGGAAAAAGCGAGACTGGATAAAATTTACGGCAATGCCGAGATCAAAGCAATGATCACTGCATTTGGTACCGGAATTCATGAAGACTTTGATATTTCCAAGCTGCGTTATGACAAGATCATTATTATGACGGATGCCGATGTCGATGGTGCTCATATTGCGACACTGATGCTGACATTTTTATACCGTTTTATGCCGGAACTTATCAAGCAGGGACATGTATATCTTGCAACTCCGCCGCTTTACAAGATTGAGAAAAATAAAAATATCTGGTATGCGTACGATGACGCTGAATTAAACAATATCCTGGTTGAAATCGGACGTGATGGCAATAACAAAATCCAGCGTTACAAAGGACTTGGAGAGATGGATGCCGAGCAGCTCTGGGAGACGACTATGGATCCGGAAAAACGTATTTTAAAACGTGTTATGATCGATGAGGAAAATTCTTCGGAGATTGATGTGACATTTACGACTTTGATGGGTGACAAGGTAGAACCGAGACGTGAGTTTATCGAGGAAAATGCAAAGTATGTACAGAATCTGGATATTTAACAGATAGGTGCAGCCGGATTTTTAGAAAATGTGATCCGTTTGCAGAAGTTCGGATGACAGAGACGAGTTAGAAATGGAGAAGAAATCAGATGGATGATAAAATTTTTGATCAGATTCATGACGTCGATTTGAAAAAAACGATGGAAACATCCTATATCGATTATGCCATGAGTGTTATTGCACAGCGTGCGCTCCCGGATGTAAGGGATGGTTTAAAACCGGTACAGCGCCGTGTGCTTTACTCAATGATAGAGCTGAACAATGGTCCGGATAAGCCGCATCGTAAATGTGCGCGTATCGTCGGTGATACGATGGGTAAATACCATCCGCACGGGGACAGTTCTATTTATGGTGCACTTGTAAATATGGCACAGGAGTGGTCGACCAGATATCCGTTAGTTGACGGTCATGGAAACTTTGGTTCCGTGGACGGCGATGGCGCGGCTGCCATGCGATATACGGAGGCACGTCTCAGTAAAATTTCCATGGAAATGCTTGCCGATATCGGAAAAGACACCGTTGATTTCGTTCCAAACTTTGATGAGACGGAGAAAGAACCTACCGTTCTGCCATCCCGTTATCCGAACCTTTTAGTAAACGGAACTACCGGTATTGCCGTTGGTATGGCAACAAATATTCCGCCGCACAACCTGCGCGAAGTCATCAATGCCGTAGTAAAGATCATTGACAACAAAGTTGAGGAGGACCGCGATACCGATATCGAAGAATTACTCTCTATCGTCAAGGGACCGGACTTCCCTACCGGAGGCATGATTCTTGGAACAGCCGGGATTAATGAGGCTTACCGTACCGGACGTGGAAAAGTCCGTGTGCGTGCAATTACAGATATCGAACCAATGCAAAACGGCAAAAACCGTATCGTGGTAACCGAACTTCCGTACATGGTCAACAAAGCGAGACTGATCGAGAAGATCGCCGAGTTAGTCCGCGATAAAAAAGTGGATGGAATCACAGATCTGCGTGACGAGTCCGACCGCCAGGGTATGCGTATCTGTATCGAACTCCGCCGTGATGTCAATCCGAATGTCGTATTGAATTTACTTTACAAACATACACAGCTTCAGGATACGTTTGGCGTGATCATGTTAGCACTGGTAAATAACGAGCCGAAAGTTTTAAACCTCTACGACATGTTAAAGTATTACCTGATCCATCAGGAAGAGGTCGTTACCAGAAGAACCAAATACGAATTAAACAAAGCGGAAGAGCGCGCCCACATTTTAGAGGGCTTGCTGATCGCACTTGACAATATAGATGAAGTCATCAGCATCATAAGGAGCAGCCAGAATACGCAGGAAGCAAAATCACGTTTGATGGAGCGTTTCTCCTTAAGCGATGCACAGTCACAGGCAATTGTAGATATGCGTCTGCGTGCACTGACAGGTTTGGAACGTGAGAAACTCGAAGCAGAGTATGCAGAGCTGATGGACCGCATTGCAGAACTGCGTGCAATTTTGGCAGACAAGAAAAAACTGCTCGGCGTGATCCGTACGGAGATTCTGCTTATTGCGGATAAATACGGCGATGACAGAAGAACATCGATCGGATTTGACGAGTACGACATTTCCATGGAGGATCTGATTCCAGTAACAAACACTGTCATTACCATGACAAAATTAGGTTACATCAAGCGCATGAGCCTTGACAATTTCCGCGCACAGAACCGTGGTGGTAAGGGAATCAAGGGAATGGAGACGATCGATGACGATTACATCGAAGAACTTTTGATGACGACATCCCATCACTACATGATGTTCTTCACAAACACCGGACGTGTATACCGTATCAAGGCTTACGAGATTCCGGAGGCAAGCCGTACCGCAAGGGGAACTGCGATCGTAAACCTGCTCCAGCTCCAGCCGGGCGAGAAAATTACGGCAGTTATCCCGATTCGTGAATACACGGAAGGACATTTCCTGTTCATGGCGACAAAGAAAGGCATTGTGAAGAAAACACCGATCACCGACTATGCAAATGTCAGAAAGACAGGACTTGCTGCGATCAGTTTAAGGGAAGATGATGAGCTGATCGAGGTAAAAAAGACAGATAACAATCAGGATGTTTTCTTAGTGACGAAATATGGTCAGTGTATCCGGTTTAAAGAGACAGATGTAAGAAAAACAGGCCGTACTTCCATGGGAGTCATCGGTATGAATCTTACGGATGGGGATGAAGTTATCGGTATGCAGATGCAGTCCCAGGGGGATGCACTCATGATCGTTTCAGAAAAAGGTCTTGGAAAATGTACACTGATCTCCGAATTTACCACGCAGAACCGTGGCGGTAAGGGTGTAAAATGTTACAAGATCACCGAAAAGACTGGAAATATTGTCGGCGTGAAAGCGGTAAACCAGGACAATGAACTGATGCTGATCACCACCGAAGGAATTATTATCCGTATCAAAGTCAGTGATACAACGTTGCTCGGAAGAATTACTTCCGGTGTCAAACTCATCAACTTAGATGAGAATGTCACGGTGGCAAGTATCGCAAAAGTCCGTGAGGATAAGAGTCTGATCGACAATGCAGACACATCCGAACTGCTCAGTGAGGAGGAAGAAAAGGAAAGTGCAGCCATCGCTGCGGAAAATGCAAAAAAGGCATCTGTAGAAAATACAGAGACAGACGACGAGCTGATGAAAGAACTGTTAGAGCGCGCAGAGGCTGATGGTTCCGAGGATGAGGAAGAATAGATAACCGTATAGTGAAGAAAGGGCAGAAGTTGAATGGAAAAAACAGTGTATGAACTAATGCATGGCGAAAAGGTAGTAGCAGACATTGGGACGAACGGAGTATGCACAGTTTTGGACAGGGCGTTTCTGCCCTTTTCGATTTATCTGGAGGATACAGCAGAAAACGATGATCTCGATATCCGCATGGATAACCTCACAAATTTTTATTACTGGTGTGCAACCCGTGTTCTGACACTTGACCGTGTCTATGCAAAGGAAATTTTAAACAGTATCGGAGCACTGCAGGCGCAGACCGACCGTGACCGTGCCAAAATAGCGCTGTCCTATCACTGTCTGTCACTGACTGATATTTTCTGGGTCAGGGAAAAAGGGGAGAATATCACATTTGCGCAGATCAATCTTTTTGAAAATCATCTGGATAATGCACTTGTAGATATTTCCCTGCGCGGAAAACAGATGACGGTAGAGAACAGTTACCTGATTGCTGACGATCTCTCAACCAACGGCGTGTTTCCAAAAGCGTGGATCAGGGAAAAAAATTCGTTTTCCCTTTTGAAAAATGGAAACAGCAGGGCTGTGGAAAATGAAATCCTCGCAAGTAAGATCTGCCGCTGTTTTGACTGCAGACAGGTGCTCTATGAGGAAAGTATGTTTGACGGACAGAAAGTTTCCAAAAGCAGGATCATTACGTCGGTGGATTACAGCATGGTATCAATGGAGGCATTTGAAATCTATGCAGCAAATCATGACATTCACGTTATGGATTTCGTGTTAAAGCTGGATGCATATACCTACTACATGATGAACCTGCTCGATTACCTGATTGGCAACACGGACCGCCACTGGGGAAACTGGGGATTTCTGGTGGACAACCGCACAAACCAGCCGGTACGCCTGTTTGATCTGATGGATCTCAACCAGACTTTTTTGGCATATGATACGCCAGATGGTGCAAATTGCATGACTACCGGAAACCGGAAAATGTCACAGCGTGAGGCTGCGGTGGAGGCGGTAAAAAAGATCGGGCTGAACCAGAGGGCTGAGATCAAAGATGAGTGGTTTGAAGGCAGGGAAAAAGAGAGGGAGATGTTCTGGTGCAGATTTGGAATATTAAAGGAACAATGGAAAGCGTAAAAATCTGAAGTTGCAAAGAGTGTGGGTTATGGAACAATTTTAAGTGAACAAGATTACGAATTGTGGAAAATGAGGGAGCAGATTGAAAAATTTGTTGAAAACCATAAGGTAAAAACTGTTATGTGAGACTTTAGAAAAAATGGAAAAACAAAAAACTTTGTTGTATGATGAAATGAAGCAAAACAATTAAAATGGGGTAATGTAGAAAGGTGGTACAAGCATATGAACTTGACAGCAATTCAAAGCAAAGTCACAAGAGGAAATTATGTCAATGTAAAAAAATCTGTAATTTTATCTGCCGAAAAGGAACAGCCGGCGGAAAATAAAGTGACAGGGCAGCAGTCTGAAGTTACGCGTCCGGTACATACGATTGTTTCCGATTCATCCGCTGCAAATCCGGTCCGGGATAAACTGCAGTCTGAGAGTGAGCAGATTCAGGATGATGGAGTAAAAGATTTATTTCAGCAGATGGTAAAATCCTATAAAAATTTAAACCTGCATCTGGTTGAATATGAGGAAGAATGTAAAGAGACTGAAGCAGCAAAAGACGGCGACCAGAATAAAAACAATATCATCAATGTAGATAGAAAAGTCATTTTATCAATGAAACAAAGCCAGGAATATGCAGAACGGGTCAATCATATTTTACAGAATGCAAATGAAGTGACAAGCGGATTTATCGAAGACTGTATACAGCATGCAAAAGAACTTTCAGACGATGAGACAATCTGTACGGTAGGAAAAATTGAGACAAAGCTCATAGATGATGGTGGCAAACCGGCACTGGTCACATCCGTGCATTTTGAATATACATCGAAACATTCGGATGAAGTGAGGGAACACAGATGGGACGGAAATGTGAAAAACCTGAAAAAAGAATATATACAGAAAATAGCAGAAAAATTTGAGGACAGAGTGGAAGAATTGTTAAGAGACAGGGAAGAAATATGAAAACCGGAAGAAGCAGAAAATATTATCTGATGGAAGCAGTTTTGATTCTGTTTAACATCTTGATCAATCTGATCATTTTTGCAGTTCCGCTCGCGGTAAATCAGATCATCAATGGAAAACTTGCACTGACGGATCGTGTGATAGCATTTATCATAGGGTTTATGCTGCTTGAGATTTGTATCCAGTTTGTCTATCTATTGATCGAGCTGCACATGCAAAAAGAGTACAAGAAAAATTTGTCGAAGGAAATTTACCAGAAAATCTATTCCATGAAATACGCATCAATCATAAAGTACGGTGCAACGTACCTGACGGAGCGGGCAGACTCGACGGTGCTCACATTGGCGAATCTGTATATTATGTCGGTCCCGATACTGACTGCAAAATCACTGGTTATTTTGTTGATCCTGTTATACTCCCTGACCATCAATAGTTTTATTTTTCTGGTAATGCTGTTTATCTTGATACTCAATGTGGCTGGATTTTATCTCCTGAATAAAAATTTACTGAAAAAATCAGCCGAGATGCAGCGGATTATTCCAAAGGAGCGAAAAGACATTTATCAGATCGCCAATCAGGTAGATTTTATCAAGCAGAATGAGGACAATACAAATCTGAATGACATACTTGAAAAACATTTAGAAATTATCGAACAGGAAAATAAAAGGGTAAATGTTTATGCGCGTGGGATGAGTGAAGTCATCGATTTTTTTAACATGTTCGCCCAAAACATTATTTTGATCGTGGTATTTTATATGTATCTGCAGGGGAATACAAAATTAAACAGCATTTTTACAATTTCGATTCTCATGTCGTATCTTTTACCTGCCATCTCAAATATTGTGAAGGTAAACCTGAATTTAAGAGAGGTAAAGGCAAGCCGGGAATTTTTACAGCTTGTGGAGGATGAGCAGGAACAGAGTGGAGATATAAAAATCGATCATATTGATGATGTCGCGGTCGATATGGAAAAACTTCAGACGATGGACGGGATCTTACTGGCAAAAGATATTCATATCCAGGCAAAAAAGGGAGATATCATTGGAATCGTGGGGGAGTCCGGTTGTGGAAAAACGACACTGATGAAAAGTATTTTAAAATTCTGGGATCAGAATACCGGAATTAAGATCAATGGAATCCCGCTGGAGAATATTGAAAACCATTCCTTTCGGAAACAAATGTCATTTTATTCGCAGAATGTGCCAATCATAACAGGTTCATTTTATGATAACTTAAACTTTGGGCGCAGGAAAATGGAACCGGAGGTATACCAGAACATTCGTTTTTTAGATAAATTTACAAAAGAACGTGATATCTTTACACCTTTTATTCTGGAAAATGGCAACAATCTGTCCGGCGGTGATAAACAAAGAATCGCACTGGCTAGAATGTATACCGAGGAGGCAGAGGTTCTGATTTTAGACGAACCGACAAGTTCACTGGATGAAACGACCGAAAAGGATATTTTAGATGGGATCAGCCACTGCCCGGATAAGATTATCTTTCTGATCACACATCGAAAAGAGAATTTGAGGTACTGTAATAAAATTTACCAGATCCGTGACAAAAGAATGGTAAGCGTGAAAAACGTTGATGAGTTATCAAAATAAGTCAGAACAAAAAAACAGGGTGGCAGCACCCTGTTTTTTTACCATCCACCGCCTAAAACCGACCACCTGCCGCAAATCAGTAGAAACCGTTCCAGACATTGCCTATAATGACATCAGAAAGGAGGAAGTGAGAAAATGCAAATAGAAATAAAACTCGACGAATCCTGCAAAGAACCCAAGATCATCATCCATACAGACAGGATGACCGAAGAAGTATCGCAGATCGTAAAGCTGCTGTCGGAGGAAAAACCGGAAGTCTTTGCGGCGATTCACGAGAATGGCGAAATCATTTTGTTAGAACAGACGGAAATAATACGGATCTATGCAGAAAACGACCGGGTATATGCAAAGACAAAAGACGGCAGCTACCGGTTAAAGGCAAGGCTGTATGAGTTAGAGGAGAGACTGAACAAAAAAATGTTTATCCGCATCTCCAATTCGGAGATCATTAACCTGAAAGAAGTAAAAAAATTTGACTTAAGTTTTTCCGGGACGATCTGTGTTTTGATGTCAGACAAAACAGCAACGTATGTTTCAAGGCGTTACGTCAGAAAAATCAAACAGGTATTGGGATTATAGAAATGGTGGTGTGTGTGAAAAATATATTTTTCACACACAGGAATGGAGGTTATCATGAAAAAAAGAATTTTATGCAGAGCGCTTACAGGTGCGCCGATCGGTCTGGCAATCAGTACTGTAATCACAATTTTTTATTCACTCATATACGGTGACGGAAATTATTATCCGGTCGTCCCGGCATTGGTGGAGCAGTGTGGAAATGAAATTAATGCGGTCGTGGCGCAGATGATCGCATCTTTGCTGTACGGTGCAGTCTGGGCAGGCGCGTCCGTGATATGGGAGATGGATGACTGGAGCCTGCTGCGGCAGACAGTGACTCATCTGCTGGCAGGTTCGATTGCAACATTTCCGGTTGCATATCTGATGTATTGGATGAAACATAGCATTGCAGGGGTCGTTGTATATTTTGCAATATTTATCGGAATCTATGTTGGAATCTGGATCACATTATACAGCAGGGCAAAGAGAGAGGTCACAAAGCTGAATGAAAAAGTAAGTTTACAAAACCGGTAAGAGATCTGTTTTTTATTGCAAAACACCGCTCCATTTGCAGGTATTTTTCTAAAAAAAGAAATGATACATTGAAGAAAATGAGAAACTTGCAGAAGGGGGACTGCTGTACGGAACACAGGTTCTTACAGCAGCAAGGCAGAAAATGGAAAAAAATATAAAATTTGAACAGAATACACCGCTGTGGGATAACAGTCTTTCGATAGAAGAACGTCTTGACTATCTGACAGGGGAAATGACGCTTGAAGAAAAAATACACTGTCTGACAACCGGATGCTCTGACATTCCGAGGCTTGGAATCCGGGCAACTTATATGGGCGGTGAGGCTGCACACGGGATTGAGGCGAGACATGACCAGGCATTTAATAAAGGGGAGCCGGAGCCGACCACAGCTTTCACTCAGCCGATCGGTATGAGTGCGAGTTTTGACAGGGAGTTGATCAGAGAATGTGGTCGCGCTGTCGGCGAGGAAGCCAGGGCTTTGTATACAAGAAATGGTGGAGGCGGGCTCTGCCGCTGGGCGCCAACGATTGATATGGAGCGCGATCCGAGATGGGGAAGGACGGAAGAGTCATACGGCGAAGATCCGTATCTGACCGGAGAGATGGCGGGCGCATATATCCGCGGTATGAGGGGCGAGGATCCTTTTTATATCCGCTGCGGGGCAACGCTGAAACATTTTTACGCAAACAATGTGGAGAAAGACCGCATTAAGATCTCATCTTCCGTGGACCGGAGAAATAAAAACGAATATTATTTAAAACCGTTCAAAAAGGCGATCATGGAGGGCGGCGCGGAGGCAGTCATGACCTCCTACAATGAGATCAACGGGATTCCGGCGATCGTCAATGACGAGGTGCGCCATGTCCTAAAAGGCACCTATGGACTGCCCGGGCATGTTGTCTGTGACGGAGGTGATTTTTCACAGACGGTGAACGATCATCATTTTTATCAGACGCACGGGGAAACACTGGCAAATGGCCTGAAGGCTGGTGTTGACTGTTTCACGGATGATGGAGAGATTGTTTATGCTGCGGCAAGGGAGGCATTGGATAACGGCTGGATCACGGAAAAAGATATTGATGAATCGGTGCGCAATTCATTCCGGACAAGGATAAGGCTTGGCATGTTTGACAAAGAGGGCGACTGCCCGTATCAGAACATGGGCGAAGAATATATCAACAATGAGGAACATCAGGAGCTTGCCCGTAAAATGGCGGCTGAGGCGGTTGTCCTTTTGAAAAATGAAAACGCAATTCTTCCGTTGGATGAAAATGCAGTAAAAAATGTAGCAGTAGTAGGTCCACTCTCTGATGTGTGGTATAAGGACTGGTATTGTGGCATCCCTCCTTATGAGGTTACTGTCTTAGATGGGATCAAAGAAGCATTTCCAAATGCAAAGATCAGCCATGAGACAGGACTTTCTGAGATCCGCATCCGTTTGACGGATCAAACCGGTAATAACTGCTATGTGGGACTGGATGAAAATACCCGGTTAAAACTGGTAACAAAAGAACAGGCAGAAACATTTATTTTGAATGACTGGGGCTGTGGCAGTATGACACTGGTGGCAAAAAGCAACGGCAGATTTGTCACTTTAGAGGAGGATACAGATATCATCAAGGCGGACAAAAAAGAAGCCTTTGGGTGGTTTGTCCGTGAGTTGTGGAATTTGAAGCAGGAAAAAAACGGTTTTACACTGGAAAGCTGGAATAAGAAGCAGGTAATTGTGGATAAAGATGGTCATTTTTCGATCTGCGTGGATAATCCGCCGGCAAGATTTGAGATAGAGATCGTAAAAGACGGGAAAACTGCTGCGGAGAAAACAGTGAAAGGAGCTGATCATGTGATAGCAGTCATTGGCTGCAATCCGGTCATCAACAGCAAAGAGGAAGTTGACCGCACCACGATCGCACTTCCGACGGAGCAGGAAGAACTGGTAAAACGGGTGGCAGCCGTGAATCCAAACACCATTGTGGCTTTGATCAGCAACTATCCGTATGCCATCGGTGAACTGGAGAAAAAAGTTCCGGCGATCCTGCTGTCTGCATCGGGCAGTCAGGAACTTGGTCATGGAATCGCAGATGTGCTGACCGGAAAAGCAGCAGCTGCGGGACGATTAAATATGACATGGTACCGTTCGGATGAAGATCTGCCGGATATGAACGACTATGATATCATTCAGGGAAAACGCACTTACCAGTATTTTGACAGAGAAGTGCTCTATCCGTTTGGATATGGTCTGACTTATGCAGCATTTTCCTACGAAAAAATGCAGATCAAAAAAGAACGCGGCTGTATCAAAGTGAGCTGTTTTATCAAAAATACCGGGGAAAGAAGTGCCGATGAAGTAGTACAGCTTTATGTGCATAAAAAGGGTTCCCGTGTGCAGCGTCCGATCCGGCAGTTTGTTGGGTTTGAGCGCATTCATGATATTCAGCCCAAAGAAACCAGAAAGGTCACATTTATGGTACAGTTGTGGGAGTTAGAATACTATGATGTGATCTCAGAGCGCATGATCTTAGAAGACGGAATGTATCAATTCATGGCAGGCGCATCGTCACAGGATATCCGCTTAGAACAGAGTATTGAAATTGACGGAACACATGCCGGAAAAAGAAATCCGTTCCAGGCAACTGCTGCCGACTGTTATGATGCATATGACCACATGTTTTTACATCGGGGAATCAACGGTTCATCCTGTGTGATTCCTGGCTGTGCCGGAGATGATCCGGATGAGATGAAAGAACAGCCGGTGAGTGGAAAGTTAATTTATCATGATTTTGTATTCAGCAAAAAGCCGCTCAGGCTGAACATCACGTTAAAAGTATTAGAACCGGTCAAGGTGACTGTGACAGGGAAAAATGTCGCAACAGTCACTGCAGAGCCGGTGGACTGTTACCGGATGTTAGAGATGGATCTGCCGGAAAATTTTATTGAAACCGGAAAACCGGAAACCATTCAGATCCAGGTGGAGGGAAAATGTAAGATATCCAAATTTGTGTTTGCCTGATAAAAAATTCACAATTGAACCGCGCGCAGTGAAGTGTTATAGTATGTTCTGGATGATATTCCGTATACAGGAAATCATACCAGAACATATTTTTTATCAGAAAAAGAATATAAAACCAGGAAAACCGCTTGTATCCGTCAGTCGACGGAATGAGACAGTCGCATGCTGCTTCACAAAACGGGGAGTGAAATCCGGTTCACATTTTGCTCCGCCAGACAAAGGGGGAAAATCCCCTGTCCGTCAGAGGAGGATTGCATGCAGATCAGTTTTATTGGCGCCGGGAAGGTCGGCGTGTCACTCGGAAAATATTTTATCAGTAAGGGCAGGAAAGTAGGAGGTTATTATAGTCTGAGCCCAAAGTCTGCCGCATGGGCGGCAAATTTTACAAACACAAAGCAATATCAAAGTATCGAAGAAATCATTAGCAGCAGCGACATGATCTTTTTTACCGTGCCCGATGATAAGATCGGGGAAGTATGGGAGGCGGCAAAACCGTATGCCCACGGTAAAATCATTGCACACTGCAGTGGGATTCACAGTTCAAACATCTTTTCTGATATAGATCGTACTGGTAGTATGGCCTATTCTATTCATCCACTCTGTGCCGTCAGTGACAGGGAAACATCCTGGCAGGCACTTGGTGACGTACTGTTCACCATTGAGGGGGATGAGCGAAATATCTCCAATATCCAGAACATGTTTGCGCAGATGGGAAACCGGACGTGTTTTATTTCTGCGGAAAACAAAATCAAATATCATGCAGCGGCATCTCTGGCATCGAACCACATGACAGCGGTATTTTTTATGGCGCAAAAACTATTCTTAGAGTGTGGTTTTTCAATGCAGCAGGCAAACTGGGAATTGTACCGGCTTGCAAAAGGCAATCTGGAAAATATCCACGCGCAGGGATGTATTAATTCCCTGACCGGACCTGTGGAGCGCGGGGACAAAAATACCGTACAGAAACATATGGATGCATTAGATGCTGACATGAAAAATGCCTATCTGGAAAATGCAAAGCAGCTTTTAGAGATCGCAGAGCAGAAAAATCCGGACAGAGATTATGCGGCAATGAGAGAAATTCTCATGCCGACAGAGATTGGAGAA
>OLFX01002984.1_pt1 | contig 12248 bp, 8 predicted proteins | sample 1605091 | NCBI WGS metagenome assembly OLFX01 (sample SAMEA3888906, study PRJEB22519) | human gut metagenome | biome: human gut; feature: human-associated habitat; material: faeces | place: Denmark | collected 2012
CTGAAAGCTTATCTTGATACAGCCTGCCCGGGTGTGGAATTTATCGTTTCCGAAAGCGAACGCCCGCCGATGGAAACGCTTTGAAACAGAACAGAAAGGCGCTTTTTAAAAGCGATGGTTTTATAAAATGGCACTGGATGGTGTATTTTTACGACATTTAAAAGAGGAAATCGGCACGTCCTTGCTCGGCACGCGCGTAGACCGTGTGTTTCAGCCGAACCGCGATGAGCTGATTCTCGCATTTCGCGGCTTCAGCGCCGCATATAAGCTACTCATTTCTGCCCGTGCAAACAGTGCGCGTGTCAATCTGACGACGATTCCGGTGGAAAACCCGCAGCAGCCGCCGATGCTGTGCATGCTTTTGCGCAAGAAATTGCAGGGTGCAAAGCTTTTGGAGATTACGCAGCCCGACTTGGAGCGTGCGCTCATGCTGAAATTCGACAGCGTGAACGAGCTCGGCGACCACGTGGAGCTGACGCTTGCCGTGGAGATTATGGGCCGGTACAGCAATATCATTTTGGTTGATGAAAACGGCAAAATCATCGATGCACTAAAACGCGTGGATGCCGAGATGTCTTCGGAGCGTCTTGTGTTGCCTGGGCTTTTATACCGCCTGCCGCCCCCGCAGGATAAGCTTTCCATGCTTACCTGCACGGTGGAGGAGATCATGGCGCGTATCGATGCTTTACCGCGTGATATGGAGCTTTCCAAAGCGTTAATGTCCGTTTTGCAGGGCATTTCGCCGATCATTGCGCGCGAGGTCGAAAACAGCGCGGGGCTGGGGCATGAGGTGTATGTGAAAAGCATGACGCCCCCGCAGCGCCGCCGTACGGAGATGTACGTGACGACGCTGATGGAGACGGCGAAAAACGTTTCCGGCACGCCGCATATTGTCATCGACCCGCAGAATAAACCGAAAGATTTCGCGTTTATGGACATTCGTCAGTACGGCAGCGCGATGACGGTCAGTGAAAAAGAGAGCTTTTCCGAAATGCTCGACGCGTTCTACGCCGAGCGCGACCAGATTGAGCGTATGCGCGTGAAAAGTCAGGATCTTCTGCGCCTGCTTGCGAATCACGCCGACCGTTTGAGCCGCAAGATCGCGAACCAGCAGGCAGAGCTTTCCGCATGCGCCGAGCGCGACACGCTGCGCATCAAGGGCGACCTGCTCAGTGCGAATATGTATGCGATTCAAAAGGGTGAAACATCCGTAAAGCTGCAAAATTTCTATGATGAGAATTTGGCGGAGCTTGAGATTGCGCTCGACCCGGCGCTCACGCCGCAGCAGAACGCGCAGAAATGCTATAAAAACTACCGCAAGGCGAAAACGGCGGAGGAAAAGCTGACCGAGCAGATTGGCCTTGCGCAGACGGAGCTGACGTATATCGACAGCGTGTTCGAATCGCTTGCCCTCGCCGAAAACGAACGTGATTTAAATGAGATTCGCGCCGAGCTTGCCGAACAGGGCTACGTGCGCCGCAGGGCGGGCAAAAAGAACCAGAAGCAGCCTGCGCTTTCCGCACCGCTCAAGTTCAAGACGAGCGACGGCTTCACGGTGCTTGTCGGGCGCAATAACCGCCAGAATGACAAGCTGACGATGAAGGACGCAAACAACAACGATATTTGGTTTCACACGAAGAACATCCCCGGCTCGCACACGGTGCTCGTCACAGACGGCAAGGCACCGACGGAGACCGCCATGGAGGAAGCCGCCGTGCTTGCCGCGCAGCACAGCCGCGCGAAGGATTCCGCGCAGGTGCCGGTCGATTACACGCAGATCCGCTATGTTTCAAAGCCGCAGGGCGCAAAGCCCGGCATGGTCATCTATGTGCAGTATAAGACCGTCTACGTAGATCCCACAACCGAGTCAAAAGCGAAACAGCAGTCATAAAAGAGGAATTCAGTCCTTTTTGGAGGAGTTAAAATGGAATTTCCGAAGTCTTTTATCCGCGCATCCGAAGCTTACAATACATTTGAACACCACGTGCCTGCGCCGTATCTGCGCCGCGCATTTCAGATCGATCATGAAGCCAAAGCAAACATTATCATCACGGCGCTCGGCTTTTATGAGCTGTATTTAAATGGCGAACGCATCACAAAGGGCCGTCTTGCGCCGTACATCAGCAATCCCGATGACCTTGTGTATTACGATACGTATGAGGTCACGCTCCGCGCGGGCGAAAATGTGCTTGGCGTGTGGCTTGGCAACGGCTTCACGAATAACCCCGGCGGGCATATCTGGGATTTCGACATCGCTGCATTCCGTGCCGCACCGCAAATGGCGCTGTGCCTGACGTACACGGACAAAAGCGGGGAGGCGCACTGCATTGAAAGTGACGAAACGTGGCGCACGGAATCGTCTCCGCTGCTGTTTGATGACTATCGCTTCGGTGAAATTTACGACGGCCGCTTGGAAATACCCGGCTGGAATACGATCGGATTTGACGACAGTGCATGGAAATTTGCCGAACGCGCCCCGCAGCCGCGCGGCGAAAAGCGCCTGTGTACTGCGGAGCCGATTGACATCGTAAATGAATTAAAACCCATCTCCGTTACGAAAACGGAAAAGGGCTATCTGTACGATTTCGGTATCAACACCGCCGGTGTGTGCCGCTTGTGCGTGCGCGGCGAGCTTGACCAGCGCATAGAACTTCGGCACGGCGAGCACTTGAAGGACGGCCTGCCGGACGTGGAAAATATCTGGTTTAAGCGTGAGCACTGGGCGCGCGACCTCGAATATGTCCACAAAGACGTGTATACCTGCCGCGGCGACGGGGAAGAGGTATATACACCGGCGTTTACGTATCACGGTTTCCGTTATGTGCTCGTCAGCGGCATCACCGAAGCGCAAGCGACGGAAGACCTGCTTACAGCGCTTGAGATGCACTCGCTGCTCGAAGAGCGCGGCGGTTTCTCCTGCTCGGATGAGACCGCGAACAAATTGCAGCAGATGACGCGGCAATCGGACGTGACGAATTTCTATTATTTCCCGACAGACTGCCCACAGCGCGAGAAAAACGGCTGGACGGCCGACGCGGCACTTTCTTCCGAACATATTTTGCTGAACCTCGGCGCAGAAAAGAGTTACCGCGAATGGCTGCGTGCCATTGTGAAAGCACAGGATAATAACGGCGCACTGCCCGGCATCGTACCCACAAGCGGCTGGGGCTTTGCCTGGGGCAACGGCCCCGCGTGGGACAGCGTACTCATCGAGCTGCCGTACAGATTATATCAGTACCGCGGCGATTTGGATTCCGCCGAACTGTGCGCCCCGGCGATCATCCAATACCTGCACTATCTCACAACGCGTATGGACGCGCACGACCTGCTCGCCATCGGCCTTGGCGACTGGTGTCCGCCGGGACGCGAAGCGCACGAGTATAAATCGCCGCTCGCATTCACCGATACGGTGCTCTCAAAGGACATGGCGGATAAAGCCGCGTTTCTGTTCGATAAGCTCAATATGCCGGAGCAGGCGGCGTTTGCCCGCGCGCTTTCCAAGCGCTGGAAAGCTGCCGTGCGCAAGTATCTCATCGACGAGAACACTATGCTCGCTGCCGGCAACTGCCAGACTTCGCAGGCCATGGCCATCTACTACAACATTTTCGAGCCCGCAGAGCGCAAGGCGGCGTTTGAGCAGCTCATTAACCTCATTGAGGAGCAGGAGTATCACCTCGATGTCGGCGTGCTCGGCGGACGCGTGCTGTTCCATGTTTTGACGGATTTCGGGTACAGCGACCTCGCGTTCTCCATGATTACCCGCCCGGATTATCCGTCCTACGGCAACTGGATCGCACGCGGTGCCACGACGCTGTGGGAGGTGTTTCAGCCCGAGGGCAGTGATCGCATCGGCTCACTGAATCACCACTTCTGGGGCGACATTAGCAGCTGGTTTACGCAGGCGCTCTCCGGTATCCGCATGGCGCCGCACGGTGAACCGAATGAGGTGGATTTCCGCCCGTCGTTCATCTCGCGCCTCACACATGCCGAAGCGTTCCACATTGCACCCGCAGGCCGCATCGCTTCCGCATGGGAGAGGGATGAGGACGATGTCATTGTGTTGACGGTTGAGCTGCCAAGCACCATGCACGGCGTTATTCGTCTTGAAAGCGGCTATGTCTTTGAAGATGGCCTCGCTTACAAAGCTGCCGAAAGCGGAACATACCGCATTCACAGCATCGAATAAACGGCGATATTTTTCGCTTTGCGAAAAAAGATCAATAAAAAAACAAAAAAGGGCTTGAAATTTGTAACCACCTGTGTTATAATCTTCAAGTACCAAACGGGGGCGTAGCTCAGCTGGGAGAGCGCTTGAATGGCATTCAAGAGGTCAACGGTTCGATCCCGTCCGTCTCCACCAAAGTCCTGATTTTCTTCGGAAAATCAGGACTTTTTGCTATATGCGGAACTTTTGAAAAAATCGAGGAAATCGAAACAGGGCATACCGCGTTAAAGATGAAATGCTTTTGCAGTATGCCCTTGATTTTTTCTGAATGGCGCGTTATAATAGATTTGTGGGTTAGAAGAAACTAACTTTTTACACGATGAAACGGAGTCGTTAAGGCTGAAAAGAGCAAAGCATTTAAAATGGCGTTCACACCGTTCACCCAAGCGCAACGTCTAAGATCATCATGGCGGTAAAGCCCACGGCAAAAAACACCGTGCCGATGTTGGAGTGCGTGCCCTGTGACATTTCGGGGACAAGCTCCTCTACGACGACGTACAGCATTGCTCCGGCGGCGAAGCTCAAAAGGTACGGCAGCGCCGGCACAATGAACTGGGCGGCCAAAACGGTCAGCACGGCACCGATGGGTTCCACCGCGCCGGAAAGCACGCCGTCCAAAAACGCACGCGACTTTTTCATGCCTTCAGCATGCAACGGCATGGAGATGATGGCGCCTTCGGGAAAATTTTGAATGGCAATGCCGAGCGAAAGTGCAAGTGCGCCTGCGGCGGTGATCTGTGCGTTGCCGGAAAGGTACCCAGCGTACACCACGCCTATGGCCATACCCTCCGGAATATTGTGCAGTGTGACGGCAAGCATCATCATTGTGGTGCGGTGCAGTCGGCTTTTCGGGCCTTCCGCCTGTTCGCTGCTGTGGTGCAGGTGGGGGATGGTGTGGTCAAGCAAAAGCAGGAACAAAACGCCTGCCCAAAACCCGACCGCTGCCGGCAGAAACGAGAGCTTGCCGAGCGCTGCGGATTGTTCTATGGCGGGGATTAATAAGCTCCATACCGAAGCCGCCACCATCACACCTGCCGCAAAGCCGGTCAGGCTGCGCTGTACGCGATCGCTGAGCGATTTTTTCATGAAGAACACGCACGCTGCGCCGAGCGAGGTGCCAAGAAACGGAATCAATATGCCGTAAAATGTTTCCATATGTATCCTCCGTATACAGTGAAATCGAATAAGTTAGTTTTGGCTAGCTTTCGAATATAGCATACATGAAATTAAAGCAGAAGTCAACCGTGAACCGAGAAATTCTATTTTGGCGCATAAAAGATCACTAGCAAGAAAATAGGGCGAAAAGACCAAATAGAGCGAAAATTTCACTTCTATTTTTGAATTCGAGTTAGAAGCTGCTAACTTTTAATACAATGCCGCACGCGGGCAACGGCCTCTTTTCCCGCAGTCAGAACATAATGTTAGGGGGCGCGTATCATGCGTGACGCGATACAACAAGAAGAGCAAAACACGATGTTGCTTGCGGAAAGTGACGGCTGTGCCGTGTGGCAGCTGCGCAACGAGACGGGCGAGGGCACTGTGACATGCTATACCATTTTTCCGGGTGTGGAGCTTCGGTTTCGAGATCTGCACATGACGCACTGCGTATGCGGAAAGACCGACGACCGTATGCGGCTCACGATCGAGCACTGCCGCGAAGGGCGCATGGCCTACGCGTTGGAAGAAGGCGCTTTTTCCTATGTGAGCGCCGGTGAGATGAAGCTTGAAAACGGCGCGTCATGCTCGCAGAAGCTCGACTTGCCCTCCGGCCATTACCATGGACTCGTGGTCACGCTTGACCCGGAGCAGGCCTCGCGTTCCCTGCTGAATGTCATGTCGGGCTTTTCCGTTACCCCAGCGGCGATTTTGCGCCGCTTTGCGCCGATGCACTCGGCCTCGGCTCTGTGTGGCTCGGCACATGGCCGCAGATGGATCGCGTAGAAAAGCAAGCCGCACTGTTTAACCTGCCGGAGACCATCGTGCCGCATTCCATTCTTGCACTCGGCTATCCCGCAGAGGAGAATAAAGAACCGCGTGAAAGCCGCTACGAAGAAAACCGCGTGCATTTCGAAAAGTGGTAATAAAGGACGTTGCCCCGGCGGGCAGCGTCCTTTTCTCATACTTTGTTGTGCAGTGTGCCGAGTTGATAAAACGCCACGGCGCTTGCGGCGGCAACGTTCAGCGAGTCCACACCGTGCGACATGGGAATCTTCACCGTGTAGTCGCAATGCTCGATCGTTGTGTTTGCAAGGCCGTCACCCTCGGTGCCAAGCACAACGGCGAGCTTCGGCTCTTTCTCCAAACGCGGGTCAGAGAGGGGAAGCGTGTCGTCGCGCAGCGCCATGGCGGCCGTCTTAAAGCCGAGACCGTGCAGTGTATCCTGCCACGAAACGTCTTCGGGCAGATACGTCCACGGCACCTGAAAGACCGTGCCCATGCTCACGCGGCTCGCGCGGCGATACAGCGGGTCGCTGCCGGCGGCGGTCAATAAAACCGCGTCCATGCCGAGCGCCGCCGCACTGCGGAAGATTGCGCCGATGTTCGTGGGATTCATCACATTTTCGAGCACGGCAATGCGGCGCGCATTTGTGCAAACTTCCGCAACACTTTTCAAAGCCGGGCGGCGCATCGCACATAACATGCCGCGGGTTAGCTTAAAGCCCGTCAGCTGCGTCAAAACATCCAGCTCCGCCGTGTAAACGGGAATGTCTTCGGGGCAGCGAGATAGAATTTCTGCAGCCTTGCCCTCCACATGCTTCGTTTCCATTAAAAAAGAGAGCGGCACGCAGCCGCCGTCTAAGGCGCGGCCGATAACGAGCGGGCTTTCCGCAATGAACATTGCGTTTGCGGGGTCGGCGCGGTTGACAAGCTGGTTTTCCGTAAGCCGCGCAAAAACGTCCAGCTCCGGTGCGGAAAAGGACGTGATGGAAATGATGTTTGCCATAAAAACACACTTTCAATTATTTAATATTGAAGCTATCTAAGCTAAAGTAAAGCGAACGCACAAAGTTTTGCGCAAGCTTTTTCAAGAAGCTTAAACCGAACGCACGCGTTCGGTTGCGGTTTTTTTAGGGCAGCGCCCTAAATCGTCGTCCGCAGACGGTGAAATCTTTTTGCCTATCCAAAAGTCAGGAAGGGAAGCAAAACAGTCCGGTGGACTGTTTTGCTCGGGAAACCCAATTCGGGGGTTCCCGAACGATGAGTAGAGAGAGGCGTTAAAAAGCTGCAAAGCGCAAACCCGCCCCATATTCCCCAATATTTTATCACACCGCAAAGCAGAAAATCAAGTAGATAGGGTAGGGGGAACGCCACTTATAAAAAAAACCGCTCAAAAACGTAAAATTTTCATGAAATATCATTGACAAAGTATACAGCAAAGAGTAAAATACCCAGTGTATGAGGCGTTTACAGTTTATTCACAACGTCTCAAAATATTTCAGATCATCTGCGGCAGATCGCAGATACAGGAGGAAACACACATGAAAAAGGTATTGAGCATTGTTCTGGCGCTCGCGCTTCTCTGCGTCACCTTCGCAGCATGCGCAGGCAACGGAACCTCTTCCACAAGCTCTGCCTCTGAGGAATCCAGTGCTGTCAGCTCTGAATCCTCTGCAGAATCCGAGTCTTCCGCGTCTTCCGAGGAAAGCACTTCCACGGAAAAGACCAAGATCGGCATCCTTGCACCGGCTGTTACCCACGGTTGGGTCGCAGGCGTTGCATATTACGCTGAGCAGCGCTGCAAAGAGCTGAGCGACACTGTCGACTACAAGCTCTACACCAGCAACAACGCTGAGGAAATGACTTCTCAGATCGACGACCTCAAGTCCTGGGGCGCAGAAGCTATCGTTGCATTCCCGCAGTGGGAAGGCATGGAAGTGCCGATTCAGGAAGCGATCGATGACGGCATCGTTGTTGTAAACTTCGATATCGAGATCGCAGCGGACGGCGTTTACCGTGTATCCGGCGATAACGAATCCATGGGCGTTGAAGGCGCTAAGTACATTGTCGATAAAATCGGCACCACCGGCAAAGTCGTCGTTCTCGACGTTCCGACCTCCGGTTCCGTTGCAGAGCTCCGTAAGAAGGGCTTCCTCGACACCATGAAGGAAATTGCTCCGGATATGGAGATTGTTGAGTATGCTACGCAGTTCACCCGTGAAGCCGGTCAGGCTGACTTCGCCGACATCCTCACCAGCAACGATCACATCGACGCGGTTTACTCCATGGACGACGAGACTTCCATCGGTGTTCTGCAGGCTATTTCCGAAGCAAACCGTGACGACATTAAGGTCATCACCGGTGGCGGCGGCTGCCAGGAGTACTTCAACATGATGAAGGAAAACGAGAATATTTGGATTGAGTCTTCTCTTTACAGCCCGCTGATGGTCAAGGACGCTGTTGATATGGCACTTGACGTTCTCGCAGGCAAGGACGTAGAGCCGGTCAAGATTATCTCGACGACAGTTGTTGACAGAGACAACGTTGACGAGTACCTCGACCCGGAGAACACCGTTTACTAATTTAATAGTTCTGCAAAGGGGCTGTTGCGCAAGCAGCAGCCTTTTTTGTTAAAAGGGGATAGCCGTCTTCTATGGGCGGCAGATCTCCTATTTGTACGCCATACAGAAAGGAAAGTGTATGTATGACACTTGAAATGAAGGGGATCTACAAATCCTTCGGTGCAAACGATGTTCTGCGGGACGTTTCGTTTACCTTAAACGGCGGCGAGATCTGCGCGCTGCTCGGTGAAAACGGCGCCGGAAAATCTACCCTGATGAATATTCTCGGCGGCGTCCATCATGCGGATCAGGGCCAGATCCTGTTGGACGGCAAGCGCGTTGCGTTTCAAACGCCGGCGGATTCCCTGAAGCATGGCATTGCTTTTATCCATCAGGAATTAAACCTTATAAATGATCTTGCCATTTACGAGAATATGTTTATCGGCCACGAGCTGCGGAAGAAAAACCGTTTTCTGGATTCCGCCGCGATGATTGCGAAAACGAACGAAGTTTTCAAAAAAATGGACCTTGACCTCGACCCGCGTATCATGGTGCGCGACCTCGATGCTTCCTATAAGCAGATTGTCGAGATTGCCCGCGCACTTTTGATGGAGGCTTCCATCATCATCATGGACGAGCCGACCACTTCGCTTACGGAACCGGAAATTCGCCGTGTGTTCGATATGATGAATACGCTGAAAAAGAGCGGCGTAGGCATTGTGTTCATTTCTCATAAGCTGCGCGAGGTCATGGAGATTTGCACACGTTACACAGTGCTGCGAGACGGCAATATGGTTTCCTCCGGCCTTGTCTCGGAGACCTCTGTCGATATGCTGGCGCGCGACATGGTCGGTCACGATGTGCGCACACAGTCGCTCCGCCGTGAGAAAAAGATTGGTAATGTTATTTTAAGCGGCAAGGGTATGACGTTGGAGCCGCATTTCAGAAACGTCAGCTTTGAAGTGCACGCCGGCGAGGTGCTCGGTTTCACGGGCCTTTTGGGCGACGGCAGAAGCGAGCTGTTTCAGGCGGTTTTCGGCGCAATACACGGGGCTTCCGGTACGGTAGAAGTAGAGGGCAAGCCCGTGCATATCCGCACTACGGGGCAGGCGCTCAAGGCCGGCGTCGGCTATGTGCCGCGCAACCGCAAGGAAAACGGCATCATCAAGGATATGAGTATTCTTGAAAACGGCACGGTCGTCACATGGCCCAGAGACAGCAAGATGGGCTTTTTGCACTCGAAGAAGATTGAAAAGGATTTTGATGATCTCGAAAAAGAGCTGCACATTAAGCTCGGCTCCGCAAAAGATCTCATCGGCAGCCTTTCCGGCGGCAACCAGCAGAAGGTGGTGCTGGCAAAGTGGCTGGATGCAAACCCAAAGGTGCTTGTGTTCGATAACCCCACACAGGGCGTGGACGTAGGTGCTAAGGAGGAAATCTACGATATTATCCTGAAGCTCGCAGAGGCGGGCGTCGCCGTCATTGTGCTTTCCAGCGAGGCCCAGGAGATTATCCGCGTGTGCGACCGCACCGTTGTGATGTTCCACGGCAGCGTGCAGGGCGAGCTTGTCGGCGATGAAATGAATGAGCAGGCCATCATGCGCCTTGCAACAGGGGGACAGGTATAATGAACGAAAAAACAAACAAAAAGGGCTTTGGCGCATGGTTCCGCGATAATTGGAAGAATAATGCGCTGTTTTCCACAGGCATTGCACTGATCGTCATGGTTATTCTGCAGACGCTCGCGCTCGGCTTTAATTACGCAAGCTTCGGCGAATGGTTCGGCGCATGGATTAACAACTGGATGAACATTCTCCGTAACAACTCCAGCGTCGGTATCATCGCGCTCGGCATGACGTTCGTCATCATCTCCGGCGGCATTGATCTTGCCGTCGGCTCCACGCTCGTCGCGGTCGGCGCCATTACCATGACGCTCATCGACGCCGCAAACGGCGGCTGGCTCGGCGCGATCGGCCTTACCGGCGCACCTGCGTACATAGTTGCCATTCTGATCTCCGTCGCGGCCGGCATCATTTTCGGCGGCCTCAACGGCCTCATGGTCACTGCGGGCAAGATTCCGCCGTTTATCGCAACGCTCGGTGCCATGAAGATTCTGCGCAGTGTTACGCAGCAGTTCATGCAGTCCAGTTCGCCGAAGGTTCCGACGGGTTTTCAGCAGATCGCCCGTGTGAAGGTCGGCGGCCAGATGTTTATGCCGATCTTCTATTGGCTCCTCATCGCGCTCGTGCTGTACATCGTCTCTAAGAAGACCGTGTTCGGCCGCCACGTGTTCGCGGTCGGCTCCAACGAGAAGACGTCCCGTCTTTCCGGCATCAACGTCAATCGTGTAAAGCTCGGCGTATATGCGCTGATGGGCGCGGTTGTCGCTATCGCGGCCGTATTGCAGGTCTCCCGCATCGGCGCTATGGACCCGGCAAACGCCGGCAGCGGCTATGAGCTCGATTCCATCGCGGCGGTCATCGTCGGCGGCACCAGCATGTCCGGCGGCAAGGGCTCCGTTGTGGGTACTGTATTCGGTATGCTCATCATCGCCGTTATGAACAACCTCCTCAATCTCCTCGGCGTTCCGCCGTTCCTGCGCGAAGCCTTCAAGGGCGCGATCATCATCGCCGCCGTCCTGCTCCAGCGCAAGTCTTCCGATAACTGAACATAAACGGTATTTTGTAAGACCTTGTCGTAAGAAATCGCGAAAAGGTCTTACTTTTTTTGTAAAATAACGCGAAACAGCCCGATATTTTCAAATAGGGTTGATTTTTTGCGCTGCATATTCTATAATATACAAAGAAATAAAAATCCTTTCATGGATCATGGAGGCTGAATTTATGTTAGTATCTGCAAAGGAAATGCTGGACAAGGCTAAGGCAGGCAAATACGCTGTCGGTCAGTTCAACATCAATAACCTCGAATGGACAAAGGCTATCCTGCTCACGGCTCAGGAGAACAACTCCCCGGTCATCCTCGGTGTTTCCGAGGGCGCAGGTAAGTACATGTGCGGCTACAACACCGTAGTTGGCATGGTAAACGGCATGCTGGAGACCCTGAAGATCACGGTTCCGGTTGCTCTGCACCTCGACCACGGCTCCTACGAAGGCGCTAAGGCTTGCATCGAAGCAGGCTTCTCTTCCATCATGTTCGACGGTTCCCACTATCCGATCGAAGAGAACATCGCAAAGACCACCGAGCTCATCGGCATCGCTCATGCAAAGGGCATCTCCGTTGAGGCTGAGGTCGGCGCAATCGGCGGCGAGGAAGACGGCGTTATCGGCGGCGGTGAAGTTGCAGACCCGAAAGAATGCAAAATGATTGCTGACCTCGGCGTCGACATGCTCGCAGCAGGCATCGGCAACATCCACGGCAAGTACCCGGCAAACTGGAAGGGCCTGAACTTCGACGTTCTCGCTGAGATTCAGAAGCTCACCGGCACCATGCCGCTCGTTCTCCATGGCGGTACGGGCATCCCGGCCGACATGATCAAGGAAGCAATCTCCCTTGGCGTTTCCAAA
>OLFX01002991.1_pt1 | contig 12211 bp, 11 predicted proteins | sample 1605091 | NCBI WGS metagenome assembly OLFX01 (sample SAMEA3888906, study PRJEB22519) | human gut metagenome | biome: human gut; feature: human-associated habitat; material: faeces | place: Denmark | collected 2012
TTATCTCGTTTTCTAATGTGTTTATTACCTCCATTAAATTATTTCCTATGTTACAGCGACAGATACTTGTACTGTCGCTGAGAGGAGAAACATACGGAGTGATTGTTATATATTTTCAATATGTTTAATCACGGAATATGTTTCGACGAAGGGGTGGCGGGTCTCCCGCTAATAAAGGTGTTCGGCGGAACGCCGAACGCTCTGCTTGCCTCAGCTAAAGCTAAGCAAAAACGATACAATTCCTATGGCAAAATTAAGATGCTAATTGTACCTGTTACACTTGCCTAAGGCTTGCTACAACCGGCTCACAAATCGCCTACAATCGAGTTTTATGCTTTAGCCGATTATCTTTATTAAGTTTTTTGAAAGGGTTTTTAATTGTTTGTTGCTACTTTTGGATAATGGGGTAGCCTAAATATTTAGAACGGTGTATAGGTTTGATTCCTGACCGTTATCTGTGAACCTTTGTGCTATATTGATCCAACCACCGTTTTCAAGGTCTGTGAGCGCACGCCTTACTGTTGTGACAGATAAGTTGCAAGCCTTTGCTATTGTTTTAAGTGATGGATAGCATTGCCTTGTTTTCATATCCGAGCATCTTGACAGGTAGCAGTAAACAACGAATGCCCTCTTTTCAATTCCACTGCCGAATATGTCGTTTGGAACGCGAAAGTAATTACCTTCTTTTCTATTCAATTTTTCGCCTCCTTCGTACAGATACCATTTTTTGTACTATTGATTTGTTGTTATTGCCTGTATCACCTCCTTGTGATATTATGGTAGCAGAATTGAACAGCACCCCTCAACTTTTTGCGTGATGAATTGATGTTGGTGTTTTTTCGCAAAGATCAATTCTTCACAAGGAGATAGCAAGATGTCATTTGAATTAAGAATGGATAAAAAGAAAAGAGCATTCACATTGTCGAGTGGACAATACGAATGCTCTAATACTGTTAATGATGAAGTTATTAAAATTGTTTCGATTAACACATCATCTCTCAGGAGAAGGATGTGCATAACAAGAGAGAATGTAGATTACAAATATGAGCTTCTCAAAGAAAACATAAATGAAATAATAGAATTGCTTTCACTTGAGTTACCGGCAGTTGCTGAAATCATTAGTGATGAATACAAGTCCTTTGATATTGAACGCTGCTATGATGATTTGTATAATCTATTCTTTTTGATTATGTTTGATGGCTCACAGCTAACAGAACTTGCCATATCACAAAACGAATGTGAAGACAGATATGATTTACCAAGATTAGAAACCATACCTACATTTGATGCAAACATCAAGGTCGATTACAGTGATTGCAAAACAAATTATTGCTATATCATCAATAGTGTAACCGAATATATCAATATACTTTTCTATGCGTTTGTCAGCAACAGTCCCATTGTTTCCGTTTGCAATAACTGCGATAGACTATTTGTACCAAAGACTAAAAAGATAACCTTGTATTGCGATAGGACAACTAACGAACATACTACCTGCAAGCAAATCGGTGCAAGAAATAAGCACAATGACAAGATAGAAACCGATCCTGTGCTGAAAGCATATCAGTTGGAAAAGCACAGGATTGAAATGTACTGCCTTCGCAGTAAGCAAGACAAATATGATTTCTTTGATGATTACTTTGATTGGCTGAGAATATTTGAACCTAAAATAGCCGATTACAAAAACGGAAAGTATGATGGCGACAAGTTAATCGAAGAAATCAAAGCACAAACACCAAATTTCCAACCATACAGCAAAGGTAAAAATTTTGCCGATGAAGAAGGGTATTAGTTTATCAGAATTATTAAAGGAACTTATCGCAAAGCATTTGGAATAGGTTGTTCATTTGTCAATGATGTGACACTGAGATATTAAAAAATAAAAAGTATTGAGAAAAGGACAATTCATGGCGATTGAGTCCTTTCGAGATAGCGTGGGTTTGTGGTTATTCTTATTCTATCTTTTCTCAATCGCTTTTTCTATATCTTTTTTCTTTTTGGTGTCACATCTATTGTAACGCTACATTTCTGCTAACACAAATAGATGGTGTTCTGTTGAAAATAGTCGGATTTTTGTATATAATATTTGTTAGTAAATTTTAATGATAGGTAGGAATTTGATATGAGTGTAAAGCAACCATCTTTTGCAAGTTTGACAAAATACCTTTCGCAGCTCGACAAACACCATATCGGCATATGTATTATTGACAGAGAAAACGATGGGACACCGGAACATCCAATTCAGACGCCGTTTGTCGACTACTCCGATATGATACACCGCTTCATTGATGATGTGTATGAATATGTCGAAACTTACAAAGACCTTGAGCTTAACCAGTATGGCGAGATTTTGGAAAGAAACGGTCTTGAATGGGGTGAATCCATGTCTGCGGTGGATGTCTCAACGCTGGATGCACAATGCGTAATGGCTCTAATCTTGGGGGCAATTCGTGCTGAGCGATTCTGTGACGGAGCGTTGCTTGGGTTCTTTAGGGACGGAAGTATCCGGAAGTGGTTGACAAGATTAAAAGAAATTGATGGGGGCACAGTTTGACGATGAATAACGATATTATTCTTGAAACAAAATTAGTTGCTGAGATAAGGGGCGATTTTTATGTGCCCTCTTATCAGCGTGGATATAGATGGGGTGAAGTCGAAGTAACTCGTCTGTTGGACGATGTGTACCAAAACGGAAAAAAGAATTATTGCCTGCAGCCTGTTGTCGTTCGTAAAAAAGATGATATGTATGAACTCATCGATGGGCAGCAGAGACTCACAACGCTGTATCTTATCTACAAGTACATGAAGAATATAAATCCATTTTTCAGCGAGCCTGCGTTTACTCTCTCTTATCAGACACGAGAGCAATCTGCAGATTTTTTGAAGACCCTGGATATGTCAAAGCAGGATGACAATATCGACTTTTGGTTCATTGTCAACGCATATAAAACGATTCAGAAGTGGTTTGAACAGGATATGCAAATCCGTGTTATGCACATTTTTGAATATTTCAAAGAAGATGTCAAAATTATTTGGTACGAGGTCGGTGAAAGCGAGGACGCTATTTCTTTGTTTACCCGACTGAACATTGGCAAAATTCCTCTGACAAGTGCAGAGCTTGTAAAAGCTATGTTCCTTAGTCGTGATAATTCGGAGGGTATGAGCAGAGAAAAGCAAGAGGAAATTTCTCTGCAATGGGACAGCATAGAAAGAGAACTTCATAATGAATCCCTGTGGTATTTTTTGACCAATAGCGTCAAAAGCGAATACCAAACACGAATTGACCTCGTGCTTGACTTGATTTCCGGCAAAGAAGAAGCTGCTCGTGAAAAGTATTATACCTTCTTCAAACTTGATGAAATGCGAAAGGAAGTATCACTGGACGAAATTTGGAAAAAGATTTATCAGACTTTCCTTGTCTTAAAAGGATGGTATGAGGATCACGATTTGTATCATAAAATCGGTTATCTGATTGCATCCGGTACATCGCTACATATAATATTTACTCTGTCAAAGGATAAGAAGAAAACAGAGTTTAACGAAGCTCTTGACGAACTGATTAAAAAGAGCGTTGCTATTTCCGGTAACTACGCCGAACTAAGCTATGAGAAGCCTTTGGATTATAAGCGAATCAGTACGCTTCTGCTATTGTTTAATGTTGAATCTGTTAGAAAAGCAGACGGACACGCTCAACGGTTTCCGTTCGATAAGTTCAAGCATAAAAAAGGCAGTAATGTGACCTGGAGCTTAGAGCATATTCACGCCCAGCAGTCCGAAGGTATGAAGACCCAAGAGGTTTGGAAGAAGTGGTTGGAACTCCATATTCCGTCGGTCAAAGGTATTGACGGCGACCATAGAGAACTGATTGATGAAATGCAAAATGCCATAGATATGGATAAGCTGGAGCGTTCTGTATTTGAAGCTATTCAGCAGAAAGTCCTTGCACTGCTCTCCGTTTCAGGTAATACAGAGTATATGCACTCCATTGCAAACCTCGCATTGCTTAATACAGCAGATAATGCAGCTCTCAATAATTCAACATTTGATGTAAAGAGAAATGACATAATCAAAATGGATAAGAAGGGGCAGTATATTCCTTTCTGTACGAAGATGGTCTTTCTTAAATACTACACCCCATCCGAGGATAACCAGCTACACTTTTGGGGACAAGCCGACAGGATTGCTTATGTTAAGGCAATCAATGATGTTCTTGCGGATTATATAGATCCTATTGTTCTGGAAAAGGAGGAAACGAAATGAGTACAACGCTTCACTCTTTCATAGATATATTTGAAACCGAGATTACTGATGGAGACACTTCGGTTCAACTCAACAAAATCGCAATACCTCTTATTCAGAGAGACTATGCTCAAGGGCGTATCGACAATGATGTAAACCGAGTACGAAGCCGTTTCCTTGATTCGCTTTATAAAGCAATCACAGAGGAACCGATTACCCTGGACTTTGTATATGGCGACATTGATGAAAAAGGAACAATGACACCGTTGGACGGGCAGCAGCGTTTAACAACTCTGTTCCTTTTGCATTGGTACGCTGCCAAAAAGGAAAATATCTCCAAGGATAAGTATGCTTTTCTCAGCAAGTTCAGTTATGAGACACGCTATAGTGCGAGATACTTCTGTGCGGAGCTTGTTAAGTTTACACCTTCTTTTGAATTTGAGCTTTCATCTGACATAATGAATCAAGCGTGGTTTCCATTCGATTGGAAGAACGACCCAACAATCAGTTCCATGCTTGTCATGTTGGATGCCATTGATGAGCGTTTCAAAGATGTTCCCGACATTTGGAATCGACTGGAGAACAAAGCAATTACATTCTACTTCCTGCCGATAAAGGATATGGGGCTTACTGACGAACTCTATATCAAAATGAACTCTCGTGGTAAACCGCTGACCTTGTTTGAACATTTCAAGGCTGAGCTTGAAAGAGAAATCAGAACTCTCGACGAAAAGACAGGACAGAATGTTGCCAACCGCATCATCGAAAAAATAGACAAAGCATGGACAGACTTGCTTTGGAATTATCGCAACAGCGGTGCCGGTGATACCGAGGATAATATTATTGATGATGAATTTCTGCGTTACTTCAAGTTTGTATGTGATATTATCTGCTATCGCAACGGAAAATCTCCCCAAGTCTACAGCAGTGATGTTTTTGATTTGATTCGTTTGTACTTCTCGGCAGAGGATGAAAGCACATCGGCAAACATTACTACGCTTGAATCGTTTTTTGATTGTTGGTGCAATATCAACGGGTATAGCAATCCGACAGAGTTTCTTGAATCGTTTATGAGCTATACACATGAGCCCGGAAAAATCATTGTCGATTCCAGATATAAGGTTGATATTTTTGAGGACTGTATCCACTCCTACGCCGACAAGACCGGTAGAACTCGCCAGTTCCCATTGAATCGTATTGTGCTTCTGTATGCCATTACAGTTTATCTGCAACATCAAAATGATGTAGAATACGCAAACTTTGTAAGAAGAATAAGGATTGTAAATAACCTTATTCAGAACTCCGAAGACGAGGTTAGTGACAGGCTTGATAGAAACAGAATTCCTGCGATTATCCAGGCGGTTGATGCAATTATTCTCACCGGTGCGATTGACGATTCCATTGAGAACAACTTCAATGTAAATCAGATACAAGAAGAAAAAGAAAAGGCTGAGTTTCTTGCAAATAATCCCGCTCGTGCTGATGAAGTGTTTGAACTGGAAGATCATAATATGCTCAAAGGTCAAATCGGAATTGTCGGTCTTGATAACCTTGCTTCCAGTTCTCGTTTCGCTTCTTTGTTTACTTGCTCATGGGATAAAATCGACTGTGCCTTAATGACAATAGGCAATTACGGTCAGCAAGAGAGAAATAAACGGCGTTATCAGTTTGCATCAAAGAGTTTGCAGTTGGCGTGGGATGAATTATTCCATAAGAGTGCAAATGCCGGTTTTGAAAACACGAAAGAGATCTTAGCAAAGCTACTTGCAACAAATCAGAGTTTTAATGACAGCAAATTGGATGCAATTATCTCTGCGTTCACAGCTCAATGTGAAAACGACAGCGTATATCCCTGGACTTACTACTATGTGAAGTATCCCGTTTTCCGTCCCGGCAGTTATGGAAAGATGAGTAATGATGATGTGGCAAATAAGCCTTATATGTACTCAGTTATGCAGACAAAAACGCAATGGTCTCAAAATACATATATGCCTTATCTCAAAGAAGCTGATGACGCTCACCTGTCAAGGGATGAATTTGGACAATACTTGGTTTATAAGTATGTTTATATTGCCTGTGAAAACGATTCTTACGGTGTATATAAAATTGAAGATGACAGCCTTATTGATACCATATTCATTTCTCAGAATAAGCAAGGTATTGATACCGAGGATAGAATTATTATACTTAAAAAATATATTGACAGCAACTCTCTGAAATAAGATTGAATTTAAAAAATGTGGTGCACAGGTGACGGTTTCTTATATTGACAAAACAAGGGGTGGTTAACCTCATCCATAGTATGCGCAAGGAACCGTCACCTGTACATAAGGCTCGCCCAAATCAAAGGGGCGAGCCTATTCTTTCATTAGCTTGAGTGCTAATTTGAAACCTATTTCAAATGCCTGTGCTTCAATCAATGAGGCATATTCAGTAAAGCAATCAACATATTTTTCAAACACATACAAGTCACTATCCTTTAGGGAAGAAGATAATGTTTCGTGATGTTTTGCAATCAGTGAAACTAATTCTTTCTCCTCATCTGTAATAACTTTATCTTCATTCGGTCTGATGTTTCCGTACCATAGTTCTTGAAGTATATTCATAAATAATCAACTCCCTTGCAGTACCAAAACATACCACAAGAGAATTCCAAAGTCCAGATGAATTTATGATGTACTATTTTTGTCATATCGAATGTGATATTTTGATATTACAAATAAAGGAGGTTCTATTATGAGATTTGTCATTGCTAAGCCACAAAACAAAATGAGCAACGGAGATTTATTTTACACTGTTCCCAAGGAATTATTTAACTGCAAGGAGTTTGAACAAATTATTTCTTTATGCAGAAATAGAGCAAAATTTGAATTAAATAATCAAATCAGAAAACAGCTTGAAAATGAAATCAAAGCGATAATAAATACACATAATGAATCAGCGATTTGCATTATTAAGGCAATAACAGATTATTCTCGTGAATTAGGATATCCTGTTACACTCTTTGGAGAAGAAGCCGGAACAGTAATAATGTACTTGATAGGTGCATCAAATGTAAATCCCAAGCAAATTAATTACAGTAGTTTTTCTTCGGAATATTTTATCAATAAGCTTAATAATAACGAAGCAAGCTATACACTTGCTATTGCAAAGCCCATAAGAACAAAGCTTCAATCTATGCTTAATAATAAATTTGCACATATTGAATCAAACAACGAAATATACAAACGAATTGATTTGCCTGATTTCGATTCACTTGAACACATTAAAAAGTTGTCTGATTTAACAAGAGTAAATTGTTTTGAGCAAAAGCATTACAACAATGCAATTAGTACACTCTACATTGACATATTAAGGGATATGTTTGGCAAGGATTACATTCCTAACAGTAAAATTACACTTGATGATCTTAGTAAACTGTATGCATATAGTATGTGTTCCCATAACCATGATAAATGCATTTCGTATTTTAGTGATTTGAGTAAATACCTGTTTAGAGATAATTTTTATGATACCTTTACAGAGTTAGGCATTGATAATGAAAAAGCAATATTCTTGTCATACAGAGGTATATGGAAAAGCGATAAAGCGGGATATATTAAATGTTTAGAGGAAAATAATGTTTCGCCAAATTGTTTGTCTTGTTTTAAAGAATTTACAAATATTTGGAGCAAGGCAACCTGTATGAGCAGAATAAATATTATGTTGGCGTTGAAATGGTATGAGATTCATTATCCGGATGAATATGTGAAAATAGTTAAAACATAAAATGATGCAATAAAGTGTGCAAGTTATTTTTATAACTTACACACTTTATTTTACACTCTCTATTGCTGTTACACATTATACATACTGTACAGCCAATCTAACACATTGTTTTTTGCATATTTTGAAAAATTATAATCAAAAAAATCTTTGTTTCTGTTATATAGCGTTTTAATCATTCTTCTGATATCTTAAGGCTTGCCATAGTGGATTTTTCGGTGACAGGTAGGACACAAATATATTAGATTTTTTTTATCATATATTGCATTATATAATTCTTCATCATTATCAAAATTCTTACAAATCTTCTGCTGGACAAGATGATGAGTTTCAAAATATCGCAAACCGTTTTTTTGAATAAATGTACTGTGTCTTGAGTTTTTTCCGTTTGAACTGTCAAATGCACATTTTAGCCTTTTTTCAATATCGGTGTGCAATTCTTTTAACCCAAGTTTTTGTTTATCTTTTTTATAGTATTCCTCGATTCTTTTAATGAATTCTTGATTTTTTATTTGTTGCTTGTTTCGAGTTATATTAATACCAAAAGCTTTCAAATCTTTGCGTGTGAATTTGATTTGTCCACTATTTTTCCAATTTATTGTTTGAAGATTTTCAAGCTCTAAACAATTTTTTTCGTTTTCATCTTTTTTATCAGTTGAACTCACTATCCCACGAAGAATAATTCTGCTTGTGTTATCCGGAAGATTTGAATAATAAAGGTAACAAACATCACCCACTGAAATGCTTTTTGGGTCGTTTTTATTTATGTGCCACAGTATTTTCCCTTTTGCTCCGCTATCTTCTTCTTCAAATAATTTATGAAAATCAAAATAAAGATAATTCGCCGGTATTAAAAAATAATTCATATTCCAATTCCTCTTTAAACATTAATTATTTCTTGTATTGTAGTTTATAGAATTATCATCAATCCTCATACAATTTTAACGCTTGGCGCAAATTGGATTTGCATTGTTCAGCTAAATTTTTTGGCTCTACAATCTTGATTTGAGTACAATATTGCATTGCCCATAATTCCATATCGTTTTCATTTATCTTTACGGATACGATAATCGTTTCTTCGTCTTTTTCTGTAAATGTAACATCAGAGCCGAAAAAATCTAAAATATCGCTAATCAAATCTTTTGGTGCTTCAAATTTCGCATGAGTACTTGTCCCGTTAAACATATAAATATGCTCCGCCATGTGCTTTGAAATATCAAGACCGTTTTCAAGCCCTTCCACTTGACTTTTTGGTTTTACGGGAGTATCCAGTATTTCTATATCACTAATCCTATCAAGACGATAATTGGAAAGCTTGTCATATTTATCATAGTTACAAATAAGATAATATCTGCTGTTTGCAGCAACTAATCCATAAGGGTTGATAATATACTCTCTCGGATTGCCCTCACTGTTAAGTCTATGATGAAGCTTTTTATCAACTCCGTAGTTATCGTAATGGAACTTAACCTGTTTGCCCAAACTTATAGCTTCGTCAAGAATATCAATGGTGTAGAACAGTGTATTCGTTTCTCTTTTATCAGTTGCCAGGGATTGAATATGCTTAACCTTTGACTTAAAATAAACATTTGAAAGTCCTTCAAGATTTTTGATAAGCCTGTTTCTGTCTTTAGGAGGAATATTCTTTGAAAACAAAACCGAGTCGATGAGTAATCTGATTTCCGCATCGGAAAATTCTCTTTCAATATAAAAATCACTGAAAATATCTGTTTTCTCCATCTCTCCCGTTGAACGATTTGGAGTAACACGAATGGTTGTATCATATCCGATAGGGTATCCTGCCTGAATAAGATCAAGTATGTTTGACTTAACGGCTTTTCTCTCCACAACCATTTCATATTCATCTTCAAGCTTTTTTTGAATATCCTTTTGCGAAAATCTATGCTCTGCGTCAGTATATCTTTTTAATATTTCAAGAATATAAATATTGAGCATTTTCTTTGGTCTGCCAATGGGCATATGATCACCTCAAGCATATTTTACATCTTGTGTTTGTATATTACAATAGTATATGTGATATTTTTAGTACATAGTATGTTTTATATTAGGATTGTAATCAATGTTTGATTATTATACAATATAATTAGTAGATACTACGGAGGAATACTTATGATAAAAATCGGTGATATATCTTGTGGTGAATTCAGCAAAAATGATAACGCTTCGTGTAATATAAATTTTTATTCTTTTGGAAATTTTTTTGAGAGTAAGAGAAAAAATAGTTGCTTATCTCTGCTTTGCAACAATAATACATTCGGGAAGAAAGTGCCTGTATATTTATTAGAACCTGACGAAATGAAAGTTTTTGAGAAAAAAAGCAATGAAAAAATTATATATGAAAGAATAATGAAATTGCTTGAGCAAACTAACAATACTCACGATGAATTATACCATATATTAATTAAAGATTTTGAAAACAAGTACGATGCTGTCAAGGATTTATTGAAAGGGATTAAAGAAAAAGATCAAGCTTTGTATAAAAAATTATATGCTTTGTTTTCTATGATTGTTTTTAATAATAATTTGTTTGGAATATATAAGCATAACGATTCTGAAGAATACAAAAAAGGAATATATCTTTGTCCCGAAAATATAGAAGATGAGTGTGAAAAATCAAAAATAGATTTTGAGATTCTAATTAACTCTGTTCTTGTTCACGAATATACACACTATCTCCATATCAATAGTATGGATTATTACGAACTGCGCAAAGAGGAAAGCAGGGTTTATCGCTCAGCAGTTTTGGAAACTGTTGCAGAATCAATCCAAGCGCTATATATGTATGATTCTGGTGATTCTGAATGTATCAAGTGGATAAACAGCCACAGTGAAGGAAACGGCAAATTGTTTCCCGGTTGGGGTTATAAGGGTTGGTCAATATTAAGTAATTATTGCTATAATCATGCAAGAAGTAACTCGAAATATGATTTGCTCGATGAAATTATTGAATTATCATTTTCAAGTTGGCGAGAAGCATACTCATTTATCAATACCATCAACAAATTAAATCATATATAAGAAGTAAAAAAGAACACTAACCAAAATTGTTCTTACTTTTATACATTTCATTTTATATGTTCTTTTAGCCAATCTAAAATGCTATTTGAAATACAAACATTGTTTTCATAACCTGTTCCAAGCAAAATATTTTCTTTGTTTTCACCATGAAAATCACTTCCGCCTGAAGATAATAGGTTGTATTTCATTGCTAATTTTGTTGCATCTTCAGTTTGCTGCTCTGTATAGCTTGAATGCATTGTTTCAATCGCAACAAGACCAAATCGTTTTGCTTTTGGTAAATATAAATTATTAAGTTTTTCAAATGATGTGTCTTTAAGTGGATGTGCCCAAACAGAAACAGCTCCTATTGAATTGATGAACTTTATTGTTTCGTATGTATCAAGCCTTTTTGGCGGAATATAGTATCCTGTTTTCTCATGCAATAATCCGTTAAAGGCTTCCTTTATGCTTTGAACATATCCTTTTTCTTTTAATTCTTTGGCTATGGCAACTCTGTTAAAATTCTCTGATCCGTTATTATTAACTAATTGCTCGTATGAAATATCAAAGCCTGCATGATTCAAATTATTAACAAGAATTTTATTACTCTTGATTTTATTATCTATTGCGGTTATAACAAAATTTTCTATTGAATTATAGTATTCAGACTTAACAAATAAAGCAATAATATGAAAATCTTCATTGTTAGTTTCTGTAGAAAATTCAATACCCGAAACTGTTTCTATATTATATTCCTTGCCCGCTTTTTTAAATTCTTCCAATCCGGATATTGTATTATGATCGGTTAATCCGATTGCCGATAAGCCAATTTTACTTGCCAATTGCACTAATTCTGTCGGGGAACAGCTCCCGTCTGAAAAAGTAGAATGTGTATGTAAATCTATCATATTATCACCAATTACAGTTTATCACGCAGATGACATTCTGTAAAGAAAAATGCCGTTGAGATTTTTCTTGATTGTAATATTTTTGACCACTTAAATGACAACAACAGAAAATTAAACCATAGTAGCCTAAACCAACCCAACCTATAACAGACAAGGACGGTTGGATAAATAAGTGGTACTAAATAAGGAACTGATGAGCTTAAGCCCACCAGTTCTTTAGTGGTTTTACATTGTTTCTATGCACTATTTTACACAGGGAGTAGTCTAATATTTGTACC
>OLFX01003011.1_pt1 | contig 12104 bp, 11 predicted proteins | sample 1605091 | NCBI WGS metagenome assembly OLFX01 (sample SAMEA3888906, study PRJEB22519) | human gut metagenome | biome: human gut; feature: human-associated habitat; material: faeces | place: Denmark | collected 2012
AAACGATGTTAAAGAAAAATGAAATTGTAACGGTTGAGATTGTCGATTTGACCCACGAAGGAGCCGGAGTAGCTAAGGTCGATGGCCTGGTCTTTTTTGTGGAGAATGCCCTGCCAGGAGAAGTCATCCGCATGCGCGTGCTCAAGGTCAACAAGAAAATCGGCTACGGAAAAGTAGAGGAGTACCTAGAAAAATCCCCTCATCGCAATGAAGAGCTGGATCTTGCCTATTTACGAAGCGGAATCGCCGACTTAGGTCACCTAGCTTATCCGGAGCAACTGAAATTCAAGGCCAAGCAGGTCAAGGATAGCCTCTACAAGATGGCGGGAATCACTGATATCGAGGTGCCCCTGACCTTGGGAATGGACCATCCTGTCCAATACCGCAACAAGGCTCAGGTGCCTGTTCGTCGTGTTAATGGTCAGGTAGAGACAGGCTTCTTTCGCAAGAACTCTCATGATTTGATGCCGATTGAAGACTTTTATATCCAAGATCCCGTCATTGACCAAGTGGTCTTGGCACTTCGTGATTTGATTCGTCGGTTTGACCTCAAGCCTTATGATGAGAAGGAACAGTCTGGCTTGATTCGTAACCTTGTGGTTCGTCGAGGACATCATTCTGGAGAAATCATGGTCATTTTGGTCACCACTCGTCCTAAGGTGTTTCGTGTGGACCAGTTGATCGAGCAGCTGATCAAGCAATTCCCAGCTATCAAATCTGTTATGCAAAATATTAATGACCAGAATACCAATGCCATTTATGGAAAAGAATGGCGGGTTCTCTATGGTCAAGACTATATTACGGATCAAATGTTAGGCAATAGCTTCCAAATCTCTGGCCCAGCCTTTTACCAGGTCAATACCGAAATGGCAGAAAAGCTCTATCAGACAGCTATTGACTTTGCGGACTTGAGAGCAGAGGATATCGTGATTGATGCCTACTCCGGAATTGGAACCATTGGCTTGTCAGTTGCCAAGCATGTCAAGGAAGTTTATGGAGTTGAGGTCATCCCAGAAGCAGTGGAGAATAGCCAGAAGAATGCTAGTTTAAATTGCATCACCAATGCCCACTATGTTTGTGACACAGCTGAAAATGCCATGAAGAATTGGCTCAAGGAAGGCATCCAACCAACTGCCATCCTAGTCGACCCACCACGCAAGGGCTTGACCGAAAGCTTCATCAAAGCCAGCGCCCAAACAGGCGCTGACCGCATCGCCTATATCTCCTGTAACGTCGCCACCATGGCGCGTGATATCAAACTCTACCAAGAGTTGGGCTATGAATTGAAGAAAGTCCAGCCGGTGGATCTTTTTCCGCAGACGCATCATGTGGAGTGTGTGAGCTTGTTGGTAAAACGCAGTTAATCCTCAAAAGGTTCACTGAACCTTTTGAGTCCCACAAACGCACCATGTTGAGGCAGTATGCTTATTGTCCAAACTAAATGTCAAGAAACATATCAATGTAAAACTTGGTTTAGATGAGTTTGATTTAACAAGTGCTGAAAGTAAGGCTACATATCAAAAAATTTATTTTAGCTAAATATAACTTAAAAGTTTCTAGTTTAAATATTGCTCAAGTAAAAAATAAATGTGGAATCAAAGAAAGAGATAACTACAACAAACCTAAGCACAAGGATAGTAAACAACCAAGTTTTCCTAAAGAAAAAGAAGAAGCAATTAAAAAAGCGTTAAAACATTTTCAAATGATCTAATATAAATTAGCCAAGGAGGAGTGATAAATATGTTTTATAAAATGATATTAAATAAGTGTGAAGAATGGTTTAATTCCGAGTACTGTACAGTTAATAAGTTGGTTGAGTATATAGAAAAAACAGGACAAATGAGAGATGCTCAAATTGAAGCAATTAAAGTATATTTATTCCTCAAAATTGCTTGTGAATGTAAACCGTTAGAATATTTGTTTAGATGTGGACAATTTAATTCTCTTGATTTAAATGATATTGAATTATCGACTTCAACTCGTGAATATCTTGAAAATAATCCTGCAGCATCAGCATTGTTCGAATATTCTCGATTGACTGATGACCAAGGTGAACAGATTTCAAAAAAACTGGAAAAGAAAATACGAAAAGAACCATCAAGTATAGGTTATGACAATTTTTTTAGGGATGTATTCTATGGGATTTCTTATACAGACTATTTGTTTAGTTTACCTATGGGAGCAGGTAAGACATATTTAATGGCTGCTTTTATTTATCTTGATTTATATTTTGCGGCTAACGAACCAACCAATTCAGCATTCGCTCATAATTTTGTTATTTTTGCTCCTTCAGGATTAAAATCTTCTGTTGTACCAAGTCTTAAAACAATACAGAGTTTTAATCCTCAATGGATTTTACCAGAACCAGCAGCAACAGATATTAAGCGTTTAATTTCTTTTGAAGTTTTGGATCAGGGAAAGACTGCTAGTAAATCAAACAAAACTAGAAATCCGAATGTACAAAAGATAGCCAATCATCAACCTTTGTCAGAACTTTTCGGATTAGTTGCTGTTACAAATGCAGAAAAAGTTATACTTGATCGAATTAAGGAAACAAAAGGTCAAATAAGTTTTTTAGAAGAAAGTGATGATGAAAAAGACAGACAAGCAAATGAACTTCGTAATCTTATTGGTAAATTACCTTCACTTTCAATTTTTATTGATGAAGTTCATCATGCAGTAAGCGATGAAATAAAACTTCGTGCCGTTGTAACTAAGTGGGCAAAGAATAATACTATAAATTCCGTAATTGGATTTTCGGGAACGCCTTATCTTGAAAAAACTGAAAAATTCAGAGTAGTTGATTCTCTTTCTGTTGGCACAACTGAAATCACAAATATAGTTTATTACTATCCTCTTATCAATGGAGTGGACAATTTTTTGAAACGCCCTGTTGTTAAGATTGCTGATATTACTGATAGTAATTTAATCATTGAGAAAGGGGTTAGAGAGTTTCTTGATAATTATAAGAATACTGTCTATTCTGATGGATTGACCGCAAAACTGGGCATTTATTGTGGAACTATTGAAAAATTGGAAACAGTGGTGTATCCGTTAGTATCACGCATTGTGAGTGAGTATGGTTTAGGAACAGATGTCATACTGAAATTTCATAAAGGTAATAAGCAATATAAAATGCCAGCAGATAGTCAAATGCAGTTTGATATTTTAGATAAATCGATCTCTAAAATCCGTATTGTTTTACTTGTACAAATTGGTAAAGAAGGTTGGGATTGTCGAAGTCTTACAGGTATTGTTCTTTCTCAAGAGGGTGATTGTCCGACTAATATGGTATTACAAACTTCATGTCGATGTCTAAGACAAGTCACTAAAGGAAACCCAGAAACAGCACTTATTTATCTAAATGAAAGCAATGCAGAAAAGTTGAATATACAACTCCAACAACAACATCATATTTCTCTTAAAGAGTTTACTTCTGTTGATAATAGAAAGACACCATTAAAGAGATACAATAGAATGGCATATTTAAAATTACCAAAAGTTGACTTTTATCAACTAAAAATAAATTACGAAACACTCGTTATAGAAGGTGCTAATCCTAGTGAGGATATTGCCGTATCAGCTGATAATGCTCGGATTACTGAAAATATCATTAAGACAACTGACTTATCTATGGATGATAGTAAAATTACTATAAGTATAGATAATACGGAATATGGTACTGAACCTTCAACATTTAATTCTTGGATTTATGGGATTATGAAGGGTGGTTTTGGTTCGCCTACAGTTGATGAACTTATGAAATATAGTGAGTCACTGAAATTAGTATATCAAAAAATTACATACGAAAATAGTGGCACTCGTTACTACAGTTCTAAATACAATCGTAAGATGGTAGAAGAAAATATTCGAAAATCTTTTTTCGATAAACTTACTTTTGACACTACCGAAGAACTTATACCTGCTGAAGCTGCTTTATTGAATATTGAAAACTTCACTACAGAAGTTTTCACTGATACTCCAAACAATTATTATCCTAAACAGAATGTGGTAGAAAATATCATCAAGGATGATAAAGGAAAACTTAAAATTGATTCAAAAATGGAAGATACGATTCATTTTCTTGAGCAAAATGGTAATGCTGATATTGCTGCGACACTTCGCTCTCAAAATACACCTCATAACAACAAAGATCATTCATTTCACTATCTTCCTTATCGTACAGATAGTGCTTTTGAGCAAACATTCTTAAAAGAAGTACTATCTTTTGATGAAATTGAAAATTTTGGATTGGGAGTTTATTATAACGGTGACCGTGCTATGACTGAGTTCAAAATTAAGTGTTATAAGAAAAGCGGTAGCAAATGGAGGTATGTAGGTATGTATACACCAGATTTTCTTATTATCAAACGCAAGGATGGGAAAATACATAAGATTATTGTTGTGGAAACTAAGGGCAAGATTTATGCCAACGATCCAATGTTTAAAGAGAAGAAAGCTTTTATGGAAACGGAGTTTTCAAAACAAAATAACAGTGCTTTTGGATATGAACGCTTTGATTATCTGTATTTAGAAGATACATTGTCTGAAAAAGAGAGGTTGACAATGACACATCAAAAGATAAAAGAATTCTTTAATTAGTATAAAAGAGAGGGTGATAACTGATGAAGAGAGATATGGATTTAGTTAGAGAAATATTACTTGAAATTGAAAAAAGTTATGTTTCAACAGCAATTCGCGATCTTCATATAGATGGATATGATATGGAAACTATAGCTTATCATTGCAAAATTCTTCATGAAGTGGGTTTTATTTCAGATTATAAAGCACAATATGCAGATAATAAACTATATAGTTTTGGAGTAGGCTCTTTAACTTGGGAGGGCAACGATTATTTGAATAAAGTACGAGATAATACAGTATGGCAAAAAACAAAAGATGTAATTAAAGATAAAGGATTGCCTCTTGTGTTTGATACCATAAAAACCATTTCGACGGCTTTTATTACCGCCGCTGCTGAAGGAGTTGCAAATTCAATATTGAAAAATGGAGGTCAGATATAATGCCAATTAAATATGTACCATTTATACCAGAACCAGTCGAAGGACAGGCGGTGCTTGGCAATTTTAACAGAATATTAAAATATAAAGGTTCTGATGATGTGTCGATGACATTGCAACGAGGTATGCCTTTGTATGAAATGGAAAAAACGGAAACTATAGGAAAAAATACAGATAGGAATATGCTTATTCGTGGAGAATGTGTATCTACTTGTGCTTATCTAAAAGAACAAGGTATTCAAGTTGATTTAGTATATATTGATCCACCTTTTGCTAGTGGTGCTGACTATGCCAAGAAAGTGTATATTCGCCGTAATCCGAAAGTAGCAGAAGCTATTGCTCAAGCTGAAAAAGAACTTGATATTGATGAACTTAAGTCTTTTGAAGAAAAGATGTATGGCGATGTGTGGGATAAAGAAAAGTATCTTAATTGGATGTATGAAAACTTAATGGCAATTAAATCTGTTATGAGCGAAACAGCTACAATATATGTTCATTTAGATTGGCACATCGGTCATTACATAAAAATAGTGTTAGACGAAATTTTTGGGGAAAACAATTTCCTAAATGAGATAGTATGGGGATATAAGGATATTGGCGCAAAGGCTGTACCTTATTTTAAAAAGAAACATGATACTATTTATGTTTATACTAAATCTGATTCTAAAGAGAGAATATTCAATATTCAACGTCAAAAACTATCAGAAAGTACTATAAAGCGTTTCGGAGAATATTTTGATAAAAACGGAATAATTACTTATCAATGGTTAAAAGATAATAATCCCGGTGTATTTAAAAAATTAAAAGGTCATCCTGAAGATCTAAATAAGCCGTGGCTAGATATAAACAATGGTCAACCTTTATCGGATTGGTGGGATGATATTTCTCCTTTAAAATCGCATTTTGATGAAGCAAAAGATTACTCTACTCAAAAGCCAGAAGCTCTTCTTGAACGAATTATTAAAGCATCGTCTAATGAAAATATGATCGTTGCAGACTTTTTCGGTGGTAGTGGTGTTACTGCTGCAGTTGCAAATAAACTTGGTCGCAAATTCATTCATTGTGATATTGGAGTCAATTCTATTCAAACTACTCGTGACCGTCTTATTGCGGATGGAGCAGAATTTGATGTACTTGAAATTAAAGATGGAGTACAACTATATCGTAATCCTGCTCAAACAATGGATAAAATTAAAACGTTGATTCCAGGATTAAAGAATGAAGATTCTCTTGATTCGTTTTGGGAAGGTGCTATTTCTGATAGTAAAGTAGGTACAATTCCAGTGTATGTACCGAACTTGATGGATAGTACATCAAAGCTTCTCGATAAAGTGACTATGAATAGAATTATACACCAAGCCATTCCTGATTTAGATACTGGTATTAAGAAAGTAATTGTTTATTACATTGACATTACAGATGAAAATGAGATTTTAAACTTTATCAAAGAAGATGATAGCACAGATGTAGAAATTGAACTTCGAGACTTAAAGACTATCCTTGATGATGTTGTAATTGGAGATTATGTTGAGTTTAAAGTAGAAAATTCAGAAGATGATCTTTTTGGAGGTTACGCTATAATAATTGATAAATTTATTAGTGATCGAGTTTTATCTAAAATTACAGAATTTAATTATAAAGCATTTCTTAATTCATCTGCGAAGAAACCATATAAGCCAATAGAAATTAGTGAGAATGGATTAGAATTGATTGAGTTTATTAGTGTTGATTGTACTTCAAATGAAGGAGAGTGGCGTTCGGACAGCGAAATTAAAGTTGACAAAAATAGTTATGTCATTGTTAATGGAAATAAAACTAAAGAGTTTTGGGATGGATGTATTCGTTGTGAAAAGAAACCGCTTCGTTTAAAAATTCGTAATATTTGTGGCGATGAAACAATTTGGAGTACAAGTTGTGATTAGTGATTACAATAGATTATCTGCTCTTTGTCAACTGTAGTGGGTAGATGAAAAGCTAACACCTAGAGAGGACCAGTTTGGTCTTCTCTATTTTTCTATTGATGTTGTATAATAAAGGGTGTAGGGATTCTATTTTTTAATAGGATTTTTCCAAGAACGAAAATTCATCTAGAAAGAGGAAAAGAGGATGAGATGATTTTATTTGAAACAGGGACATTTACAAATATATCTGATAAGCCACTTTTCCAATTATCATTAGTGAGACAAGTCCCTAATGAGGATGAGGAGTTTTATCAAGTTCACCTTGATATTTTCTATGAAGCATGTCAAGAGAATCAAATGTTTTATGAATCGATATGGGATGAAGATTTGGGAGAAAATATCTTTGATTACATTCCAGCTTCAGATGTGTTATCCTATGCTAAAGAACAATTATACCAAGTGATCTAAATTTATCTGGAAGAAACTTAAGAAAGGTAGTAATATGTTTAATTTTTTTAAGAAAACAACACACAAAAAACTTGAAATCAATCTCCACAACAATTCAATGATTATTAACGGAACCAGCTTATCTTTTCCTTTGTCCTTGCAAGATATTGAAGCTGTATTGGGGAAGCCTGACCAGGTTGTCAAAAGAGATAATAAGTTTATTAAATACATTTATGACAATATTGGTATTGTATTTGAACATTCTTTCTCGATTAAAAATCATTTAAAAAAATCTAAAACATACATTGATGAGGAACATTTGATTTCTACTGTTTTCCTCTACTATGGCGATGTTGTAAAATCTATGACTGGAGAGAAAGAATTGCCAAAGCAACCATGTCAAGCTGTGCTATTATCAGATGGAAAATCTCCTTATTTCTTTTCTGATAGGCATAGAGTAGGGGATTTTAACCTTATTTTATGGACTCCTTATGGAACTAATTTTAAAGGAATTACAGAGACAATCACAGACACACTTTCTATTTCTTATTTTCCAGAGAAAAAAATGAAAGGGAAAGTTACAAGTTAGAAACAACTGATGAAGAAGTACTTCAGTTTGAAAATATAAATTTGAAATTAGCCATTATCCAGGTTTTAATGTATGATTTAGAGGTTTTGAAACCTGTTTTTAATATTTTTGACTTTGCAGAGGAAGCCAGTGAGTTGAACATCGACACAGAAAGAATGGAGATTGTTCAGCCAGCACTTGATTACATGATAAATCTTCCTATACCTAAGAAATATGCTGAACAAGTTCAAGAAATCGATATGGATGGAGGTAACGAGATTTATATGAATCTGATACCTCAGTGGGACGGTGAAGATGATAGTTTTGATCTAAATGAAGTTAGTCTTAAAGAACTACAACAGTTTCCAAATCTGAATTAAGCGACAATTATGACTAGTAATTTTGAACAAGTTAAGGATATTTTTAAGAGTCAAGGAATAAAAGTAGAACTACTATAAACGCCCTTTTTAACTGGATTTTAATAAGTTCGTCCAAGAGTGGTGTCAAAGGAGACGACTAGCATGCATTCTATTCTAGATGATTTTTAACATTGAAAACTTAAAAACTTTAAAAATTAATATTAAAAGCAATATTGGGCAAGGGATCAATCTATTTAAATTAATGAGCTTCAATTTTAATTTTAATAATCTGGTTATATAATGGCATAGTAATAAAAAGCTATATTGAAACTTAATTTTTTATAGTTAGGTTGTAAGAAGAACTATAGATGAATAAAATAATGGTGATTATCAATCCAATCTAGATGAGCCTTTGAACGATGTTTTAAGAAGATGTGAATAAGAATTTGCTATATCATCACGGTTACTAACTAATCAGCATTATGTTCTGAAAAATCAATCTACGGACAGTTTAGAAGGGATTATAGATGGTTATATTAGAGTTGTATCAAAACAATTATTCAAAAGACCTAGTCGTATTTGATTCTTTAGTAGAGGGAAGAGCATTTGTTGCTCAAATTCCTGGATATACTTTAGAAACAGAAGATGATTTTGAAGTGGAGTATGTTAATCCTAAACACTTGCCGGACTATTTGGAAATTGTCTTCAATGGAAATATTGTGCCTTTATCTAGATTTTCGTTTAACCCTGAAGAAAATGTCGAGATTATTTGGAAAGAAATTTCGAATCTATCCGAACCAAACGATAAAATGATTGGAGGAGCTACAAAAGTCGATGCTTATGTCGTTAATAACGATGAAGTCAAAGCCTATATCGAAGCAAGAGAAGCAAACTTCCGCAAGGTAAAAGCTTTCTTAGAAAGCAAAGGTTATGAAGCCAACAGAAGCTATTTCGGAAGTGAAGACGGCGAAGCAATTTTCTACAGAAATAAAGACGCCAAAGATTGGCACTTCTTATGTCACTTAGATCCAATGTTTGTAGAGATTGAGGATGTAGAAGAATACGTAAAAGAAATGCTAGAAGATACCTTGCAAGGAGATGAATAGGGTATTAAACACTTAAACCGATTTCTATGAATTGGCTATTACTAGTGATAGTATTGCTTGAATGAACTGATACGGCAAGTCTGAACCTAGGTGAGTTGCAATACTCTTCCGATCTGAGACAGCGAAAAGTAGAAGGGTATGGTATTGGTATCAATCAATGAGTAACAAATTAACAGGATGATTCGAAACATTTGCTTGTAATTTGCGGAGGAACATCAATATGGATGGAATAACAAAAGATTCTATAAAAACGGCTGAACTAATGAAACAATTATGGCCCCAATTGACCGATAAAGAAGCTATTGATGAAGTAAAAAAATATACGAATGGCAAAAATACTGCAATCTTTACCGAAGTTGAAGGTGACACAATTGTAGGTCTAGCACTATGTTCTCTCAGATTTGATTATGTTGAAGGTTGTAAATATAGTCCTGTCGGATTCTTAGAAGGGATTATTGTCGACGAGGAATATCGTTTAAAGGATATTGCTAAAAATCTCTGTACAAAATGTGAGGAATGGGCGAAAAATAAAGGATGTAAGGAATTTGCAAGTGACTGTACTTTAACGAATACGGATTCTATAAGATTTCATCTCAATATTGGATTTCAGGAGGCAAATAGAATTATTCACTTTAAGAAGAAATTATAATTTCAGAACGTGGTCAAAATTTATGTATCTTTAGGAAGTGTAAAAGAATGGACGGACTACGAATTACTTTTCATTAGTTAAGAATATAGTAATGTTGTAAAGTGAATCGGAGAGTGCTTGATGAATTTTATTAGTAAGATAGCCATAAATAAAGGCTGGTCAGATGATAAAAAATATTGTGTGACAGATCAAAATCAGCAAAAATATTTCTTGCGTGTTTCTGATAAGGAGAAGTTAGATTCTAAAAAATTTGAATTTGATATGATGGAGAAAGTAGCTTCTCTTGGAGTTCCGATGTGTAAACCGATTAACATAGAACTATGCGATGACGAAGTACATTCTTTACATGAATGGATAGATGGGAAAGATGCTCGAGAAACCATTTTAACTGTTTCAAAAGAACAACAATACATTTACGGAGTAGAAGCAGGAAGAATCCTTCAAAAAATTCATTCACTCCCTGTTACAGAAGTTCGTGAAGATTGGGAGGTCTTTTATAATCGAAAAATTGATGACAAAATCTCCAAATACAAAGAATGTCCCGTTCAGTACGAAAATGGTCAGATTTTTATTGATTATTTAAATGCAAATCGAGAATTGTTAAAAGATAGACCTCAGGTTTTCCAACATGGAGATTATCATATCGGGAATTTCATGATTGGTGAAGATGGAGAAATTTATGTCATTGACTTTGATCGATTTGATCTTGGAGATCCTTGGGAGGAATTCAATCGTATTGTATGGTCTGCTCAAGTCTCTCCCTCTTTTGCGTCTGGTATGATAGATGGATATTTTGATCATAAGGTTCCGGATTTATTTTGGAAGCTTCTCGCTATCTATATTCTAAATAACCTAGTTGGTGCTCTGCCATGGGCTGTACCATACGGAGCTGAAGAAATATCTGTAATGCAACATCAAGCTAAGGAAATTCTGGAATGGTATGATGATATGAAGCAAATCATTCCTAGTTGGTACTTGACTAAGAACACGGCTGAATAATAAAAGAGCTTAAATATCAATTTGAAGAAATGTCAGGATTTTTTGCTCAGAATCTAACGTATATAACTATCTTTAAAACAGATGATTTTTATCACTACGAGTTAAAGTCTTACAGTAAGGAGTTTAAATATGAAATTCCATGAATTTGGGGATAAGAATTTGCCTTCTATCTTGCTGATACATGGCGGTGGCAGTTCTTGGTGGAATTATCTTCGTCAAGCACGGATTTTGTCAGAAGACTACCGTGTTATTCTACCCACTTTGAATGGCCACGGTGAAGAATATCAACTCGATTATGTTTCTACTGAAGATTCTGCTTTGGAGGTCCTAGACTATGTCAAAGCAAACTGTGGTGGGAAGGTGTTTGCGATCGGTGGTGTTTCACTGGGTGGTCAAATTGCCATGGAACTTTTGTCCTTAGACAGCGAGATAGCTGAGAAGGCCATCATAGATGGAAGCCTCTGTATTCCTCAACCAAGGTTAGCTAAAATCAGCATCTTTCTAGTAGCTCTATTTGGTAAACTGATGTTCAGTAAATTCTCTTGTAAACTTCAATTAAGCATGATGAACAAACTCTATCCTAAACTGGCTTATCCAGAGGAGATAAAAGCATATTATTTGGAGGATCTGCCAAGGACGCCTATCAAAACATTAGTGACTATTTACAAAACCTATATGGGGCGTTACAAGATGAAGGATACGATTTCTGCTAGCAAGGCGCAGGTTCTGTATATCTATGGTGAAAAAGAATTGAACTGTGTGAAAGCATCAGCGAAATTATTTCAGCAGCTACATCCCAACACGATCTTGTATGAAGCAAAGGGTTATAATCATGGCTTTTTGTCGGCTTACCTGCCCCAAGAGTGGATTAAGTTGGTTGTCCCATTTTTGGAGAATAACGATTGATTATACTTTATTAATTTAGAAAGCAGAGTTCCATGGAAGTCAAAAAATATAGTCCCCTCAATTCCTTAAAAAAGATAGCAGATAATCTATGGGTTGTGGATGGGGAAGAAGTACTGATGGATTTCAAATTCTTCAAAGTGCCTTTTTC
>OLFX01003018.1_pt1 | contig 12084 bp, 10 predicted proteins | sample 1605091 | NCBI WGS metagenome assembly OLFX01 (sample SAMEA3888906, study PRJEB22519) | human gut metagenome | biome: human gut; feature: human-associated habitat; material: faeces | place: Denmark | collected 2012
CGTCCGCTTTGAAAACGACCAGCAGTTCCGCAATTTCGCTGTGCTGCTGAACCGCATGAAATCCACCGCCCGGTTCTGGGGCTTCTGCGGCCATACGCCGGAGGAAGCCGAAAACTTCGCCCCCAAGCGCGGCACCGTTCATGTGTATAAGGTGGGGCGCAACGATCCCTGCCCCTGCGGCAGCGGCAAAAAGTACAAGAAGTGCTGCGGCAGATAAGCTGAAAATTCAAGATGCGTCGGGCGTCCGGCGCATTTTTTCATTTTTCGGTAGCCTTTTAGAGTTTTCTATGCTATACTGAAAATACCGAAGCGAAGTTCAGCTTTAGCAAAGGAGAACACTTTATGTATTGCAACGGTGAATAGCCCGGAGGTGTATGAAACGGACTTGCACAGCGGATTTTTCACGCTGGTATGGGAAGACGCGAAGAAGTGCTTCAAAAGCTTGCGGAACATTTTGAATTAAACTGAATTAAACATAGAATAGGCGGGGTGCGGCTGCGGCGGCACCTCGTTTTACAAAAGGAGTACATAAATGAGCTGCGAAAAATTGTATCTCACCGCGCCGGAGATGCTCGAATGCACCGCGCGTGTTGTGAGCTGTACACCGAACAAAAACGACGGCTATGACCTTGAGACTGACCGCACACCGTTTTTTCCGGAAGGCGGCGGACAGCTGAGCGACATCGGTACGGTTTACGACCCTATGCAGGGCTTTGTGCCGGTCACGCACTGCTTTGAAGCGAACGGCACGGTGCTGCACCGCACAGGAAAGCCGTTTGCGGTGGGCGAAATCGTCACGCTCAAAGTGGATGCCGCAAAGCGTTTGAAATACACCCAGCAGCACACGGGCGAACACCTGCTTTCGCATGCCTATGACGTGCTGTTCGGCGCGGAAAACGTCGGCTTTCACATGGCGGGAGACGTCGTGACCATCGACCTTGACCACGATTTATCGGATGAGGAGATCGAGGCCGGCGAAAAATACGCAAATGAACTCGTTTGGAAAAACGCGCCCGTGCGTATTTTTAATGTGGACGCTTCCGAGCTTCCGAATCTGCCGTTGCGCAAGAAAAATGAGAAGCTGCACGGCGAGATACGCATTGTGGAGGTGGAAGACGGTGATCACACCGAAATGTGCACCTGCTGTGGCACGCACTTCATGAGCACCGCACCGGTCGGCCTAATCAAGGTTTTAGAGCATGCGCGGTATAAATCCGGCTGCCGCATCACGTTCGCCTGCGGCGTGCTGGCGCTGGAGCACTTCACAAAAGAAAACGCCGAGCTGCGCCGCACCGCCGCTGCGCTTTCCGTAAAGCCGGACGGCGTGTTCGACGCGCTTGCCCGCAAGGAAGAACAGGTGCAGGGCCTGAACCAGAAGCTCCGCGAGAAAAACGCGCAGCTTGCAAAATTGTACAGCGAAAAGCTGCATGCCGAAGCACAGGAGAATTTCATTGCGGCATACCTGCCGGTCGATTTTGACGCATGCAAAACGATTGCCGAAACGCTTTGCGCGGACGATACTTTCTCTGCTGTGCTGTTCTGCAATGAAAGTGACCGTTTGCGCTACATTTGCGCGCGCGGCAAAAACGGCGTGCTCGACTGCCGCGCCGCCGCACAGAAAATCAACGCTTTGCTCGGCGCAAAAGGCGGTGGCAGCCCCGTGACATCGCAAGGCTCCTGCCCCAAAACAGCTGAGACAGAGCAAAAACTTCGCGAGATTTTATCCGAACCGCTACAAAACTTGAATTAAAACAGATAAAACGCAGACTTTTCATAAGCCTGCGTTTTTATGTACGCGGCAGGGGAATTCCCTTGCCGTTCTGGCTCACAGCTCTGCTTTAATGCGGCTCATCGCGCCTTTTTCCAAGCGTGAGACCTGTGCCTGCGAGATGCCAATCTCCCCGGCGACTTCGGTCTGTGTTTTGCCGTCGATGAACCGCATGGAAAGAATTTTTCGCTCGCGGTCGGTCAGATCGCGAATCGCCTCGCGCATGGCAATTTCCTCCAGCCAGTCGCCGTCCGTCGTGCCGCCTTTCACCTGATCCATAATATAAATGGTGTCGCCGCCGTCGGAAAACACCGGCTCGTAAAGGGACACCGGCTCCACGATGGATTCGAGCGCGATGACGATGTCTTCGGGCGGCAGCTCCATGCGCTTTGCGATTTCCGTGATGTTCGGCTCTTTGCCGTTTTCGTTCGTCAGCTGCTCTTTGATCTGCATGGCGCGGTACGCCGTGTCACGCATGGAACGGCTGACGCGCACGGCATTGTTGTCGCGCAGAAAGCGTTTCACTTCGCCGGAGATCATCGGCACGCCGTAGGTGGAGAACATTACCTCGTGGCTTGGGTCGAAATTATCGATGGCCTTGATGAGCCCGATGCAGCCCACCTGAAAGAGGTCATCCGGGTTTTCGCCGCGGCTTGTAAAGCGCTGGATGACGCTGAGCACCAAACGTAAATTGCCGCAGATCAGCTTATCGCGCGCATCTTTGTCGCCGTGATGGCTGCGGTCTAAAAGCTCGCGCATCTCATCGTTTTTCAAGGTTTGCAGCTTTGCCGTGTTCACTCCGCAAATCTCCACTTTGCTCTGCGCATACGCACACATAAAAGCACCTCCACAATTTGCAATATTTGCGGCGCTTGCAAACAGGAGTATGGGCGGTTTTAAGCGGTATAATCAGCTTTAATCAGTTTTGTATGATTTTCGCATAGAAAAATCTGCTCAAAATTAAGAAAGTGGACATTTCGCGAGCAACATGGTATGATTAGGTCATAAGATACGAAACAGCGATGTTCCATGTACGAATAACTAAAATTATGTAAACTTAAAGAATATGCAAAAGGCGAACAACGGGTCTTTCGCGGTTCGCCTTTTGTGTGTTGTGCTTAATCTGTCAGAGCAATGATGCGACCAAGTTCGGCAGAAGTTCTGTGCGAGATGGAAATGACGGTGCGGTTTTCCGCTACGCGTTTCAAAGCGGAAAGCACGGCGCGTTCGGTCTCGGCGTCAAGGTTTGCAGTGATCTCATCGAACAGCAGCATGCTCGGTGCGGCTGCTGCGGCTCTTGCGATGGACAAAAGCTGCCATTGACCCTGCGAGAACAGATCATCGGTACAACGCGTGTCGTAGCCTTTTTCCATGCTTTCAATCGTATCCTTGAGCCCGGTGAGCTCCGCCGCAGTGCGCACGGCTTCGTCGCTGATTGTACTGTCATATAGCGTGATCTGGTCGCGCACCGTGCCCGGCACCATGTGGAACGTCTGCTCCACGTAGCCGAATAGCTTACGGCGCTTGTCGTCGCGGATGTCGGCTGCGGGCACGCCATGGATGAGCACCTCGCCGCTCTGCGGCTTATAAAGACCGAGCAGGAGCTTGAAGATGGTGCTTTTGCCTGCGCCGGTGCGGCCGGTCAACGTGACCTGGTCGCCGTCCATGACCTTAAAGCTCAAGTGGTCCAGCACCACGCGCTCATCGTAGCCGAACGTCACGTTGCGGAACTCCACAAACGGCACGCTTTCGCTTCTTGCGGTGATGGCCTTCGTCTCGTGCGTCGGCTTAACATCGGGATTTTCTTCCAGCGCGAAGAACTCGTTGATGCGGTGGATGCCCGCCAACGCGGACTGGATGGTCTGAATCTCCATGCCAAGGCTTTCGACCGGTGTGAAGATCTGCGAAATGTAGTTGATAACGGCAACAGCCGTACCGGCGGACATACCGAACAACGTCAGCACGGTGGTGTTGCCGGAAGCGGAAAGCAGCATCACAATGCCTGCCACCACCGCGTTCAGCGCCAGCACCAACGGCGAATAGATGGCATCGTAAAAATTGGTGCGCTCCATAGCGGCGTAGCTCTCGCCGATGCAGCGGTCATAGCGGCGTTCCCTATAGCTTTCCAGTCCCAGCGCCCGGATGGTGCGGATGTTGTGCAGCGTCTCCGGCACCTGACCGGAGACAGCCGCAACGGCACGGCGGTTATCCAGTTGTGCGGCCAGCATCCGCTTTTGCACATGGCGGGTGAACACCGCAAACAGCGGCAGTACCAGCAGCAGCACCAGCGCAATGCCGGTGTTTTTTACCGCGATGACCGCCATGATGGAAATGATGCGGCAGGCATCTGCCGCCATGCTGATGACGCCGGAGGTGAACAGCGCTTCCACCGTGTCCACATCGCCGGAAAAGCGTGCCGCCACCTCGCCGGGGTTCTGGCCTGCCAGCGTGCTGGCGGGCAGCCGGGTAAGCTTCCGGGACATTTCCGACCGCAGCGCGTGGGTCATTTTCTGGCCAAAGAGCACCAGCAGGCTTTCCTGCGCGGAGGAAAGCCCCCCTTCCAGCGCCAGACTGCCAAAGTAAAGCAGCACTGCTGCAAAGGTGAGCGGGATGCCTGCGGTGAGCCGGTCAATGATACCGGCCAGCAGCAGCGGCGGCAGCAGTGATGCCACCACCGATGCCGCCACGCACAGGATGGTGCCCGCCGTGAGCAGATGATGCGACATGGCGGCCATGCGGATGGTTTCAAATACGCCGTTATCCTTTTTACTCTTCATCCAGATCGCCTTCTTTCTGCACCGTCTGGCTCTCGTACAGCTGGCGGTACAGCGGAACCGTTTCCATCAGCTGGGCATGGGTACCAACGGCGGTTTTACCGCCGTCCATAAAGATCACCTTCTGCATCTGCGGGAAGTGGTACAGCCGGTGCGAGATGAGGAAGACCACCTTATCCTTTGCATCGCTCTGCAAATCGGCAAACACGGTATCCTCGGTATGGCGGTCCAGCGCAGAGAACGGGTCGTCCAGGATCAGCACCGGGCGCGGGTGGGCCAGCGTTCTTGCCAGTGCCAAGCGCTGGGCCTGACCGCCGGAAAGGCGGGTGCCGCTGGGGCCGATGACGGTATCCACACCGTTTTCCATGGCCAGCACTTCGCCGTCCAACGCGGCGGCAGCAAGCCACGGCATGGCATCCTGTTCACTGCCGCAGAGAACATTGTTCTGCACTGTATCGGCGCTCAGCTCCGGATCATGGCCCAAGTAACCAACGGTGGCAGAGATCTGCCGCGGGGTCAGGGCAGCAAATTCCGTTTTGCCAAATTTTGCCGAGCCGCCGTAGGGTGCTTCGCACAGGAACACCCTGCCGAAGGTGGATTTGCCGCAGGCCACCGGGCCGGTGATGCCAATGATATCGCCGGGGTGCGCCGTCAGGCTCAGGCCGGAAAAGATGGGTCCTTCGCCATAGGAAAAGGAGAGGTTTTCCAGCGTCACGTCCTGCGCCGCCGGGATATTCAACGCTTCCAGCTGTTCCGGCTGCTTCATCAGCGGCTTGATGCGCTTCCACGAGACCTCGGCTTTCTGCACCGAGTTGAACAGCTTTGCCACCTTAGAGGATTTGACCACCAGTTTTGTGAAGCAGGAAAGGAAGGTGGTGAACGCCGCAATGTCCCATGTGCTCCAGCCGGAGCCGAGCACATTTTTAGCGCCGAACCACAAAATAAACAGCACGCCTGCCTCGGACGCTGCCAGATACAGCGGCGGCAGAGCGGACTGCCACACATTGTTGCGCACGGCTGTTTTTTCGTAGGTGTTCAGGGCTTCCTCGTACTTTTCTATGCGGGCATCCTCACAGCCGTAAATGCGGTAGGTCACAGCATTCCGGGCGCGGTCGAGGGTGGCAGCGCTCAGCGCACTTGCTGCCTTTTTGTACGCCGCACCGGCGCGCTGCACCGGCTTTTTCATCCATGCCGCGCACATGTAGGAAAACGGCGTGAACAGCAGGCTGAGCAGCGCCAGCCGCCAGTCGTACACCAGCAGCATCACAGCATAGCCCACCAGCGCCACGCCGGTATCAAAGATCTCGGTGGTGAACTTGCGCATCCCCTCTACGCAGTCGTCCACATCTGAGATGGCCTTGGTCATCAGTTCACCGGCGCCTTCTTTTTCCAGCGCCGCCCGGCTCTGCCGCACCAGATTGGCATACAGGATGCCCTTCATCCGGCGGTTGATGTTGTTGGCAAAGCGGCGGACATAAAAGCGCTTGATAAAGCGCGCCGCCTGCACCGCCAGCGTGACCACGATATAGGCCAGCACCAGCATGGCCATTTTTGCCGCCGTCTCACTGCCGCCCAGAATGTCGGCAAGGCACTGGGCCAGCCGGCCCTCGAACCAAGGCGTTGCCAGCAGGCCGATGTTATACACAAGGCCCGACAGCGTGACAAAGACCAGCGGGAGCCACTCTGCTTTGAAATAGGAGAGCACCCTGTCCGGGCGGAACGTTTTATCCTTTTTCATAAGCAGCCTCACCTCCTGCAGCTTTCCGGAAATGCGGGAAGCCCGCGCGGCTCTCGGTCTTGGATGCTGTGTACAGCTTGTTCAGCGCAGCGGCAAAGGCAGCGGCTTCCTCAGCGGTGAGCACATTGGTCAGGTATTCGTAAAAGGCCGCTTCGATCTCTGCCTTGGAGGATCTCAGGCTTTCCGCCTTTTTGGTGGGGTACAGCAGCTGGCTGCGCCGGTCGCTGGGGGCATCTCTGCGGATCAGAAGACCCTTTGCTTCCAGATTTTTTGTCCGCCGCGCAATGGCAGCCTTATCTGCGTGCAGCAGTTCCGCCAGCTGCGCCTGCGTGCAGCCGGGGTGATGCCGCACTGCATGGATCAGGTCGATCTCTGCTGTGCCGACCCCTTCCTCCCGCATCGTGAGCAGGACCAGTTTTTCCGCTTCGCGCGCGATCTTTGTGATTTTTCGTTCCGTAATATCCATAGGCTCCTCCGGGCTTCATTGCAGGAAGTTGTATCTACATCGTTGTATGTACAATCAATAGTATAGCATCTCGTTTCCAAAATGCAAACAGTTCTTTTTGTGCCCGTATTTTTGCAATGCTGGCAGGCTCCACACCCAGTGCATGGGCCGCGCCTACAGACCAGCCATGTGCTGCGGCATTGCCCGCTTTTGGCGTTTGCCGCAGTCCTTTCCCACGTTGAGGCCGATATAAGCCCATTTCCATATCATGTCAACAGGTTTATAGCATCAAAACAGCCCTGACCGTGTCCGCTGTAAAAGCAGGCAGACGATCAGGACTGTTTTTCCGTATTTCTTTATTTCAGCCGGTCAGCAGGCATCCACATTCTTGGTGACCATCACGTCACTGTCCAGCCCGCAGACGTTGTGCAGCACGATGGTGCCTGCCTTGACGGGGGCGGTCAGCACCACCTTGCGGATCTCGTCCATCACCGGAAAGATCATATCCTTGGGGACGGCCTTGGTCAGGCGCACGCTGGTAACGGGCAGCTCGCCGCCCTTAACCAGCACTGAGCTGGCGATGGTGCGGCGGGGCGCAGTCAGCTCCTGACGGACATACTGTTCGCCGCGGGGGCAGGTGTGACCGGTGACCGCGATCACCTGACCATTTTCAACTTCGGCTTCGATCTCGCAGCCGTTGGGGCAGACGATACAGGTAAATTGCTTTTTCATTCCACCGACACCTCCAGTGCGCCCGTTTCCTGCAGCTTGGCAGCAGAGACCTTGAACTGGATCATCTCCGCAGGAATGGCTTTCTTCATCTTCTTGGCAGCAACTTCCACACCGTTCTGGCGCACCACGATGCGGCAGTCACGGTAGTGGTTCCGCACGCGCAGCGACAGGCTGAAGTCGTTCTTGCCGCTGACCTTCTGCGGAATGGTGTGGCCCACGCCCTCGCCGCACTTCACGTCCAGCGTGCAGGGGTCGATGCCCTTGCCCTCAACGTAGGCGGCAGCGTGGCGTGCCAGTGCCTCGGACTCCATGGAAACAAAGTCCACCAGATCATGCACATGCAGCACATTGCCGGCAGAGAACACGCCGGGCACGTTGGTCTGCAGGTTCTCGTCCACCACAGCGCCGTTGGTGTGGGGGTCAATGGCGATGCCGGCATCCTCCAGCAGCTTGTTCTCCGGGATCAGGCCCACGGAGAGAATCAGCGTATCACACTTGTACTCCTTCTCGGTGCCGGGGATGGGCCGACGGTTCGCGTCCACCTCGGAGATGGTCACGCCGGTCAGACGGTCACGGCCATGGATCTCGGTGACGGTGTGGCTGAGATAGAGCGGGATATTGTAGTCATCCAGACACTGCACGATGTTGCGCGGCAGGCCGGAGGGGTAAGGCATCAGCTCGAACACTGCCTGCACATGAGCGCCTTCCAGCGTCATGCGGCGTGCCATGATCATGCCGATATCGCCGGAGCCGAGGATGACGACCTCCTTGCCGGGCATCCGGTTGTAGAGGTTCATGTAAGCCTGCGCGGTGCCTGCGGTGAACACGCCTGCCGGACGCTCGCCGGGAATGCCCAGTGCGCCGCGGCTGCGCTCCTTGCAGCCCATGGCAAGCACCACAGCCTTTGCCTGATACTGGCGCAGGCCGCTGCGGGTGGAGGCGGTGACGACACGATCCTCCGTCAGGCTCAGCACCGTGGCGCTGGTCTCGTAAGGTATCTCACGCTTGTTCACTTCATCCATGAACGCCTGTGCATATTCCGGGCCGGACAGGCTCTCGCCGAAGCGGCCCAGACCGAAACCGTCATGGATGCACTGGCGCAGGATGCCGCCCAGCATCGCCTCGCGCTCCAGAATGATCATGTTGCGAATGCCCTGCTTGTGCAGCTCCACCGCTGCGGCAAGACCTGCAGGGCCGCCGCCGATAATCACAACGTCTTTCTGTTCCATCGCTCAGTTCTCCTCCTTTCGCATATTGCCGGTGAGTACCCATGACCCCTGACGGCTGTAACGCACATTCTCCGGCTCGGTGCCCAACTCCTGCTCAATGAAGTGTTCGATCTTCATCTGGCAGAAGCCGCCCTGACAGCCGCCCATCATGGCGCGGGTGCGGTACTTGATGCCGGTCATGGTGGAAACGCCCAGCGGGTTGTGGATGGCCTGCAGGATCTCGGCCTTGGTCACTTCCTCACAGCTGCAGATCATCTCGCCGTAATCGGGGTCCTGCGCGATGAGCTCTGCCTGCTGTTCCGGCGTGCACTCTGCAAACTTGACGATGCCCTTGTGGTGCGGGTCAAAGTCTGGGTTTTCCTCAAACTTTTCGCGCTCCTGCATCAGGCCGATGACGTAGCGGGCCAGCGGCACGCTGCCGGTCAGGCCCGGGGATTCAATGCCCACGAGGTTGACGGCATTGGGTGCCACGTCGTCCCGGATCTCCACCTTCCAGTCCTGAATGGCACCGTTTTCATCCACCCACTTGGGCTGGATGCCGGCGAAGGTGCGGATCTGATCCTTTTTGAAGATGTGGGGCCACAGCTTTGCGCCCTCCACGGCCAGACTGTCCATGTTGGCCTGCGGCACGCTGTAGTCGTCCAGCACATCGGTGTTCTCCGCGTCCGGGCCAACAGTCACGTTGCCGTCCACGGTGGGGGTGATGTGGATGCCCATATAGGTGTTGCTGGGCACCGGGTACACCGGCATGGGCAGCAGCTTGCCCATGCGCTTGTGCAGGATGATGTAGTTGCTGCGGGAGCCGATGACACGGTAGCCGGTCAGGCCCAGCAGGTCGGAGATCTGCTTTGCGCCCAGACCAGCGGCGTTGACCACCCAGCGGGTGCAGAAATCGCCATGGGCAGTATGCAGGTAGTACAGCTCATTTTCCCGGGTGATAGCCTCTACCTTGTGGTCAAAGAAGAAGTCCACGCCGTTGGCGTGTGCGTTCTCGGCCAGAGCCACCGTGTACAGGAACGGGTCCATGATGCCGCTGTTTTTGGACCACATGGCAAACTTGCCCACCACGGCTGGCACCAGCTCGTGCAGCTTTGCTTCATCGATCATCTCAAGGCCGGTGCAGCCGTTGACAGCGCCCTGCTTCATGGTGCGCTCCAGCTGCTCCATGTCCTCGGGGGTGTTGCCCACCAGCACCTTGCCGCAACGCTTGAACGGGAAGTTCAGCTCTTCGGCCAGCTGATCCATGATCTTGTTGCCTTCTACGCAGCACTTCGCTTTCAGGCTGCCAATGGGGTTGGCAAAGCCGCCGTGCACCACAGCGGAGTTGCGGCCGCTGGTCTCGTTGCAGACATCCAGATTTTTTTCCAGCACTGCAATGCTCAATTTGTAGCGCGAAAGTTCGCGTGCAATGGCGCTGCCCACGACACCCGCACCGATGATGACCACATCGTATTGTTTTTTCATGGTATCCACCTTTCTTCCTGATTTGGAGATCCGGCTCTTATGTTATATATTTCATTGACTAAAATATATAACATTTCATGATCTCTGTCAAGCCGTTTCCGGCAAAAAACTGCACAAAAAAATGCCGCATCTTTTGGCATAGATACGGCATTTCTGAACGTGATACGGTTGTTTCAGGCTTTGAAATAGTGTGGGAATGCTTCCCGGATCGCAGAAAGGTTCTCCGTGTAGCGCTGCATATGCTGCCCGGCAATGCGGTGTGCTGCCACCTCATCCTTCTGTTCAATGGCTTTCAGCAGGCTGACGTGATCTTCGTAGATCGTTTTTGCGGGCCTGCAGCGGAAGCTGAGGATGGTGGTGCGGTCAAAATGCGGAGCCAGATTTTCCACCAGATCGTACCAGTACGGGCAGCCGCACTGCACATAAAGCAGCCGGTGGAACCCCTTGTCCAGCTCAAAGATCTTTTCTTCCTGTGCACGCTCAATGTACATGCGCCAGAGCGCCACGTTCTCCCACAGCTGGTCGATATCCGCCGGGGTCAGCTTTTCGCACGCCATGCGGGCGATCTCTGCTTCCAGCACAGCACGCAGATGGCGCACTTCTTCCACCAGCTCTGCATCGATGAGAGAAACATAGGTGCCGATCTTGGGCCGGATCTCAATGAGCCGCCGCTGCGCCAGCTCCAGCTCTGCTTCCCGGAAGGGGGTGCGGCTCACCCCCAGCTGTTCGCACAATTCCGGCTCGTTCAGTTTTTCACCCGGCTCCAGACGGGTATTGATAATATTATCGATCAATACCCGCAGAACAAAACTTTTTGCAGATTCATGCTCTCTGCGCTCTGAAATCGTAATCATCGGAAGGCTCCTTTCCCTCACAGGGAAACACTGTTCTCAGACTGCTGGGTCAAGTATACCACACTGCACACCGGCGTAAAAGAGGACAATATATAAAAGGAAGAAAACTGTGTCAGAATTGTAAAAGATAAAATATTTTAACTATTATTCTTGACTTATCCAACGATTCGGCTATAATGGTCGTGTTCGCAAGAAACTTCAAAAAATTTAGATATTCAAAACAAATCAAAGGAGACTACTACCATGACGTTTGAAGAAATGAAGAAGATCGTTGTTGATACCCTGAACTGCGACGAGGACAAGGTGACCATGGAGGCCAGCCTGACCGAGGATCTGGAGGCCGACAGTCTGGATGCCGTGGAGCTGAACATGGCTCTGGAAGATGCCTGCGGCGTGTCCATCCCGGACGAAGAGCTGGCAAAGCTCAAGACCGTGGGCGATATCTACAACTACATCACCGCACATATCTGAGGCAAAAAGCAATGAACGATATCCGAGATCTTTTCCCCGGCCGAATGCGGGAGCGCACCTTCCAGCTGAAGGCCAAGCGGGATGCCGGTGCCGTCTGGCACGAGCAGCAGTTTGTGGAGTGCAAGCAGTGCGGCCGCCGCGCCGCACGCACCCTGTGGGCAAGAAGCCTTTACGTCTGCCCCAACTGCGGCTACCACATGCCCATTGGCGGGTACTACCGGCTCAGTCTGGTGCTGGACCACGGCAGCTTCCGGGAACTGGATGCCGACCTTGCTCCGCAGGATGTGCTGCATTTTCCGGGCTACCGTGAAAAGCTTGCCACCGCCCAGAACAAGACCGGCCTGCGCGAAGCCGCTGTAACGGCCACCGGCCGCATCGGCGGGGTGGCCTGCGTGGCTGCCGTGCTGGACAGCCGCTTTTTCATGGGCAGCATGAGCACGGCTGTGGGTGAGCGCGTCACCCGCGCCATCGAATATGCCGCAGCCAAAAAGCTTCCGCTGGTCATCTTCTCGGCCAGCGGCGGCGCCCGGATGCAGGAGGGCATCTTCAGCCTCATGCAGATGGCCAAGACCAGCGCCGCCATCGAGCGCTTTTCGGCCAAGGGCGGGC
>OLFX01003019.1_pt1 | contig 12083 bp, 10 predicted proteins | sample 1605091 | NCBI WGS metagenome assembly OLFX01 (sample SAMEA3888906, study PRJEB22519) | human gut metagenome | biome: human gut; feature: human-associated habitat; material: faeces | place: Denmark | collected 2012
AAATCCTGCTTGTATGCCCGTAAATCAAGGCTTTTTTGAGATAATCAACCATTTTGTACTTAAAAATTACGCTCTGTTGTTGGTCAAGTGCCGTTTTGCGGCTTATTTGTAGTAGTCCGTGCCGTCCTCGATGACCATGGGCAGGCCGTTGTGGTACACCGGCAGGGTCTGGAACTTGAAGCGACTGGCCCTGTGCATCCGGTCGATCTTCTCCCGGACGGCCTCGTCCGGGCAGACGCCCCGGCGGATATACTCGTTGACGGCGTGATAGGAAAAGCCCAGATTGTCCTCGTCGGTGAGGCCCGTCAGGCCGTCGGAGGGGGGCTTGATGAGGAATCGCTCCGGCAGGCCCAGCGCTCGGCCCAGAGCGATGACCTCCTCCGTGGTGTACATCCCCAGAGGGGAGAAGGCACCGGCGCTGTCACCGTAGATGGTGCAGTAGCCCACCCAGTCCTCCGACAGGTTGGAGGTGTTGAGAACGATGCCTCCCTCCACGGACTGGGCCACGGCATAGAGGGTGGCCATACGGATGCGGGAGGGGAGATTCACCACGGTCTGGCGGCTGGGGGTCAGGCCCGCCTGCTCCAGCTGGGACAGTACCCCCGCCACGGCATCGTGGATGTTGCAGGTGCAGTGGGGGATCTGCAGATGCTCCACCAGCGCTTGAGAGTAGTCGATATCCGGCTGAATGCCGTCGGGCATCAGCACGCCATAGACGTGGTTCCGGCCATAGGCCGCCACCGCCATGGCCGCCACGGTGGAGCTGTCCTTGCCGCCGGAGATGCCGATGACGGCGGTCTTGCCGCCGCAGCCGGCCATCTGCTGGCTCATCCACTCCAGCACCCCGGCAAGCTGGAGCTGTACGTTGAATCCGCTCATGTGATCCCTCCTGTGAATGGTTGATGGATGGGGGAGGTGTCCCCGTTGATGGCTTATTGTACTCCCATTTTCCACAAAATGCAACTGCCGCCCGCTAGGGGCTGCGGAGGGATTTTCCGTATTCCATAGAAAACCGGCGGAAAAGGATCGGATTTCCGGCTTTTCCCGCATTTTCTTTTGGCAAACGACGTGGTAGAATATAGAACAGATCAGAAAAAACGACCCCAAGGAGGAATTCTATGAAGGATAACAAACTGGGTATCATGCCCATCTCCAAGCTCATTTGGAATATGTCCCTGCCCATCATCGTGTCGATGCTGGTGCAGGCCCTATATAATATCGTGGACAGCGTGTTCGTCTCGCAGGTCAGCGAGCAGGCCCTTACCGCCGTGACGCTGGCCTTCCCGGCCCAGAACCTGATGATCGGTCTGGCCACCGGCACCGCCGTGGGCGTCAATGCCCTGCTGGGCCGGGCGCTGGGCGCCGGGGACGGCAAGCGGGCCGATCAGGTGGCCATCAACGGCATTTTCCTGGCGGTGGTGGGCTTTGTACTCTCCGCCGTGCTGGCCCTGTGCTTTGGGGGGACCTTCTTCCGCACCCAGACGGACATCGACTACATTGTGGATAACGGCATCACCTATCTGCGCATCTGCTGCTGTGCCTCGCTGGGAATGTTCTGCCAGATCATGTTCGAGCGCCTGCTGCAGGGTACCGGCCGCTCCATCCTCTCCATGTACACCCAGGGGCTGGGCGCCATCGTCAACATCGTGCTGGACCCCATCTTCATCTTCGTGTTCAAAATGGGCGTGGCGGGTGCCGCTGTGGCCACCGTTATCGGCCAGTTCTGCGGCTGCGGTCTGGCTCTGTATATGAACCTGCGGAAGAACCACGATCTGCACCTTCGGTTCCGGGGCTTCCGGCCGGACTGGAAGATCGTGGGCAATATCTATGCCATCGGGTTGCCCTCCGTGGTGATGGTGGCCATCGGCTCGGTGATGACCTTCTGCATGAACAAGATCCTCATCACTTACCACTCCGCCAAGGAGACGGCGGCTACCGCCTTCGGCATCTACTTCAAGCTCAACAGCTTTGTCTTTATGCCGGTGTTCGGCCTGAACAACGGTGTGGTTCCCATCGTGGCCTATAACTACGGCGCTCAGAATCGCCGCCGCATGATGGAGACCATCAAGCGCAGCGCCATCTATGCCTCCTGCATCATGGTGCTGGGTATGGCCATCTTCTGGGCCATTCCGGGGACGCTGGTCAGTATCTTTAACGCCACGGAGACCATGAAGCAGGTGGCCGTTCCGGCCCTGCGGATCATCTCCCTGAGCTTCTGCACGGCCGGGGCCTGTATCGCTCTGGGCAGCTCCTTCCAGGCGCTGGGGAAGTCGGTGTACTCCATGATCACCTCCATCATCCGCCAGCTGGTGTTTCTGGTACCCATCGCCTATGTGCTGGCCCGCTACGGCCAGTCCATAGGCAACGACGATCTGGTGTGGTGGTGCTATCCCATTGCGGAGATCGCCTCGCTGGGCGTGACGATGCTATTCTTCCTGCGGGTGTACCGTACCGTCATCGCCAAGGTGCCGCTGGACGGCGCTCCCTCGCTGGAGGAGCTGGAGGCGGAGCAGTAAAATTCTTCCATGAAAAGGAGCGGCAGGCGCTATGCGCCTGCCGCTCCTTTTTGCCGCCTCCTTCAGCGGATGAAGTTCGTCTGGTGGCCGCGCTCCGGAGCAGGGAAGTCGTACCCGGCCTCCCGGCCTGCCTGAATGCAGTGCAGCAGCCACGCCATGCTGCGGCCCAGATTCCGCATGGTCTGGAGTCCCTCGCCGTCCAGCATCACATCATCGGGACAGTGGCCGTGGACCATGTTCCAGTAGGTGGAGCCCACCGTTACCATGTTGGAGATGCCGAAGTACTTGCCCAGAGCGTCCAGACTGGCGGTGGTGCCTGCCCGCCGGGCGGAGGCCACCGCAGCGCCGGGCTTTCCGGCAAAGGCGCCGCCTCCGGCGTAGAATACCCGATCCAGGAAGGACAGCACCCGTCCGCTGGGATGAGCGTAATAGACCGGTGTGCCGAATACGAAGCCGTCGGCCTGCCGGGACTTGGCGATGAAGTCGTTGACGCCGTCATCGGTGAATACGCAGCCGTTCTTGCTGCACTGGTTGCAGCCGATGCAGTCCCGGACGGGGCCGCCGTCCAGCTGCACGATCTCGTAGTCGATGCCCGCAGAGGTCAGGGTCTTGCCCACCTCCGTCAGGGCGGTGTAGGTGCAGCCCTTGGGGTTGCAGCTGCCGTTGAGCATTAGAACCTTCATGGGATGATACCTCCTTGAAAATGTGTGATGTGTGGTTTTCTCTTTTATACCCCCGGCGGGTAGCTTTCTCTTTTGTCTCCGGCGGCATATTTTTCCTAATGGGGACAATCCTCTCATGTCTCCGACGGGTGACTTTCTGCCGCTATTGGCAGAAAGTTACCCGTCGGAGACACGTTCCTTATGCAAAGCGCTGCTGTTGACAAAAAGTATGCCTCCGGCGGGAAAACAAAAAACTGCCATTGAAAGAACGCACCTTACCGGTGGTAAAAAATCCACCGGCACGTCCGCAAGATCGATCAGGATGCAGCATCAGCCGCCCCGAAGGTTCGGGACGGCTGATGCTTGAGCGATTAATAGGCCAGCTTCTCCGTCAGATAGGCTTTCAGCTGGCTGATGGGAACACGCACCTGCTCCATGCTGTCCCGCTCCCGGACGGTGACGCACTGGTCGCCGGGATTCTCCCCGTCGCCCACGGTATCGAAGTCCACGGTGATGCAGAAGGGCGTGCCGATCTCATCCTCCCGGCGATAGCGCTTGCCGATGGAGCCGGTCTCGTCGAAGTCCAGCATGAAGTCCTTGCACAGCTCGTTGTAGATCTCCATGGCCGGCTCGCTGAGTTTCTTGCTCAGAGGCAGGATGGCTGCCTTATAGGGGGCCAGCGCCGGGTGCAGCCGCAGCACCACACGCACGTCGTCCTTGCCGTTTTTATCCTGTCCCACGACCTCCTCGTCGTAGGCGTCGCACAGCACTGCCAGCACACTGCGCTCCACGCCCAGAGAAGGCTCCACCACATAGGGGATGTAGCGCTGGTTGGTCTCCGGGTCGAAGTAGGTCAGATCCTTGCCGGAGACGTTCTGGTGCTGGGTCAGGTCATAGTCGGTGCGGTCCGCCACGCCCCACAGCTCGCCCCAGCCGAAGGGGAACAGGAACTCGAAGTCCGTGGTGGCCTTGGAGTAGAAGCACAGCTCCTCCGGGTCATGATCCCGCAGCCGCAGGTTCTCGTCCTTCAGACCGATGCCCAGCAGCCAGTTGTGGCAGAAGGTGCGCCAGTACTGGAACCACTCCAGATCGGTGCCGGGCTTGCAGAAGAACTCCAGCTCCATCTGCTCAAACTCCCGGACACGGAAGATGAAGTTGCCGGGGGTGATCTCGTTGCGGAAGGACTTACCGATCTGGCACACGCCGAAGGGCAGCTTGCGCCGGGTGGTGCGCTGGGTGTTGACGAAGTTGGTGAAGATGCCCTGTGCCGTCTCAGGCCGCAGATACACCGTGTTCTTGGCGTCCTCGGTAACACCCTGGAAGGTTTTGAACATCAGGTTGAACTGCCGGATGTCGGTGAAATTGTGCTTGCCACAGCTGGGGCAGGGGATGTTGTGCTCCTCGATGAAGTCCTTCATCTCCTGCTGGGTGAAGGCATCGATGGGCTTGGGCAGCTCCACGCTGTTCTCGCCGCACCAATCCTCAATGAGCTTGTCCGCCCGGAACCGCTCCTTGCACTCCCGGCAGTCCATCAGAGGATCGGAGAAGCCGGACAGATGGCCGCTGGCCACCCAGGTCTGGGGGTTCATGAGGATGGCGGCGTCCTGCCCCACGTTGTAGGGATTCTCCTGAACGAACTTCTTCCACCACGCCTTTTTGATGTTGTTCTTCAGCTCCACGCCCAGAGGACCATAGTCCCAGGTGTTGGCCAGACCTCCGTAAATTTCGGAGCCGGCAAAGACGAAGCCCCGATTTTTGCACAGGGCCACGATCTTGTCCATGGTTTTTTCTGTGTTTTTCATGACGATTCTCCTTTGTATGATGATTTCAGCTCAGTCAAAATAAAAAACGCCCTGAACTGCCGACGCAGCTCAGGGCGAACTGAAAAGTCCGTGGTTCCACCTGAATTTGGATCGCTCCACACTCTTGTGCCGCTAACGGGGCTTCCGGCGGGCATTTCCTCCCGCAGCTCCGGGCCGCCACGCCCATCATCGCCTGTAACGCTTCAAGGGTATCATGTTTTCCCCCGTCCGTCAAGGGGGAATTTCCCCGGTGCTTGGTGTGTTGGGGGTGCCTCCGGCAGCATCCTTTTTGCTGCTGTTGGCAAAAAGGATGCCGGTGGAGACACAGAAGAAAGCTACCCGCCCAAGGAAAAGCCTGTTTGACGGAAGTACGTCCCATCAAAAAGGATGGCTGCCGCTGGCAGCCATCCTCTTTGATGAACTTATTCCTCCTCCGGGGCCGTGATCTGGATATGCAGCTCATCCAGCTGCTTTTGCCCGTCCCCGCAAAATGACGGAGCATTTTACGGGGGCCCCTCGCACAGATCAGATTTCCTCGGCGGAAGTGAATTCCGCCTGCGGCAAGGTTTTGCTCCGCAAAACGCTTGGTGTGGAGCAAAAGCAGCAGAGGAAGGGAGACGATCGGGGTTTATTCCTCTTCCTGCGCCGTAATAGCAATATGCAGCTCATCCAGCTGCTTTTGCTCCACGGTGGAGGGAGCGCCCATCATGACGTCCTGAGCGTTCTTGTTCATGGGGAAGGGGATGATCTCCCGGATGGAGCTCTCGCCTGCCAGCAGCATCACCATGCGATCCACGCCCGGAGCGATACCGGCATGGGGAGGTGCGCCGTAGCAGAAGGCGTTGTACATGGCGGGGAACTTCTTCTTCACGTCCTCCTCGCCCAGCCGCACCAGCTCGAAGGCTTTCACCATGATCTCCGGATCGTGGTTCCGGACGGCGCCGCTGCTGAGCTCCACGCCGTTGCACACCAGATCGTACTGGTCGGCAGTGATGGTCAGGGGATCGATCTCGCCCCGCTCGGCCTTCAGCAGCACCTCCAGCCCGCCGCTGGGCATGGAGAAGGGGTTGTGGCAGAACTCCAGCTCACCGCTTTCGTCGCCGATCTCGTACATGGGGAAGTCCACGATCCAGCAGAACTCGTAGCGCTCCTGATCCATATGACCGGCGCAGGCGGCGCCGAAGGTCTTGATGAGTACACCGGCGGACTTGGTGGCTGCTGCGCCGGCCGCCACCACCACCAGCGTATTGGGTGCCAACGTCAGAACCTGCTCCAGTTGGGGCCGCAGGCCAGTGACGAACTTGGCGATACCGCCGGCCAGCTCGCCCTTCTCATCCACCTTGAACCAGTAGGCCTTGCTGCCGGACTGCACCTCGCAGTCGGACAGGAGCTTCTCCACCTGCTTGCGGGTCAGAGCGCAGTCGGAGATATCTACCATCTTCACGGTCTGGCCCCGCAGAGGCTCAAACTCGCTGTTTTCAAAGAGGTGGGTGACGTTCTTGCAGGTCAGGTCGATGCGCAGATCCGGCTTGTCGGAGCCGTAGGTTTCCAGCGCCGTGTTATAGGGGATGCGGCGGAAGGGAGCAGCAGAGGCGACGTTATAGGTGCCGAACTTGGCGAAGATGGGAGGCAGCACGTCCTCCAGCACGGCGAATACGTCCTCCTGCGTGGCGAAGGCCATCTCCATATCCAGCTGGTAGAACTCGCCGGGGGAGCGGTCGCCGCGGGCATCCTCGTCCCGGAAGCAGGGGGCGATCTGGAAGTAGCGGTCGAAGCCGGAGGTCATCAGCAGCTGCTTGAACTGCTGGGGGGCCTGTGGCAGGGCATAAAACTTGCCGGGATGCTTCCGGGCAGGCACCAGATAGTCCCGTGCGCCCTCCGGGGAGGAGGCCGTCAGGATGGGAGTGGTGATCTCCAGGAAGCCGTGCTCCGTCATGGCGGCCCGCAGAGCGGCCACCACCTGGCAGCGCAGGACGATGTTGTTCTTCACGGCGGGGTTCCGCAGGTCCAGATACCGATACTTCAGGCGCTGGGTCTCGTCGGCCTCCCGGCTGCGGTTGATCTCAAAGGGCAGGCTGTTGTAGCGGCAGCGGCCCAGCACCTCGATCTTGCTGGGGACCACCTCAATGTCGCCGGTGGGCAGCTTGGGGTTTTTGCTGGCCCGCTCCCGGACAACGCCCTCCACGCTGATGGTGGACTCCTTGTTCAGGTCCCGGATGATGGCCATCATCTCCTCGGACTCGATGACCACCTGCGTGGTGCCGTAGAAATCCCGCAGCACCACAAAGGCGAAGTTGCTGCCCACCTCCCGGACATTTTCCATCCAACCTACGATCTTCACGGACTTCCCGGCATCGGCCAGCCGCAGCTCCCCGCAGGTATGGGTACGCATCTGCATCATAGCTTTCACTCCTGTTTCTGATAATGTATCGTAATATTTCTATTGAATATTGCTATTTGTTATCGGATTTCGCCCTTATTCCACGATGACGCTGCCCTGCTCCCGGAGGGCCAGCCCCTCCCGGATGCGCTGGAGGGTCTCGTCAAAGGGCAGTGTGGTCTGCTCACCGGAAACCATATCCTTGCAGGCCACCACCCCGGCGCTGACCTCGTCGTCCCCCAGAAACACCACATAGGGGACGCCGATCTTGTCGGCATAGTTCATCTTGGCCTTGAACTTCTTCTGCTCGGTGTAGAGCTGGGTCCGCACTCCGGCTGCCCGCAGCCGGGTGGCCAGCTGGATGGCGGGGGTCAGCTCCGCCGTCATGGGCAGGATCAGCACATCTGCCGGAGCCGTGGGCAGCTGGGGGTTCAGCATCCCTTGCTCGCCCAGCACGTAGAACAGTCTCGTCAGGCCGATGGAGATGCCCACGCCGGGCAGCTGCCGGTCGGTGTAGTACTCGGCCAGATTGTCGTACCGTCCACCGGAGCAAACGGAGCCGATCTCCGGATGATCCAACAGGGTGGTTTCGTACACCGTGCCGGTGTAGTAGTCCAGCCCACGGGCGATGGTCAGGTCCACGGCGAAGTTCTCCTCCGGTACGCCGAAGGCCGCCAGATACTTCACCACCGTCTCCAGCTCGGTAAGGCCGGCGTCGAACACCTCATTGCGGCCCCGATAGCCCTCCAGCGCCGTCAGCACCTCCTGATTGGAGCCGGTGATGGCGATGAAACGCAGGATATCCCCGGCGGCCTCCTCGGTGAGACCCAGCTCCCCGGTGAGAAGCCCCCGGACCTTGTCGGGGCCGATCTTATCCAGCTTGTCCACGGTACGCATGATGTCGCCGGACTGCTCTGTCAGCCCCAGCATGGCATAAAAGCCGTTGAGGATCTTCCGGTTGTTGACCCGGATCTGGAACCGCTTCAGTCCCAGACGGGTGAAGGTCTGGTAGATGATGGAAGGGATCTCCGCCTCGTTGGCGATATCCAGCTTGCCGTCTCCGATGATGTCGATGTCCGCCTGATAGAACTCCCGGAACCGGCCCCGCTGGGCCCGCTCCCCCCGGTACACCTTACCGATCTGATACCGGCGGAAGGGGAAGGACAGGTCGCCGCCGTGGAGGGCCACATACTTGGCCAGCGGCACCGTCAGGTCAAACCGCAGGGCCAGATCGGCGTCGCCCTTCTGGAAGCGGTAAATTTGCTTCTCCGTCTCGCCGCCGCCCTTGGCCAGCAGCACCTCGCTGGCCTCAATGACGGGGGTATCCAGCGGCGTGAAGCCATAGAGAGCGTAGGTCTTGCGGAGGATGTCCATCATCCGCTCCAGCTGCTGCTGCGGGGCGGGCAGCAGCTCCATAAAGCCGGACAGCGTCCGGGGGGTGATCTTTGCCATAGTCATGCTCCTTTGTGGAAAAATGTGGGAATTTGTGAAAAACGTGCCGCACCGGCGGCAGGGGAGGGTAGATGCGAAAAAACGCTCCCGTCCCGTGATTGGGACGAGAGCGCATTGCTTCGTGGTGCCACCCAATTTCGGCCGTAAGGCCCTTTCAGGCTCCTGTTGCGGGGAGCGGCCGCAGATGTCTCCATCTCCGCTGGTGAAGCCGTCCTTCACGCTGTGTGCCGCAGTGCGCTTGCAGCCGTGGCGCACCTCTCTTCACCGGCAGGGACAGGCTACTCATGCTCCGTCATAGCGGTTTGAACGCAATCTATTGTAGGGGATATGCAAGGAAATGTCAAGCGGTAAAGGGCTTGGTTTTGGGATTGACGATGTTGCGCCAATCCAGATCGCCGCGGGCCAGACCCAGCACCAGCATCTCTGCCGAGGCCAGATTGCTGGCATAGGGGATGTTGTTCTGGTCGCACAGGCGATAGATGTTGGCGATGTCCTCGTTGGGGGTCTTGTTGCGGGGATCGTCGAAGCACAGCACCAGATCGATCTCGTTGTAGGCGATGCGGGCAGCGATCTGCTGGCCGCCGCCGTGGGAGAAGGACAGGAACCGGTGGATGGTCAGCCCCGTGGCGTCGGAGATGATCTGGCCGGTGGTGGCGGTGGCGCACAGGGTATGCTGAGCCAAAATCCCGCAGTAGGCGGTGCAGAACTGAGCCATCAGTTCCTTTTTGTTATCATGGGCGATCAAGGCGATATTCATGTTATTCGCTCCTCTCTTCTATGGATTCAGATACGCATCAGGGGGATACGCTGCCCCATGATGCGCCGTGCAATATTCTCGTAAGCCCTTGCGGCGTAGTTACTGCACTCCCGCAAGGGGATGCCGGTGTTCAGGGCATAGGGGACGTTCCGGTCCTCCGGTACCACGCCCAGCAGCGGCAGACCCGCTGCGTCCATGGCGTCGTCGATGGTGGTGTGAAGGCTTCGCAGCAGCTTCTTCTCCACCCGGCCCACCACCAGATGAAGGTTGCCCCGTCCCAGACGGTCCAGCTCCATGACGGTGCGCTGGGCGTCCCGCAGGGAGGAGGCGTCGGTGTTGGTGACCACCACCGCCCGGTCGGCGTAGTCGCTGGCCAGATGGAAACCCATCCCCAGCCCCGCCGGGGCGTCGATGAGGCAGTAGTCGTAGGTCTGCCGGATGCGGTCCAGCAGCGCTTTCATCTGCTCCGGTGCAATGGGCATGGGCCGGGCCGACAGGGGGGCTGTCAGCAGGTGCAGCTTGGGATACTTGGGGTGCTGCACCACGGCATCCTCCAGCGTACATCGCCCGGCGATGACGTCGGTGAAGTCCATCAGAGCCCGGTCGCTGAGCCCCAGCGCCAGATCCAGATTCCGCAGGGTGATGTCGCAGTCCAGACACAGGGTATGGCACCCCAGCGCCGCCAGCGCCAGCCCCACATTGGCTGTAAAGGAGGTCTTGCCTGTGCCGCCCTTGCCGGAGACGACTGCTATGATTTTACCCAATTTTATACCTCCTTGCGTCATTTGAAAAGGAAAAAATGAAAATTTTCAGAAAAATTTTCTTAAATCCCAGCTTCGGGGACATTTCCATCCCGTTTTTATCGCAGGGGTGCTTTCTTGATGCGGGCGAAAGCACGGGGGAAGCCCGCCGGCGTGGGACGCTCCTTCCGGATGCGGACGACCCGGTGGGTCACCTCCGTTCCCGGAATGGTGTAGTCCGTCACGTCCTCCACAGCGCCGCCCAGCTGGGCAATGGCGCTGCGGGCCTCTTGCAGCTCCGGGTCGCTCTCCACGGATTTCATGGCCAGAAACACGCCGCCCACCTTCACTAGCGGCAGCGTCAGCTCGCACAGTACATTCAGCTGGGCCACCGCCCGTGACGTGGCGATGTCGAACTGCTCCCGGTGCTTCCGGGCGAACTCCTCCGCCCGTGCGTGGACGCAGCGCACCCGCCGCAGTCCCATGGCGTCGGCGGTCTCCCGGAGGAAATCCACCCGCTTGCCCAGACTGTCCAGCAGCGTCAGGTCGAAGTTCGGCTCCAGGATCCGCAGGGGCATCCCCGGAAATCCGGCGCCGGTACCCACATCCACCACGGACTTCCCCCGGAAGTCCGCAGCAGTCAGTAGGTATGCACAATCCAGCAGGTGCAGCGCCGCCACGTCGCAGGGATCGGTGATGGCCGTCAGGTTCATCACCTGATTCCGTTCCAGCAGCCGCCGGGAGAACTCCTCCAGTCCCTCGATGGCCGCTGCATCCGCCGGCAGTCCGTAGACCGCCAGCCCCTCCCGCAGCAGCTGCTCCGGGGTCACTGGCTCTTCTCCTTCAGCAGGTCACGGATCTCCGTCAGCAGCTCCTCGCTGGTGGGACCCTTGGGCTCCTCTGGGGCGGGGGCCTCTTCCTTCTTCTTGTGGAAGCGGTTGATGGCCTTGATCATGATAAAGATCACCAGCGCCACCAGAATGAAGTCGATGATGGTGGTGAGGAAGGTGCCGATGCCCAGCGTTACGGCCTCTGTAACCACTTTATCGCCGTTCATAACGGCGGGCTTCAGTACGATATCCAGCTGGCCCAGATCGATGCCGCCGATGAGCATCCCCACCAGAGGCATGATGACGTCGTTGACCAGAGAGGTGGTGATCTTACCGAAGGCGCCGCCGATGACTACGCCGATGGCCATGTCCAGCACGTTGCCCCGCAGGGCGAACTCCTTGAACTCGCTCAGAAATTTCTTCATGGATATCCTCCGAGAGTTTACATAATCAGCGTTTGGGAACCAGCTTCTCGCAGCCGCCCATGTAGGGCTGGAGCACCTTGGGGATCAGCACGGTGCCGTCGGGCTGGAGGTTGTTTTCCAGAAAGGCGATGAGCATCCGGGGAGGGGCCACGCAGGTGTTATTCAGGGTGTGGCACAGCTGCATCCGGCCGTTCTCGTCCTTGTAGCGGATCTTCAGGCGGCGGGCCTGTGCATCCCCCAGATTGGAGCAGGAGCACACCTCGAAGTACTTCTGCTGCCGGGGAGACCAGGCCTCGATGTCGCAGGACTTGCACTTCAGGTCCGCCAGATCGCCGGAGCAGCACTCCAGCTGCCGCACGGGGATATCCAGAGAGCGGAACAGCTCCACGCTGTAACGCCACAGCTTCTCGTACCACGCCTTGGAGTCCTCCGGCTTGCAGACCACGATCATCTCCTGCTTCTCAAACTGGTGGATGCGGTAGATGCCCCGCTCCTCGATGCCGTGGGCGCCCTTCTCCT
>OLFX01003026.1_pt1 | contig 12045 bp, 8 predicted proteins | sample 1605091 | NCBI WGS metagenome assembly OLFX01 (sample SAMEA3888906, study PRJEB22519) | human gut metagenome | biome: human gut; feature: human-associated habitat; material: faeces | place: Denmark | collected 2012
TGCTGGCGGGCGTGGCCATGCTGGGCGGTGTGCTGGCGGCCAAGTATTCTGCCTTTGCCAGCCAGGGCTTTGGCGCCAATCTGCGCCGGGGCATTTATAACAAGGTACAGGAGTTTTCCTTCGCGGACATCGACCACTTCTCCTCCGCCTCCCTCATCACCCGGATCACCAACGATGTCAATGCCATCCAGATGATGGTCACCATGGCGCTGCGGATGCTGGTCCGAGCCCCCGTGATGCTGGTGGCCGCCCTGGCCGTGTCCATCAGCATCAACGCCCGGCTGGCCATGGTCATGCTGGTGGCCATCCCCTTGCTGGTGATCGCTATCGGCGTGCTCATGAGTATGTGCAACCACCTTTTCCAGGTCCTTCAGACCCGCATCGACGCCCTGAACGGCACCGTGCAGGAGAATCTGGTGGGGATCCGGGTGGTGAAGGCCTTTGTCCGGGCGGGCTACGAGAAGACCAAATTTAAAAAATCCAACGACGACCTGACCAAGGCCGCCATCAATGTGGATATGCGAGTCATCGCCATGATGCCCATCATGATGATCGCCCTCAACGGCGCCACCGCCGCCGTGCTCTACCTGGGCGGCTCCACTGTGATGTCCGGCGGCATGCTCATCGGCGACCTCTCCTCCTTTATCACCTATATCTTCCAGATTCTGATGAGCGTCATGATGCTGGGAATGAGTCTGCTGCAGCTCTCCCGCGCCATTGCCTGCGCCCGCCGGATCGACGAGGTGCTGGAGACCGAGCCCTCCATTGAGGACGGCTCCTGCGGCGCCGACACGCTGCCTGCGCCCAAGGGCCAGGTGGAATTCCGCCATGTGGACTTCAAGTACCAGGCCGGGGGCACCGGGGAGAATGTTCTCACCGACATCGACTTCACCGTCCGCCCCGGCGAGTTCCTGGCTGTGGTGGGCGGTACCGGTACCGGAAAGTCCTCTCTGGTGAACCTGATCCCCCGGTTTTACGACGTCACCGACGGCGCTGTCCTGGTGGACGGGGTGGACGTGCGGGACTATCCCCTGGATGAGCTCCGCGCCCGCATCGGCATGGTGCTTCAGAACAACGTCCTCTTCACGGGCACCATCCGCGAGAATCTGCTGTGGGGCCGCCCGGACGCCACTGAGGAGGAGATGATCCAGGCCGCCAAGAATGCCCAGGCCTACGATTTCGTCATGGCGCTGCCCGACGGCTTCGGCACCCAGATGAGCCAGGGCGGCACCAATGTCTCCGGCGGCCAAAAGCAGCGGCTGTGTATTGCACGGGCCATGCTCCGGCACCCGGCCATCCTTATCCTGGACGACTCCACCTCTGCCGTGGATACCGCCACGGACGCCAAGATCCGGCAGTCCTTCAAGGAAAATCTGGCCGGCACCACGGTTATTATCATCGCCCAGCGCATCAGCTCGGTCCAGTCTGCGGACCGCATCCTGGTGTTGGACGACGGCCATATCAGCGACATCGGGACCCATGACGAGCTCATGGCCCGCAGCGAAATCTATCAGGAGATCTACCAGTCTCAGCAGGAAGGAGTGCAGGAATAATGGCGCAGCAGCGTGGTCCCGGTGGCCCTGGCCAGAGCCGGGGCGGCTTCCAGAAGCCGAAAAATCTGAGAAAGACCGTCTCCCGCCTGATGAGCTATCTGACCCGGCGGAAGTGGCCGCTCCTCATCGTCCTTTTGTGTCTGCTGGGCTCAGTGGTCACCAACATTGCGGGTTCCAGCTTCATCAACCTGGTCATCATCAACAACATTGCCGCGGGCCGCTATACCGGCGTGTCCGGTTTAGCGGCCGATGTGGGCAAGCTCATCTCCATCTATGCCGTGGGCTGGGTGGCCACTTACGGGCAGTCGGCCATCATGGTCCAACTGGCCCAGAGGGGAACCAACCGCCTGCGGAAGGATCTATTCGACCATTTGCAGACCCTGCCCCTATCCTACTTTGACCGCCATCCCCATGGAGAGCTCATGAGCCGCTTCACCAACGACGCGGACAATGTGCAGCTCGCCCTGGAACAGAGCGTGGTCTCCCTCCTCTCCAGCGTACTCATGTTTGTGGGCATCGTGGTGGTGATGCTGGTGGTGAGCCCACTGCTTTTCCTGGTGTCCGTGGTCACTCTGGGGAGCACCTTCGTGGTGTTCAAGGTCTTCGGCGGCCGCAGCCGGAGGTATTATCAGAAGCAGCAGGCCGACCTGGGCGCCGTCAACGGAAATATCCAGGAGACCATTGAAGGGCTGAAGGTGGTCAAGGCCTTCACCCACGAGGAGCAGGCCAAGACGCTCTTTGCACGGCTCAATGAGAATTACCGCGCCTCCGCCACCGCGGCCAACTTTTACTCCACCGCCATCATGCCCATCGCCATGAACATCATGAACATCGGCTATGCCCTGACCGCCGCCTTCGGCGGGGTGCTGTCCATCGCCATGGGTCTGCCGCTGGGCTCCTTCACCCTCTACCTCAATTATTGCCGGCAGGTGGGCCAGCCCATGAATCAGATCTCTCAGCAGCTCACCACCATTCTCTCCGCCCTGGCGGGCGCCGAGCGGATCTTCGAGTGTATGGACGAGGCCCCGGAGACCGACGAGGGCTTTGTGACCCTGGTCCCCGTGGTCCGGGACAGCGAGGGCCGGATGACGCCCGCGCCCCAGGGCGCCCATGTCCATGACTGGGCCTGGAAGGTGCCGGAGAATCCCCGCTTTGTTCTGGTCTGCGCAAGCAAGGATGCGCATGACGAACTGGTGGAGTGTGGGGAGGACGTGCCCGGCCACCTGTGGGCGTGGAAATACGTCAATAAGGACGATCCTGCCTTCGGGCTCCACCGCATCCGCGGCGATGTACAGCGGGAGGAGGGCTATGTGCTGGCCCAGCTCACCGGGGCGGTGCGCTTCCAGCATGTGGACTTCTCCTATGTGCCGGGCAAGCAGATCCTCCACGACGTGACCGTCTTTGCAAACCCCGGGCAGAAGATCGCCTTTGTGGGCTCCACCGGCGCGGGCAAGACCACCATCACCAATCTGGTCAACCGCTTTTACGAGATCCAGGACGGCGTCATCACCTATGGCGGTATCGACGTCAAGGCCATCCAAAAGGATGACCTGCGCCGCTCCTTGGGCGTGGTGCTCCAGGATACCCACCTCTTTACCGGCACTGTGATGGAAAATATCCGGTACGGGCGGCTGGAGGCCACCGACGAGGAGTGCGTGGAGGCCGCCCGCATCGCGGGAGCGGATTCCTTTATCCGCCGCCTGCCCCAGGGCTATGATACCATGGTCACCGGCGACGGCGCCAACCTTTCCCAGGGCCAGCGGCAGCTCCTGGGCATCTCCCGTGCCGCCGTGGCCGACCCTCCGGTGATGATCTTGGACGAGGCCACCTCCTCCATCGATACCCGCACCGAGCGCATCATCCAAAACGGCATGGACGCCCTGATGGAGGGGCGTACCGTGTTTGTCATCGCCCACCGGCTCTCCACTGTTCGGAACTCCAACGCGATTATGGTGTTGGAGGGCGGCCGCATCATAGAGCGGGGCGACCATGAGGAACTGATCGGCCAAAAGGGCCGGTACTACCAGCTCTACACCGGTGGGGCCGAATTGGAATAAAAAAGCCATTTTGTCTGCTGAAGGGGAGGTCCCGGTTATTCTAACCGGGACCTCCCCATTTTTCAGGCTGAGAATTGTTTTTTTCCACATTGACCGGTATAATGGTGGAAAACCAAGTCGATCCGGAGGGGAAACATGAGAAAAAAGAGACTGGTATCCGCTGTTCTGCTGGTGCTTCTGCTGGCGGGATGTGGACAAACCGGCGGGAAGCTGCTGCCGTCAGGCACGGGCCGAACGGATACGGCGGCGGCACAGGCGGAGCTGGACGTCCAGTTGGGCCTGCTGAAGGATGAGATCACCGCTGAGGAGCGCCGGGAGGCCCTGGATCTTTGGAGCAAGATACGGGCCATCCAGACAGAGCGCAAGGCAAAGGGAAACTACGAGCGCAGCGACTATGAATGGCGGCTCCTGCGGCGGCTTTCCGGGCTCTATGACGCCTATACCATCCGATATCTGGGCGGTGATGAGGAGGGGTTCGGCTACCGGAGCCCGCGGGAACGGACCTTGGCGGTCTACCAAATCGGGGCCGGCGACGCGCTGACGCCGGACCCGGCAAATGACCTGTCGGGCGGGGCCTGGAGCGAAACAGAGCTCCTGGGCCTGTGGGAGGAGATGTGTACGCTGCTGCCGGAGGGCGCCTTTGAGGGCTTTGACCAGTTCACCGTCTTTACCGACGGACCGGAGGAGACAGTGGCCTATGTCTGGGCGCTGGATGATGCTGGAGCGCGCTGGGAGATCGCTGTGGACCCTGCGGACGCGGAGGATCGGGAGTACTTTGTAGAGACGGTCCTCCACGAATATTTCCACTACCTATCTCTCAACGATACCCAGGTGATCTATACGTCGGAACAGACGCTGGATACCTACAATGAACCGGGTATGGTAACTCTGGCGGACTCCTATTTGAACGACTTCTACCAGGAATTTTGGACCGGCTATCTGGACGACTGTCTGGCCTGTGACGACACCTATAACTTTTTCCTCCGCCACTGTGACGATTTCATTACGCCCTATGCCTCCACAGATCCCTCGGAGGATATCTGTGAGAGTTTTGCTTTTTTTGTCCTTCGCCCCAGAGATTTTCGGGCAGACGAGGACGTATGGTCCCGAAAGCTGGACTTTTTCTACCAATATCCCCAGCTCGTGGCCTTCCGTGAGGAGGTCCGGGGCAATTTGGGGCTGGCGTGGGGGGAGTATTTTGAGTCCCGGCAGGAAGCGGATGCGGCCTGAAGATAAGAACGCGCGGCGGAGCAGGGTTTTTCGGCCCTGCTCCGCCGCGCGTTTGTCTGTCGAGGCCGGAAGCGCTCAATAGCGGTTCACCCAATTGGAGATGAGGAGCGTGGGGACCAGCCATGCGGCGAGAAAGACCACCATCTGTGCCGGGGAGATGGACTGCCAAGCGGAGACGAAGGTGAGATAAAAGGCCAGAAGCAACCCGATAACAGAGCCCAACACAGACAGCGCCGATGAGATGCGCACGGCGATCTTCAGCCGCTTGGCCCCCACCACGGCTTCGGAAAAGGGGCCCAGCCCCTCCCGGCACAGCACCGCCGTGATGCGGGGACTGTGCGGCGCGTCCGGATCGGAGAGCTCGGTGCGGCGCTCCACAGAGGGGAAGTCCATTTTTTCCACAGGGAGCTTGAACTTCTGCCGCAGCATGGCGGGGATGAGGTTAAAATCCCTGGTGCACAGCACCGGGGAGACATGGGCCCCTACCAGGGCTGAAATGGCCGGTGAGATGGTGCCGTGGAGGACATAGTTGAGGGCAAAGATACCGGCCAGTTCCCCGTCGATAGCGCAGAAGACGGCGTTTCTGACGTTGAGCCCTTGGGGTAGGGACACCTCCATCAGTGCCATAAAGGAGGCGGAGCCCACCAGAATGTGCTCGCCGCGGATATCGGCGGACAGCCCGCCACCCTCGTGGCGTTGGAAGCCGCTGCACCGGCGGTAGACCGCACCCTGTGCCCGGAGCAGGTCGTGAAAGATCTTGTCCAGGCCCGAGCCGCTCTCCCGGATGAGGGTGGCACAGACGGCCACCACCTTTTCCACGGAAAAGTCTCCAAAGACCTTAATGCCGTTGAGGGATACCATGCCGGGGGGAAAGAGGTCGGTGTCGGTGAGCAGGATGGCCCTGCCCGATCTAACCGCTCCGGACCAGCCCGCCAGGGCGGCTCCGCTGGAGGAGAGCCGCCGGGCCAGGGTCCGGTAGGGACGGGCAAAAATGAGCAGCCCGGAGAAGGATGCGGAGGCCGTCAGCGTGGCGGAGAGGCACCAGAGCAGGTGATCCCCTCTCCCCTCCCCCACCGAGGCAATGAGGGAGCAGAGAAAGCTGCCCAGCAGAAGCAGGGGGACGGAGATACGGAAGACCCGCTGCGCGCCGTCCTCCTCCTGGATCTGGCTTCCATAGCCGTGAATGGGGCCGGACCACTTGGCATAGGTGTCCCTTCCGTTCCAGCTCCTGGGATCCAGCGTCACCAGATAGGGGGTGGAGGCGGATGCCGCAGTCCGACAGGAGAGCCGCAGGCCCTGGCGCTTGGCATAGGTCCCCCACATGCAGCAGAAGAGGGCCAGCGCCGCGGCGGCGCTGTAAGGCAGGGTGTCCCGCTCCGGCATCCGCTCCAACTGTGTGAGGGCGTCCGCCAGCGTAAAGACACAGGCGAAGGCGGCGGCGGTGTCCGCCCCGGGCCGAAACAGAAAGAGCTGCACCAGGCCGCGGGCCAGGACGTCGATCCCCAGCACCATGGACACGGCCAGCAGCCCGGCCGAGCACCAGACCTGGAGGGGGAAGGAGCCCTGGAGCGCCCCCGGCAGGGGCAGGAGGAAGAAGGGCGCCAGCGCCATCCAGAGGAGCGGCAGGGTTAGCAGAAAGACCAGCGCCGTGCGGAGCCGCAGCAGGCCCAGGCCCTTGCCGTACCGCCCGGCCAACTGGCCGGGCGGCAGATCCGGCGGCGGCTCCGGCGCCTTTCGGGGCTTCCGCTCCCGTGGACGGGGCGCCTCCTCGTCGTCGTCCTCCTCGTCCTCCGTCTTCTGCGGCCGCTGGATCTCCACCGGCGCAAACCCGTCCGCATAGCCCAACGTGGAGCGCGTCCAGTCCGCGGATTTAACACGGGAATCGGCTAACATTCTTCTCACCAGCTCCGGATCCGGTTTCGGATAGGCAAAGGTTTTGCGTTCCTCCGAATCCAGACTCATATATTTTTCATACCAGGCGTCAAAGTCCATCGTAAACTCGACGACCGGATTCATTTTGCGGCGCGTTTCAATCTTGGCTTCCGCCGCGGCCGCGCTGATCGAAAAGCCGACGACCACAAAGTTGGCGATCAGAAAAAACGTCAGGGTAAGAAGCAGTGATTTTGTCTTGCTGCGGGATAAGTGCCGCAGCGCACGCTGAATGAAATTCATAGTGTATTTCCTTTCTACGGGCGCAAGGAAAACAACTTTCCTCAAAAGTCCGTTTTGATTTCAATTCAATGATGCAGTACAGCTCAAATGCGAAAGAGACGCTTCGGATCATCAAGCTCAGAAATTCCGATTTCGGAAGCGCTCTGTCTGTCCAGAGTCCGCTTGATTATCCTTTCGGAAGCAGAATCTGAATCTGGAATTCGCCGTCTTTCCAGACTGCCTGAATCGTTCCGCCCAGCCGGGTCACAATTTCCTGCGTGATCGCCAGGCCCAGACCGCTGCCGCCCAGTTTGCGGCTGCGCGAGGCGTCCAGCCGGTAAAACGGCTGAAACAGCTGGGTGCACTGACTTTCGCTGATCGGCTGTGACGGATTGGCGATCAGGATTTGAAGCTGATCTTCCCGCTTGCTTAAATCGATCCGGATCGTGCTGTGTTCCGGGGTGTATTTCACAGCGTTTTCCACGCAGTTATACAGACAGCGAAGCAGCAGCGTCGGATCGGTATCCAGACAAGGATAAGCTTCGGCCAGCTGGACACTCAGCTGTTTCTGTCGAATCCGCGGATCCAGCTCCTCGATAATCGTGCAAAAGCAATCGTGAACGGAACAGCGCTGACGCTGCTCGATCACCTGCGCGCTGTTGAGCTGAAGCAGATTTTCGGCCAGTCGATTCAGCCGGCGGATGTTGCGCTGGGTCACTTCCAGCACCTCGGCCGCTTCCTCGGCGGTGTATTCTTCTTCCTGCCGCAGGGAGTCGAGATTGACCTGAATCGAGGCCAGCGGTGTTTTCAGCTCATGCGCGGCATCGGCAGTAAAGCGTTTCTGCCGTTCGAAGGCTTCGTCCAGCCGGCTAATCATCTGGTTGAGCGAATGGCTCAGTTCCGCGACCTCGCGGATGCCGTTTTCTTCCAGCCGGACCGACAGCTGATCTTCGTCCAGCGTACTGATCGAGGTCGACAACTGACGCAGCGGACGTGTCAGGCGGGAAACGGTCAGATAAATGCCCAACGTGCCCAACAGAATGATCGCCGTCATCAAACCGACAACCTGAATCTGAATCTGATCGTTGGCCGCGGTTGTGATCGCCACCATGCTTTGTTCCACCTGCTCAGGAAGATTCTCGTTGTAAAAATCCGCAAGATTGGAATTGATGACAATTTGATCAACCTTGATCTCCTCACGGCCGCTGTTTGCGGTTGGGGCGGGCTGCAGGTTGTATGCTTCTTTAACCGAAACGGCATAATCGGTTATCACGGTCGTCGCCTGCCTGGCTACCCCGATCAATTCGTGGGAACTGAACATCATGGAGGAAAGGGTAAGCAGCACACAGGCCGCGGTCAGAATCGCCGTGCACAGCAGCGTAATCTTGACCTGTAAACTAAGCTTTTTCATCCTGATTCTCCTTCAGGCAATACCCCAGCCCGCGCTGACATTCGATCCAGTCTTCCCCACTGGCCGAGGCCAGCTTACGGCGCAGGGAAGACAGGTGAACTTTAAAGGCGTTGGAAAACAGATCTTCGTCTTCGCCCCAAACCTGGCAGATAATCGTTTCCGCACTCAGCCGCTTGCCGTCGTGCAGCGCCAGCGTTTCCAGAATCTGCGTTTCCCTGGCGGTCAGCTTCAGCCGCTGATCCCGCACATACACCTGATGACTGCCGGTGTCGATCCGCAATGAACCGCGGCAGACAACGGCGTCCTGGCGCACAAAATGGCGTCCGGTCAGATTGCGGATGCGCGCGAGCAGTTCCTCGAAGTGAAACGGTTTGACCAGGTAATCATCTGCGCCCAGGTCAAGCCCCTTCACCTTGTCCGCCACCGTCCCGCGCGCTGATAAAATGAGAATCTTCTGCTGCGGCTTCTCCGCGCGCAGCCGGCGAAGCAGATCCAGTCCGTCCAATCCCGGCAGATTCAAATCGAGCAGGACGCAGCCGTAATCCTCAGCCAGCGCCAGATCCAGCCCTTCCCGGCCCTCGCTGGTCCAGTCGGCCTCGTAGCCGTTTTTCCGCAGCCCGCGCTTCAGCCCCAGCGCCAGATCTTCCTCATCTTCCACAATCAACAGTTTCATGCGGTTCTCCTTTCACTCTCCGGACATCTACGATTATAACCATTCGCAGGTTAAGCTAAAGTTAAGAAAGCAGAGTCTGCGAACAGACTCTACCCTTTTTTGCGTTTTAACAGAACAATCACCAGACTGACGACCGCCGCGCTCAATCCGATCACATAGAGATAGCCATAGCGCCATTTCAATTCCGGCATCGCTGTAAAATTCATACCATACCAGCCGGCGATCAGCGACAGCGGCAGACAGATCGTCGTGACCAGCGACAGCGTCTTCATCGACTTGTTCAGCTGATAGTCCAGCTGGGCCTGATAGGACTGCTGCGTCTGAGTCAGGCGGTCGCGCAGCAGCTGCACATTGTCGCGATAGCGGAGGATTCGATCGTTTAACAGCGTGAAGCTGCGCAGCTCGTCCTCGGCGAACAAGTCGTTGCTGTTTTCTTCCAGATGATCGTTGATGTTGATCAGCTGATCATAATAGCGGTTCAGCGTCAGCAGCTCCTTGCCCAGCTGCAGGGTCTGCTGCCGGAAGTGCGGCGCTCGGGCGTCGAACACTTCTTTCTCCAGCGCATCAATCTGCATTTCCAGATCTTCATGAATATCCGGATCCTGTATCAGAATCTCCCGAAAGAAGCCGGTGACCAACCGCGGCAGCGTCGCTTTCTTTGGCTGCAGCGACTGAAGCATGCGATTGACGGCTTCGCCGGTGCTGTCGTCTTCGTCGAACAGATCGACGACTAAAAAACAGTTTTTTACAATCAACAGGCCGATCTTATCCCGTTGTCCCAGAATCTGACCGGGATTGATCAGATGCAGCACGCACCAGAAGGCATTCTCGCTGACGCTGACGGCGTTGCGCATCAGGGATTCCCTTTCCGTGGGGATCGGCAGATGCAGTCCGGCCTGCCTGGCCAGCGCTTGCAGCTGTTCTTCACTGATAAAGCCGACGGTCAGATGTTCACAGGGGTAGTTCAAATTTTCTGTTTGACGACAGGTTTCTGTAATTTCAACAAGCATAACCACATCTCCCTTTTTCCTGGGCGCCGTTGATTTCCGAGGCCCGTTTGCTATCATTATACAACGAAAGTTGTTCATACCGATCGTGCGTTTTTTCAGCCGGCCTGATCTGAAACGGAAAAGAAATTTCCGCAGTCAAAAATTTCGGCGCGGACAAGAAAAAGATTTTTCCAATTCTGTACTTTGCGGACAAAGGATGGAAAAATCTTACGAATTAAGCGGTTAAGAACTTCATGGTTTTATAAGAAAGCGGAGATTGCCTTTTTTGCCCAGCCGGAATCCTTGAGGATCGCCCGGCCGACGCCGATCAGATCGGCCTTCCCGCTTTGCAAGAGCGCCTCCGCGGCCGAGACTTCCGTGATTCCGCCCGTCAGCAGCACGGGAATCGAAACCGACTGTTTTATCGCGGCGGAATAGTCCTGAAAATAGCCTTGTTCGCTGTGGCCCGGACGAACATAGCCGCCTAAGCCGCCGGTGATGTCGATCACATTGACGCCGGCTTTTTCAAATGCCGCGCATGCGGATATTGCGTCTGCCAGCGTACTTCCGTTTTCAAGACCCTCGCACGCGCCTAACCGCAGCGCCAGCGGATACTCCGCACCAACCTGACTGCGGATCGCTTCGATGATCCGGCAATGCAGGCGAATCCGGTTTTCCAGCGAGCCTCCGTAGTCGTCCGTTCTCCGATTGGTCAGCGGCGAATAAAACTGGTTGAGCAGATAGCCGTGGGCCGAGTGGATTTCCACGCCGTCAAAGCCGGCGGCCTGGGCCCGGCGGGCAGCTTCCTTAAAATCAGCGATCACTTTTTCAAGATCCTGCGCTGTCATGGCTTTGGGCAGGCATTCGTCTTTCGCCTTGGGATGTTTGACCACGCTGGGCGCTAACGGGACATAGCCGGTGACTTCTTCTTTCGCCGCGCTTCCGGCATGATTGAGCTGAGCGAATACCGGCGAACCGTTGGCGTGAATCGCCTCTGTCAGTTCGCGCAATCCCACGATATCCTCATCGCTGGAAATCGACGTCTGGTTTGCGCTGGCCTGCCCTTCTGCCGAAATAAAACTGTGTTCCATGATGATCAAGCCCAGTGCGCCGCCGTCAGATTTCTCCTGATAGTAGCGAATCAAGTCCGGCGTAACCTTGCCGTTTTCCGCTTTGGACGTCGCCATCGGCGGCATGACCAGCCGGTTTTTCAATATTAAGTTTCCTACCTGAACGGGTGAAGTCAGTAATTTCATGGATGTGTCCTCCTCTTGACATTGTAATTCAGTTATATCATAATTCTTCCAAATCAGTAAGTACGCACAAAAAAGTGAGAACCTATCTAAAAGGAGAGTATGATGAAAACACAAGAGAACGTGAAGCCCGTCGATATCCGGCCGTTTGCCTACGCCATCTCGTTGATCGACGGAAAATGGAAGATGCATATCCTGTTCTGGCTATGGAAACAAGATACGCTGCGTTACAGCGAACTGAAGCGCTCGCTCGGTAATGTAACGCATAAAATGTTAAGCTCCCAGCTGAAAGAACTGGAAGCCGACGGATTGGTACTGCGCCGGGAATATCCGCAGGTGCCGCCGAAGGTGGAATACAGTCTGACGGAGAAAGGCAAGTCGATGATGCCGATTCTCAGTGAGCTGTGCCGGTGGGGAAACCAGAATGTCCCGGACGGATGGGAACAGAACTGACGTTTCTTATTTCTGAGCCGCAAACAGAATTAAAGAAATCCGCCTTATCATCACACCAGAATACCAACTTGCGGATATCACCAGTAAATTCTTCATTCAGCCGGTTTATGATTTACTTTAGATTTAGCTCTGCCAGTTGCTACTCCGTTTGCTCAATAATGATCCATTTTCCCCTTCTGCTGGAGCCTTGCCGCTCAATCACGCCACGCTTTTGCAAATCGGCCATCAGGCGCTTAACGGTTATGATGGAGACCTGCATTTTTTCTTTCAGCTCA
>OLFX01003041.1_pt1 | contig 11979 bp, 7 predicted proteins | sample 1605091 | NCBI WGS metagenome assembly OLFX01 (sample SAMEA3888906, study PRJEB22519) | human gut metagenome | biome: human gut; feature: human-associated habitat; material: faeces | place: Denmark | collected 2012
CTGCAAGCAGGTAAACACAGGTTATTCCTTAATATCCTTTTGTTTGGGAAACTCCGCTCTCCCATTTGGATACAGACTGTCTGGAAATGTCCAGGCGTTCTGCCAGTTCCTCCTGGGACCACCCATATTTCTTACGCAACATTATTATTTTTTCTGACAGGATCATTTTCATTCTCTCCTTCTTTTATTAATGTTTTCTTGTGCACACATAGATCGTCGACATAGGAAAATCATAACAAAAGAGCCGGTTGACAACTACCAAGTGCCCTTGAAATTTTGTCAACCGGCAGTTGCGTTTCCGGATTTTTCTGAAATTTTCAGCAATATTACTGTACTTCACGGATCAGACAGTATTGCTTTAACGGGAAATTCTTCTCCATCACACCATATACCTTGAATCCAAATTTTTCATAAAATTCCACGTTTTTTGGATTATGAGTCTCCAGGGAGATCATCAGCTTGTGCTTCTGGGCATAGTCGATGGCTTCCTCCAGAAGCTCCGCTGCAATTCCGTGATGCTGCATGGTGGGATCCACTGCCAGATAAATGATGTGCAGCCGTTGGTTCTGATGCAGCTGATCCGTCCAGCTGGAATTCAGATAATCCTCACCCTTCATAAAATTCCGAAATGTCTTTAACGAAGGATCCTCCTTGATCAGATAGGAATCCGTCTGTAAAGCAGCCATGGCCTCTGTAAAATAGAACTGAAATACATTGTACGGCTCCGCTTCATCCGATACCACCAATACACTGTTCAGATCCGCGCTGTCTGCGAAGATCTCACAGGTCGCATAAAATTCATCCATGTCACATTTAAACAGCTCCGGCATCAGATTTTTACGGACTTCCGGATCCGGAATCAGCGTCTCGTACAACGGATCGTGTGCAAAGCACTGATTCAGCATTTTCTCCACTTTCGGAAGGTCTTCCTTCTGCACACGATATAACTTATCACTTTCCATAATTGTATTTACTGTTATCTCCTTATTATGATGATGTCAGTCCCCAGCTTTGTTGTCTGTGGATCGTTCCGTGCTCTGCTCTCGCCATCATTACAATTCGAATATCTCTGTCACAGATCTCTCCATTTGTTGCACGATATTCATCAGGCTGACCACAAGCTTGCTGCATGCATGCTCCAGGCTGGTAATTTCTTCCCGGTAGTCCATTTCCTTCATACCGGATCCTGTCAACATCTCCAGTTGTTTTTCTTTTTGTAGAAGCTGCTTGACCGTTCCATATAGATTTTCATGCTCCGGCAGCCTTCCGTAACCCCATTTCAGGCGATCCTTCGGCTGATGGAATACATAATCCGTAAAATGCCTATATACTTCTTCATCAAAATTAAAGGCATAGGCATTGTTGTCTACCTGATAAAGCTTACGAAGTGCGGAGGAAAGTCTCTGTTCCTTCAGATTTCTCACCGCTCCGCCCAGAAGTCTCAGATTTGCACTGCATATCTCATGAGGATACAACACATTTCCGTACCAGTCAATCCGCACAAAAGCGTCCTGCTCCTGTTGGAACCTTGCGAGCAGCTTCTGTTCCAGCGGTCTGATCTGCCGGAAAAGTTTCTCCGCCTCGTCGTATTTTCCATCTCTAAGCAACTGTTTGTAGTTACGGTTGTATTCCTCTACCGCTTCATATTCCTCCCGGCATCTTCTGAGTGCCCGGTCACTTAAAGTCTCCAGTTCCTCAATTTTTTCAAGCAAAACCCGTTTTTTCTCTCCCAACTGCCCCGCCACATCGGCGCGGTAGCAGATTTCCCGACACTGTTCCAAGCCCTTGCGAATCCGCTGCACCACCGGTGAAAACTGCAACGGTACCACTGCCGTTTCATCGAGTGCCAGGATCAACAGGGCAAACAGCTCATGATGCAGACGATATACCTGTTCATCATAAAACTCATCGTTATCAAACTGAGAATGGTAGTGGGTCTCCATAAAGCTTCCGCCGGTGAAATCATTTACCATGGACGGTACACCTGCGATCGCCATGGAAAAATCATCCGACCAGGTCTCGATCGGAGATGTCACTGCTGTCTCTTCCGGATAGGCTATCGTCAGATTCGGCAGATCCGCCAGATATTCCTCCAGAAAGCTGACGTATTCATAGCAGCTGCGGATCCTCGCTCTGGTACCATGCGCCAACGCAGGGAGTTCAAAGTTCAGGTCTGCGATCACCTTGCCCACCCATTCGGGATGTGCGGTGAATATCTGCTCATAAGCTCCCGTAGACCAGTCGAAATTAGAATCCACCACGCCCCATTCCTCGGATGCCATGGCACAGATCACAATGGTATTGTTCGGTTGAAAACCACTGTCCAGCAACGCCTTTGCAATACCAAACATCAGGGCGACCGCTGTATTGTCATCCTGGAATCCGTCAAAATAGGAATCATAGTGTGCAGACAAAAGCACCATGCGGTCAGGATGTTTTCCGGGAATCCTTCCCACAATATTATAAGTCGTGCAGTTTCTGGTCACCCTGGATTCCGCATCAAAGGTGACCGTTATTTCCTCCTGATCACGCAACAGCTCCAACAGGCCTGCCGCATCTTTTCTGGAAATGGAAAAAGCGGGAGCATCCTCCGGTCCGGCGATATCCTGTGCATTCAGAGCTTCATCGTCGATTTCGCCGTAGCCGCCGCTCTGCACTGCGATCAGGGCTGCGGCTCCCTTCAGATGTGCCTGGTATACCGGATAATTGATCCACCACTCATCTCTCTGGTTAATCTCCACCAGTACCAGTTTATCCCTGACGTCTTTTCCCTGATAGTCCGTCTCCGTTCCTTTTCCCAGATACATCATGGAAAATTCCTTAGGACCATCGGTGACAAAGGTTGTCTGATAGGCTCCCAATTCTGCTGACACGGTCTCCCCTGCCGCATTCGTGTAGCTTAACGCTGCCTTATGAAATTCCCAGCCGTCTACCGTCACAGCATCCTTTGTAACCTCAGACAGTCCGATTTTTTCCATTTCTGTCTTCAGCATCTCTCCGGTCTCAAATTCTGCCTTAGAACCCGCCGGGCGATACCCCAGTGTCGGATGTGACCGGTATTGTTCCATTCGTTTTGCCAGTTCATACGAATACGGTATATCCAGATTCTGTAACACCTTTTTCTGTAAAGTCACCCCGTTGTCATGCATATTCTGTCACTCCTGTTTCTATCCTGTCCGTTCTGTCACAGGAACCGTTACTTATTTTTTTACCATAGAATTCATATTTTCAGTAATTTTCTGCAGAATCTCTCTGTTTCTCTCTTCCGCTTCCAGTGTCTCACTGGCATGGGCAGACACTTCTTCCGTAGTCGCTGAGATTGTCTGAATGGAATCCACGATCTCCTGGTTGGCTGTTTTCAGAGCTTCTACTGTCTGAAGCATCTCACCCAGATTATCCACGATCGTATAGCTGCTGTCTTCAATTGCCGTGAAACTGTCCGCCGCGCGCATCGTTCCTTCCCTTTGGCTGCCAATACCGTCTATCATCTGACGGATGACCGTCACCACTTCTCCAATCGCTCCGGATACATTTTGGATCAACTCCGCGATGTTGCCGGTAGCATCCTTTGTCTGGGTGGCCATTCCCGAAATCTCCGTCGCTACTACGGAGAAACCGCGGCCGGCTTCACCGGCTCTGGCTGCTTCTATGCTGGCATTCAGCGCCAGAAGACTGGTCTGATTAGCTATTTTGCTGATGATTTCCACGATGGAATGCATCTCCTGCATATAATGATCCAGCGTTTCCAGCTTCTGTGCCGCCAGTTCACTGTTTCTTGCAGAATCCTCTGCCTGCTCCTTCAGACCTGTCATCTCTTCTTTTCCGGCATCCAACATTTCTATCGTATGTTCCATATTGCTTCCGATCGTCTCTGCCACTTCACCCACAGTATTTACTTTTTCCTGAATAGCCTCCGTCTGGGACGTCTGCTGCTGAATCGCCGCTGCAGACTCCCCGGAACCTGCAGACACCTCCTCCATGGCTGTTTTGGTACTGTCAAAAGCAGTTTCCAGTTTATTCAATTCCGCTGTGATATCAACTACTGAAGTCTCCATCCGGCTGCTCATTTCCATGACTTCACGTAAGGTTGCTTCCGCGCGGTCCTGCGCAGCTGTAATGCTCTCTATATTTTCATCGGTGTTCTTCTGGTTGGATATGGTAGCATAGATGGATGTAATGCACAGCAGAATCATTACCGAAATCTGTATAAATCCTGCATCCTGCCCCAGATAGCCGAACCCACCCTGTGTGGCTCCCAGGAGCACCACCAGGACATTCTCTACCACCGTCCCCACATTAATAAGTGCAAATGCCTTGACATCATGATAAGGCATGACTGCAAACATCATGGGAATTACAAATGCATACACCATATTGCACTGTGCCGTAAAAAGCAGCACCGTATAAAACAACGCAAATCCGATCAGTGACAGATGTTTTATAGCTTTGGTCGCATGATCCCTCTTCCAACAAATTAATTCCGCAAGAACCGGTATGATTCCCAGAAGCATCAGCACTGCCAATATCGGAGCCGACACTGTGTGATTAGCGAATCCGATCACGCTAATGAAAAGCATACATGCATTGATCACACCATGTGCTATCATGGCCACCCGGTTACTTCGTTCCAACTCTTTCATTTGCATTCTCCTTCTCTCCCGTATGATATTATGCCAGGCTCAAAAAGTCTAAGCCCATATGAGCTTGCTTATAAGTGGGTGAAAGACCTTAAATTCATAACGTAATTCCTCACATCCCTTATATTGTAATTCATGATGGTATCCCCGTCAATAAAGCACACGAAAATGCAGTCCGGTTTTCTATGAAAAACGGACTGCATTTTCTGTCATTTATATGTTATCTCCCTGCCGGACAGCTTCCAGCACCCTCTTTATACCTTGAAAACATCCAGTACCTTTTCCAGCTTATCCGCTAATGCCAACAGGTTCTCAGAAGAATTCATCAGTTCTGTCATGGTATCACTCATGCCATGAGCCGCCTGCATGGTACTGTCTGCGGATGCTGCATTCTGTTCGGAGATTGCCGACAATCCTTCCACTACATCACGGATCGCACTTCCGGACTGTCCTAAGACATCCATCTTCTCCCGGATACCGTCAATATGCTGCAGGGAATTCTCCACACCATCCGCTACTGCCGCAGTCTTCACACCGGTCTCCTCTAACTTGCTCTGCTGGTGATTCATGTTGGCTTCCACTTCACCCATGATCTCCACCATTCTGCCGGAAGACTCCATGATATTTTGGATGATCTGCTGGATCTCGGTTGCGGAGCGCTTAGACTGGTCAGCCAGCTTACTGATCTGCTCTGCTACCACTGCGAAGCCTCTTCCCGCTTCTCCGGCTCTGGCTGCTTCAATGCTGGCATTCAGTGACAGCAGATCTGTCTCGTCCGCAATATCCTGAATCATGGATACTGCCTTGGTGATATTCTGAATTGCTCCGTTCATATCCGTAATCTGTTCCGCTACCCGCAGGACAGATTCCTTGGTGCTCTCGTTGGAGCCGTTCAGTTCCTTCATGATCTCTTCGGAAGCTTTCTCCGCTTCTGCCATCCTACCGGCATAATCCGTCAGAGATTTTACTTCCTCAGATATATATTCGATCTGCTCGCCGATACGCACTACATTTTCATTAGCATCCGTTGTCTCATTGGCCTGATTCCTTGCGCCGTCTGATATCTCGCCGACAGCATGGTATACATCATTCACAGATTCCTGGGTATCCTGTGCCATCTTGATCAGTTTGTTGGAAGATGCTGTCAGATCATCCGCGGAATCCTTGATCTCTGTTACGATCGAACGGAGAGTTTTTTGCAGTTTTACAGAAATACGATATACATCCCCAAGTTCATCCTTTTTACGGCACTGCTTTTCATCCGGCTCTGCATCCAGTTCTCCGTTCACGATCCTGCCTAGGAAATGCTTCGTCTTCTTCATGGTCTTCACCATGCTACGGGATAATACGCTTACCAGCGTTGCCGCCACAAGAACACATGCCACAGCGATCAGAATAATATCCTTCACCTGCATCGAGATTGTATCCTTGACATTCTGCATCGGCGTCGCCACTTCGATGGCACCGATCACAGAGCCATCAGAATTGATCAATGGCTGATAATATACATAATAATCTACTTCGGAAATGTTGCAGTCCGTCAGGAACAAAGCCTCCCCAGTCTGAATCTGTGCATAGACATCGTCTTCCAGCGCCGTACCGTTAATACGTCCTCCTTCCGGCTTGGTCAATGTCGTGATCAGACGCATATTTCCATACAGAAAAGACACCTGGAAGCCTGTCTTCTCCTGCAATCCATCGATCAACTGTGTCTCCCCGGAAATGGATGTGCCGCCCTTGCGCACCTTGCCTCCCTTATCTCTGGTGTAATCGCCTTCATACAGATTCGTGTAGGTTTCATCCACACTGACACCAACGATCTGCAGAGACTGCTCAATCTGTTTCTCAATTCCGGTCTCTAATGCTTTGGCCCCCACCGTAGCCACTAGTGCACATACAATGATCATCGGCAGAAGGCTCAACGCCAGTATCTTTTTCGAAATTGTGAAAAATGGCTTTTTGTTCCCTTTTACTTTCGTTTTCCTATTCTCTGTCTTCTTCATACTTACCACATCTGCCTTTCTGTAAAAGACTTTATCACATTCGGTCCATCTCGAAAACGTTTAAGTATTTTCTCGGTAAATTCATTGTAACATTTTCCATATAGTAATACAATTCGACAAAATTACAAGTATTTTATTGTTAAATTTGGTCATTTTTCCTTAACGTTAAGTGAAAATATCTCTTTTGTTTACGAAACAGTTAAGTTTTCTGCTTCCACAACGGCATACGCAGTATCTTTATCAATAGCGGAATGATCATGATAAACCACACAATAGGCTCCGCCGCGATGACACCCAGGTATCCGAACATGGGAACCAGCGTCGCCGCGATCACAATTTTCCCTATCATTTCCAGAGAGCTGGAGATCAGCGGTACGATACGTTCTCCCAACCCCTGCATGGCATTTCTCACAATACAGATTACCGCCGTCACATAATAGAACAAAGTATCTACCTTGAGATATAACGTTGCATTGTAGACCACTTCCGGGTTTTCACTGCCGGTGACTAGCCATACCAGCCAGTCACCGATGGTATAAGCAGTCACAATATTAAGCGTACACCAGATGCAGGTATAACCGGTTGCCAACAGGATTCCTCTGCGGATCCGTTCGATTTTGCCGGCTCCCAGATTTTGTCCGCAATAGGTCGCCATGGTCTGTCCGAAGACGCTGAACATGATCATGAAGATCTCGGAAATCTTGCGTGCCGCCGTATGGGCAATGATAATATTCTGTCCCAGCTTATTGATGGAGGTCTGCAATGTCAATGTACCGATATTGACCAGTGAGCTCATGAACCCCATGGAAAGGCCGGAGCTTAACATATTGCGGAGCATTCCGGCATCCTGCAGCTTCAGATCATTCACACGTATCCGCAGAATTACATACTTTTTCCACAGATAGATCGCACACACCACCACAGCGATCAGCTGCGACAGCACAGTAGCAACTGCAGCGCCCAGCACTCCCATATGCAGCACCACGATCAGAAGCAGATCTCCTCCGATATTCAGCACCACCGACACTGCCAGCACGATCAGCGGGGTCACGGTATCTCCGATTGCTCTTAGGGTCGCCGCTAATACATCATATAGTAATGTAACAACAAGTCCCGCTATGATCACGGATACATACTGTGTTGCTGTGTTCAGCAGATTTTCCGGCACATTCAGGAATCTGAGGATCGGCTGCAAAAATACAAGCCCTCCTATCGTCAGTACCACAGCTGCCAATAGGCCAAGCACCAGAGAATTGCCCAAGGATCTGCGCAATCTGTCCATATCCTTCGCTCCGAAGCACTGTGCCGAAATAATAGCAAAGCCATTGCACATTCCCATCAGGAATTGTACGATCAGATTGCTCAGCGTCGTCGTGGCCCCCACTGCCGCCAGGGCATTATCTCCCAGAAAAGTACCTACGATGCGGGTATCTGCCAGACTGTAAGTAAGTTGCAATAAATTGGCCAAAAAAATAGGAAGGGCAAACGTCAGTATCAAAACTGACGGTCTGCCCTTTGTAAGATCTTTCATATAGTTCCTCACTTCTACACTTCCGGGAAAAATATAGATTTTCCCGCGTGATAGGGCTACAGAACTTTTTTAAAACTTTTTCTTGGCATTGTCAAGGTATTTCTTGGTCTCAGCCACCACAACACCATTTAATGCCAACAGTGCGATCAGGTTCGGGATCGCCATCAGACCGTTGAAGATATCTGCGATGGTCCATACTGCCTTAACAGTCATGTAGGGTCCGATGAATACGCAGGCAATGTAGATCCAACGGTATACTTTGATCGCCTTCGGCTTCTGACCGATCAGGTATTCCAGGCATCTCTCGCTGTAGTAATCCCAACCGAGGATCGTGGTAAATGCAAAGAATACCAGGCATACCATCAGGATAAAGGATGCAATAAAGCTGTTAAAAGGCAGCCCCTGCTGGAAAGCTCTGGTGGTAACATCCACGCCGTCCAGACCTACGTTCCAGGAATCGGTAATTACGATCGTAAGACCGGTCATGGTACAAATGATCAGAGTATCAATGATGGTACCCATCATTGAGATCAGACCCTGTTTGGCAGGAGAGTCGTTCTGCGCTGCAGCCGCTGCGATCGGTGCACTACCGATACCGGCTTCGTTGGAGAAAATACCTCTCGCAATACCCTTCTGCATTGCCATGATAACCGCTCCCAAAGCACCGCCGGCTACGGCACGCATACCAAACGCACTCTGTACAATGGTTACGATAGCTGCCGGAATGGCAGTTACATTAAAGATCAATACTAACAGACAGGCTACTACATAAGTCACTGCCATAAAAGGAACGATGACCTGTGCCACGGTGGAGATACGCTTTAATCCACCGATAACAACCAGTGCCACGCAGATGGTCAAAAGGATTCCGGAGATCACCACGCTCCAGGAATAGTCCATGCCGAAGAGCTGTACGGTATGTGCATTATTTGCATCGAAGAAATTATGTACCGCACTGGTGATACCGTTGATCTGGGTAAAGGTTCCGATACCGAACAATCCTACGCATACACCCATAAAAGCGAAGATCTTCGCCAGCCATTTCCAGCTCTTGCCCATACCGTTTTCGATATAGTAGAAGGGGCCGCCGATAATGTGTCCATCCTCTGCTACCACACGATATTTCACCGCCAGCAGGCACTCGGAATACTTTGTAGCCGTACCTACCAGCGCAGCGATCCACATCCAGAACAAAGCTCCGGGACCGCCTGCTACAATAGCCGTTGCCACACCAACGATATTACCGGTTCCGATGGTAGCGGACAATGCCGTACACAGTGCCGCGAAACTGGATACTTCGCCGTCTTCGCCCGACTTTTCATTGGCAATTAAATGTTTGATTGCATGGGGAAGCTTCGTGATCTGCAAAAAACGAAGTCTGGCTGTGAGAAAAAGGCCCGTAGCCAGAATGAGGACGATCAGGGGGATGCCCCAGACGAAATCATCCACTGTGGTCAGAAAGTTACTAATCATGTCTAACATATTCCCTCTCCTTCCGTCACCTCTTGTGACGTCCTATCGTAGATTGATTTCTTCCGAAGAGAATGGGAATAAGCATATAGATGCTCTGTCCTTTTGCCTGAGAGATTGGCAGCTTTACTGCCGTACACCTTCGGCGCCTTCTATACGGAAATATGAAAATTGCTTTCCGTGGAAGGACTCTCCAGAGTAAATCTTTACCGCGCTAAAGCGGCAACAAAATCACAATAGCATACTTTTTCACCCATTGCAACGTTTTTTTATCTTTGACATTGATCTGCCCAACACAGACATTGACTTTTATGGTACCTGATTACTATAATATAATTCATATGAATACTAACACGAACAATCACAAAACTTCATATTCCATTACACGTGGACTGTTTTTCCTGATCATGTGTTCTGTGATTTTTACGGTACTGTACTACAGTCTGCCCAGGCAGAACCGTGAGCCGGCAATATCGGATTATATTGACTTTTCAGAAGGCTGGACCACCTCCGATGGAAGCCCCGTTGATTTTTCCCATATCAGCGGCACCTGCACAGTGACCAAGAAGCTTCCTGCGCTGACTCACGACATGGCACTTTTCTTTTTTTATAAAAGTTCCAATGTGACGATCCTGATAGACGACCGGCTGATCTATGAGACCATGCAGCCAGAGAGAGTTTTCTTCGGCAAGACACCGGGAGCCTCTTATGTCTCTCTGCCGATCTACCGGGAAGATTCCGGGTGCACGCTCACCCTGGTGATCGATAATCCTTACGGAGACGGCAGTGGCAAGATCAATCATATGTACCTGGGACGTAGTGAAGATATCCTGATAAGCCGCATCCGCGACAAGGCACCCGGATTCGGCATCAGCTTCCTGATCGCCCATCTTGGTCTGGCATTTATCCTGTTTTATCTGCCATTACACAAGAAGCACATCATCGGCAGTGAGATGCTTTATCTGGGATTATTTGCTCTGAATACCGGTATCTTTATGTTGGCAGATAACCGTATGCTGCAACTGATCCTGCGTAACAGCCATATTTATCATACAATTGCGGAACTTTTTATGATGCTGATCACCATTCCACTGTTTCTGTACCTTGGCAAAATGTATACAGAGTACTCCCCTGTGATGGTACAGACAGTATGCCTGATCAGTGTCATGGATTTCAGTATACGTTTCTGCCTGAATCTGACCGGTCTCAAGGACTTCCATGAAAGTCTTCGTCTGACCCATATTACTTTTGGCATTCTGATCGCACTTGTTATCTATGCCATCGGCAAGGGGTTTTATCAGAATCAAAGGCAGCATCTGAAGCACAATCTATATCATAACCTTGGAATTCTGTGTCTGTGCTTTGGCGTTCTACTGGATATCCTGCTGCTATGGTTCGGCAGTGCTCCCGAGACCAGCTTCTTCACACGGATCGGTGTACTTATGTTCCTGATCATGGAAGCAGTCCAGGTTACCCTGCGCCTCATGACCAACTATCAGGAAGGGGTTCGCATGCAGCTGCTCAGCCGCCTGGCTTATCGCGACGGTCTGACCGACCTGCTGAACCGTACTTCCTATATGGAAGAATTGAAAAGACTGGACGCATCCCATAATTTTCATGTGTTGCTGGCACTGTACGATGTGAATAGCCTCAAATATGTGAACGACACCTACGGTCACCAAAGCGGTGATAAATTGATCTGCAGGGTAGCGGATACTCTGTCGGCACATCTCGGTTCCTTAGGAAAATGTTACCGGATCGGCGGAGATGAGTTCGTATTCCTGTCGACCGTATCCGATTCTGAAAAAGAATTTCTCAAGCTGCAAAGAGATTTCGAAGCGTCTCTGGGAACTCTGAAGCTTCCTGACGGTTCCGAGCATCCCATTACTGTAGCCATGGGATATTCCGTACTGACCCATAATATGCCTCGTTCCATGGACGATATGGTCCGGGAGGCCGATGCCAAAATGTATGAGGCGAAACGACGAATGAAAACAGAAAATTGATCATAGGATTTGCAGCGTTTTTGCTGACAATCTTATGAATAGCGTGGCTCATTGCAGAGAACTGCCAACAAATGTGGAGTGCCCTTTGCGAAACATTTATGAATTGGGGACATGGCTCGTAACGTAGGGTTGCCATAGCCCCCACGCAGAAAGGACTGCCCCCCGGACTCGGATGCTAGCTACAACTGTGGATTTTCTAAAGGAAAGTGGTCAAGTGTTTCTCATCATGACGGGGCCGCCTTTACGCTGCCATCCATGTCGCTTACCGGCTAACGCGAACATCGTGTTCGCGTTGCCCCTGCGGCTTAACCACTTTCCAAGAAAATCTCACA
>OLFX01003051.1_pt1 | contig 11913 bp, 9 predicted proteins | sample 1605091 | NCBI WGS metagenome assembly OLFX01 (sample SAMEA3888906, study PRJEB22519) | human gut metagenome | biome: human gut; feature: human-associated habitat; material: faeces | place: Denmark | collected 2012
CCGTTGGCGGTCGTTTTCAATATCGTGCTCGCCGTCGCGCTCGTGCTGTTCCTTATCAGCACCGCTGTCGTCTTCACGCTCAATTTCCGTCCGCTCTATTATTTTGACGTTGACCATTTAAACATCACCGCCATGTCCGGCCTGCCGCGCGAGGAAATTTTGCAGAACTACAACGTGCTCATCGATTACAACTCCATTTTCGGCACAAAAGTTCTGAATTTCCCCACGCTTGCCATGAGCGAGAGCGGCCGCATCCATTTTGAAGAAGTCAAAAACGTGTTCGGCGTCTTTGAGATCACGCTCATCATCAGCGGCATTTTGAGCCTTGCGGGCATCATCTACCGCCATTTTAAAAAGAACCCGGGGTATCTGCTGCTTTCCGGCATTTTAACGATCGCCATTCCCGCAGCGCTCGGTGTACTCATCGCCTTAAACTGGGAAACGGTGTTCGTCCTATTCCATAAGATTGTCTTCCATAACAACTATTGGATCTTCGATGCCGCGACAGACCCCGTCATCACCATTTTGCCCGATACCTTTTTCATGCACTGCGCTTTGATGATCTTGGCGCTCGTGGTACTGGGCAGCATCATCTGCCTGCTCGCATACAGGCACGCAAAGCATAAAAAGACGCACACCGCCTAAAGCTTTGCTGAAGCTCCGCTTTTCACACTCAAACAAGGAGGGATCTGCTTTGCAGACCTATAACTGGCCATATAAAAATGAATTAGACATCACCGAAACGCTTTCCTGCGACGTTTTGGTGCTCGGCGGCGGCCTTGCCGGCTGCTATGCCGCCATCGCGGCGGCACGGCGCGGACAGTCCGTCATCTTAGTGGAAAAAGGTGCCACCGCCCGCAGCGGCAGCGCAGGCACCGGTTTCGACCATTGGGAATCCGCCTGTACGAACCCCTGCTCCACCGTCACGCCGAAGGAAATCGCCGAAGCGTACGTCGATGAGCAGTGCGGCTACTCTAACGGCATCGCGCACTACATCGAGTGCCGCGAGGGCTACGACCGTCTATTAGACCTTGAGTCGTTCGGCGGCAAAATCCGCGACACCGACGATGAATTCAAGGGCGCAGAGTTCCGCGACGACGAAACGAAGCTGATGTTCGCCTACGATTATAAAAACAAATTCACTCTGCGCGTCTGGGGCAGCACCTTTAAGCCCGCTCTTTTCAAGGAACTTCTGCGCCTCGGCGTGAAAGTGCTTGACCGCACCGAAGCCACCGCATTGCTCACCACCGTCCGGAATGGCAAAAAGCATGGTGCGGGCGCCTGCGCCATGGATGTGCGCACCGGCAAGTTCTACATCCTCCGCGCCAAAGAGACCGTTCTCACCATGAGCCGCCCGGCGCGCGTCTGGCTTTTTAACCCGGATATGACCGGCCTGTGCGAGTTCCGCCCCATGCAGAGCATCGGCAGTGGCCACGCCATGGGCTACAAGGCCGGCATCGAGTTCACCATGATGGAAAAATCCGTCAAGGGCGAGTTCTCCGCCGCCGGCCGCAGCTTTCCGCCCTACGGCGCAGGCAATAACCACAACACGTGGTATGCCGCAACGATGGTCGACGCCCGCGGCGTGGAAATCCCCTACGTCGACCGCGACGGTAATGAGCTTAAAACCGTCTCCGAGCGCTACTACCCCGCTCCCGGCCAGAAATTTTTCTTAAAAGGCGGCGTCATCGATAACCCGAAGTACGAGTACCGCGGCCCCGAAACGCTCGATTTTGAAGAGCTCATGCGCCGCGGCTACCAGCTGCCGTTCTACGCAGACCTCAGCCGTATGCCCGACGCAGAGCGCCGCGTCATCTGGGGCATGATGGTCGGCGAAGAGGGCAAAACAAAAATTCCGATCCTCAAAAATTACACGGAGCGCGGCTTTGACCCCCAAAAGCACATGCTGCAAAGCTACGGCACGGGCTGGCAGTCCGCAAATTTCCTTGAGCAGGAACGGCAGCTGTTCGGCGCGCCGGGCGGCATTTGGCACGATTGGGACCTCAAAACAAACATCGACGGCATCTACGCCGCCGGCGACCAGCTCTACGCTTCGGACTGCGCCGGTTTCGCCTGCGCCACGGGCTACTACGCCGGCCGCAAAGCCGCCGCAGCTGCCAAAACACTCGATACCCTGCCCGACTATAATGAAGCGGAAGCCGCAGCCGAGCGCGAACGCCTGCTCGCCCCCATCCGCCGCGCAGATGGCATGGATTGGCGCGAACTCAACATGGCCATCTCCAAAGCCATGCAGAACTACTGCGGCGGCGTAAAGTGCGATGCGCTTTTGCATGAGGGTCTCGACCTGCTCGAAAGCTTTGAAACCGAGATCGTCCCGCAGATCAGCTGCAAAAACCCGCACGAGCTCATGCGCGCGCACGAGGTCTTTGACATTTTGACCGTCTCCAAGTTAATTTTGCACGCCTGCCTCTCCCGCAAAACGTCGTCCGAGCCGCTGTTTTTCAAGCGCACGGACAGCACCGAGACCGACCCCGAGCGCGACCGCCGCTTCATCACCGTCCGACAAGAAAACGGCGAAGTCATCTACGGCAGCCATCCGCTCTACTATTTCGGCGACCTCGAGACCGAGTACGAAAAGCGCAACGGGGATTACATCAGAACCGAGCAGAAGGGGGCGTATCGGAAATGAGCGAGCTTCAAAACAAAATTCTCACGGCAGAGCCCGTGCCGTGCAGCACACACCCGATTCTTTACGATGAAACAAAATGCGTCGGCTGCAACGCCTGCGTCAACATCTGTCAGGTGGATATCCTCATCCCCTCGCCCGAAAAAGGCAAGCACCCCATCGTGCTCTACCCCGGCGAGTGCTACTACTGCGGTGCATGCGTCATGGCGTGCCCGCACGACGGTGCCATCCGCCTCGAGCACCCCCTCATGAACCGCGCAAAGTTCGTCCCCGTCCGCTGCCCGGAAGAGAAATAACCAAAACATAAAAACGCAAAAATGCCCTGCCTGTGCCTAAAAAACACAAGCAGGGCATTTTTCATTTTCTACGATACCTAATCAAACGGTCGTGCAAAACGCCGTCTTGTTTCTCAAAAGACGTTTTAGAAGATCAGCTGTTGATGAGCTGCTTATACAAACGAATGTAATCGTTTGCGGAGCGGCCCCAGCTGTTGTCGCACGCCATTGCGCGCTCCACAAGCACCTTCCAGCCGTCCTTGCTCTCGTTATACGCGTAGATCGCGCGGTGCACGGAGTTCAGCATATCCTGCGTGTCATACGTCTGGAACGTGAAGCCGTTGCCCTTGCCGTCGCCGCTGTCCGTAATGGAGTCCTTCAGGCCGCCCGTTTCGCGTACGACCGGAATGGAACCGTAGCGCAGCGCCACCATCTGTGAAAGACCGCACGGCTCGCTCTTGCTCGGCATCAGGAAAATATCGGAGCCGCCGTAGATCTTGCGCGCAAGCTCCGGCACAAAGCCCTGGCACAGCACAAATCTGCCCGGATACTTCGCCTGCATCTCTTTAAAGAACTGCTCATACTCCCAGTCGCCGCTGCCAAGAACCACAAACTGCGCATTCGAGTACGTCATGATGTTGTCCACGCCGCCCCTTACAAGGTCAAGTCCCTTGTGGGAGACAAGGCGCGTTACCATACCGATGAGCGGCACATCCGGGTCAACGGCAAGGACGAGGCGCTCCTGCAGCTTTGCCTTGTTGACGGCTTTGCCCTCCAGGTGCTTTGCGTCATACGTCTCATACAGGTTCTTGTCCGTCGCCGGGTCATAGCCCACCACGTCGATGCCGTTCAAAATGCCGGAAAGCTTCCAGGCACGCTCGCGCAAAATCGGGTCCAGCTTGTGGGCGAACCACGGATCAAGAATTTCCTTCGCGTACGTCGGGCTCACGGTAGAGACCCAGTTCGCGCTCTCAATCGCGCCCTTCATCAGGTTCACGCAATCGTTGTATTCGAGTAAGCTCTGCTCGCTCTTCGGAATACCGAAAACGTCCTCCAGAATCTCAAAACCGTACTGGCCCTGATACTGGATATTGTGAATGGTGAACAGCGTCTTAATGCCGCTGTACCAGTCGTTGTTTGCATAGAACAAACGGTAGTAGATCGGCACCAGCGCCGTCTGCCAGTCGTTCGCGTGAATCACATCAGGCTTAAATTCAATGTACGGCAGCATCTCCAAAATGGCACGGGAGAAGAACGCAAAGCGCTCCGCGTCGTCAAAGTGACCGTAAAGTCCTTGGCGCTTAAAGTAGTACTGGTTATCGATGAGGTAGTAAATGACATTGCCTACCTTCGCCTCAAAAATACCGCAATACTGGCGACGCCAAGCCACCGGCACACTGATGCTTGTTAAAAACTTCATGTTGTCGCGTAATTCCTGCGGCACGCTTTCATACAGCGGCATCACCACGCGGCAACCAATCAGACGTGCGCGCAGCGCCTGCGGCAAAGAACCCGCTACGTCTGCAAGGCCGCCTGTTGCGGCAAAAGGCAACGCTTCACTGGCACAAAACAAAACTTTCATATCAATTACACCGCTTTCCTTTCCTTCGTTTTTCGGGGCAGCTTAGACCTTGCTTTCCTTTGCAATGTACACCGGGTAGGTCTGATAGCCCATCAGCGTGCGGTTCTCTTCAATCTCCACGTTCTTGTCCGCCACAACATAATCGAGCCGACTGTTCGCGCCGATGACCGTGTCCTGCATGATAACGCAGTTGCGGACCTTCGCGCCTTTGCCGATCTTCACGCCGCGGAACAGCACACAATTTTCCACTTCACCGTCTATCACGCAGCCGTCTGCAACAAGACAGTTGGTGGCATACGAATTCAAACCGTATTTCGCCGGCATATCATCGCGCACCTTCGTGTAGATTGGGCGGTTCGGATTGAACAGCTCTGCGCGCACGCGCGGATCCATCAAACCCATGTTAGCGTTAAAGTACGCTTCAAACGAGGAAATTTGATATGCAACGCCCTTAAATTCATAACCTATCACGCGCAGTTCGGGAATTACGCGCTGAACCATATCTTTATCAAAGTCATATTCGTTGCGGCTCATGCATCCTTCAACGAGCTGAAGCAGCAGTTCGCGGCTAAGGATATACATGCCGATGCCGTAATTTACACCGTGCTCGCTTCCGCGGTGCAGAAGCAACTCGCGAATGCGGTTCTCGGGGTCTACCATATAGATGTTGTTGCGGTCTACGTCCGGCGAAGTGCCGTGGCGGTAAATGACCGTAATGTCCGCGTTCTGGCGCACATGCTGCTCCAGTGCCTCGCGGTAATCGATGTTGCAGACCATATCGCAATCGGAGAGAATCACATATTCCTCAAGGGAATTTTTCAGGAAGCGGCGAATGGAATCGAGCGATTCGATCTTGCCGTCGGTTCTCGAAGTCGATTTGCCGAACGGCGGCAGCAGGTACAGACCCTCGCGCTTTCTTGAAAGGTCCCATGCCTTGCCGGAGCCGAGGTGGTCCATCAAGGACTGGTAGTTATCCTCCGTGATGATGCCGACCTTGTTGAGGCCGGAGTTCACCATGTTGGAGAGGGTGAAGTCAACCAAACGGTAACGGCCGCCGAACGGCACGGAAGCCATCACGCGCAGCTCCGTCAGGTCGCGTACTCTTTCTTCGTGTGCATAGGCAAAGATGATGCCCAAAACATTATTTCCAAACATTATGCCTGCGCCTCCTTATCGATCATTTCCTTCGGCTCCACAACGGTGCCCTCAGAGAGCTTGCAGTCCGGGCCTACGACCGCCACGCCCCAATCGTCTCTGTTTTCCATGTCCTCCGGGCGTTTACCGATGACGCAGTTCTTGCCGATGACGGCGTTCTCCGCCACGATTGCATACTGCACCTTCGCACCTTCTTCAATCACAGCGCCCGGCATCACGATGGAGTCCGTCACAGTCGCGGTCGGCGCCACATAAACGCCGTGGAACAATACGGAGAACTCAAGATCGCCGTATACGTTGCAGCCCTCTGCGACGAGTGAGTTCTGCACCTTTGCGCCCTTTGCAATGTAATGCGGCGGCATGACCGGGTTTCTGGAATAAATTTTCCAGTCGTCGCGGGAAAGGTCAAGACCGGCCTTCGGGTTCAAAAGGTCCATATTGGATTCCCACAGGCTGTCAATCGTGCCGACGTCCTTCCAGTAGCCCTCAAAGCGGTACGCAAACATACGCTCGCCTGCGTTCAGCATGGTGGGCAACACATCCTTACCGAAGTCATTCGAGGAGTTCGGATTCTTCTCGTCCGCTTCCAGATACGCGCGCAGCTTCTTCCAGGAGAAGACGTAAATGCCCATGGAAGCCTTGTTGCTCTTCGGTACAGCCGGCTTCTCGTCAAATTCGTAAATAGAGCCGTCCGGGTTCGTGTTCAGAATACCAAAGCGGGAAGCCTCCTCCATCGGCACTTCGTAAACGGCGATGGTGCAGGCCGCATCGTGCTCCTTGTGATACGCAATCATCTTGGAGTAATCCATCTTGTAGATGTGGTCGCCGCTCAGCACAACCACGTAATCCGGGTTGTAGCGCTCAATAAACGGTATATTCTGGTAAATGGCATTTGCCGTGCCCTTGTACCAGTCAGAGCCGCTGCTCTGCTCGTACGGCTGCAAAATATGTACGCCGGCGTTCATACTGTCGAGATCCCACGGCTGGCCGGAACCGATGTATTCGTTCAGCTCGAGCGGCTGATACTGTGTCAGAACACCCACGGTCTCAATGCCGGAGTTCACACAGTTGGAAAGCGGAAAGTCGATAATACGGTACTTGCCTCCAAACGGAACAGCCGGCTTTGCGAGGTTCTTGGTAAGAACACCGAGACGGCTGCCACGGCCGCCTGCCAGCAGCATTGCAACTACTTCTTGCTTAGGTAACATGACTGATGATCCCCTCTCTGGTAGATTTCGAGCGTTCCGGCATTTTGCCGCCGCCCGTATATTGTTTCATATAAAATGAATCAGGCTTTTTTCTTTGCGGCTTTTGTGCCGGCTGCCTTTTTGGCCGCGGGCTTCTTTGCCGTCGTCTTTGTCGTCTTCGCAGCGGGCTTTTTTGCCGCCTTGCGCTTGCAGCGCAGGAAGAACACCGTGTTCTCCGGCAGCGTCAGCGAAATGCTCTGCTCAAAGCCGTGCATCGCTTCATCCACGGTGCGGATGTTGCTGCCGTTCGTAAAGCCCGTGCCGCCAAACTCCGCAGCATCGGAGGTAAACACCTCTTCGTAAACGCCCGCGTACGGCACGCCGATGCAGTAATTCTCGCGGCGGACCGGCAGGAAATTGCACACGACAATCAGCTCGTTGCCTTCGCGGTCAAAGCGGCGGAACGCAATGACGCTCTGGCTGTCGTCGTCGTTCGAGATCCACGAGAAGCCCTCCCACGAGAAATCGATCTCCCACAGCTCGGAACGGCCGAGGTAGAACGCGTTGAGCTTTTTAAAGAACGTCTGCGCCATCTGGTGCTCAGGGTATTGCAGCAAATTCCACTCAAGTTCTTCGTTAAAGTTCCACTCGTCGTGCTGCGAGAACTCCGTGCCCATAAACTGCAATTTTTTGCCCGGGTGTGCCATCATGTAGGTTGCAAAGCAGCGTACGCCTGCAGCCTTTTGCTCCGGCGTGCCCGGCATCTTATTATAGAGAGAGCCCTTGCCGTAAACGACCTCATCGTGCGAGATCGGCAAAATGAAATTCTCGGAGAATGCATAGAAGAACGAGAACGTCAGGCTGTTGTGGTTGCCCTTTCTAAATAGCGGATCCAAAGACATGTAACGCAACATGTCGTTCATCCAGCCCATGTTCCATTTATAATTGAATCCGAGACCGCCCATGTAAGTCGGCTTCGTCACCATCGGCCACGCGGTGCTTTCTTCGGCAATCATCATGACCTCCGGCACCTCGGCGAAAATCGCCTCGTTCAGTCTTTGTAAGAACGCAATGGCCTCCAGATTTTCCTTGCCGCCGTTCTTATTCGGGATCCACTCGCCATCCTTGCGGTTGTAGTCAAGGTACAGCATTGAGGCCACAGCGTCCACGCGCAAGCCGTCAATGTGGTATTCCTTCACCCAGAACAGTGCGCTGCTCATCAAAAAGCTGATGACTTCCGTGCGGCCGTAGTCAAACACCAGCGTGCCCCACTCCTTGTGCTCGCCCTTTCTCGGGTCTGCGTATTCATAGCACGGCATGCCGTCAAATTTCGCAAGGCCCGCCTTGTCGCGCGGGAAGTGTCCCGGCACCCAGTCCATAATCACGCCGATGCCCGCTTGGTGGCAGCGGTCGATAAAGCGCATAAAGTCCTTCGGCGTGCCGTAGCGGGAGGTCGGCGCAAAGTAGCCCGTCACCTGATAGCCCCAGGAAGCGTCGAACGGGTACTCCGTCAACGGCATCAACTCAATGTGCGTAAAGCCCATTTCCTGCACATACGGGATCAGCTCGTCACCGAGCTTGTCGTAAGAGAACACGTTGCCGTCCGCATATTTGCGCCAGGAGCCTGCGTGCATCTCGTAGATGTTCACCGGCTGGTTATAATGCGGGTACTTTTTCTTGTGCTCAAACCAGCGGCCGTCGTTCCACTTGTACCCCGAAATGTCGTAGTAGCGGGAAGCCGTGCCCGGGCGTGTCTCTGCGTGGAACGCATACGGGTCGGCCTTGTACGTCACCGTGCCGTCCTTCGCCGTAATGACGAGCTTATACGCGTCAAATTCCTTTAAGGGCTCGTCCGTATAGCCCTCCCAAACCGCGTCGTCGATCTTTGTAAGCGGATACTTTTTCGGATCCCATTCACAGAAATCACCGGTAATGGCGACTGCCTGCGCGTTCGGCGCCCATACGCGGCACACGGTGCATGCCTTCCCGTCCTTCACCGTGTTGTGCACACCCATGTATTCATAGGAATGGCTGTTTTTGCCGCTGCGGAACAAATAAAGCGGAACATTGCCTTCCGGCGCCGTTTTGTTTATCATCTCACTCATACGTCCTGTCCTTTCCATTCGGAACATCCCGGCGAACGCCGGCGGTGCATGCCATTCTCATTTTTGCACCCGCAGTCCGTCCGAATTTTTTGGCGCACAGCGTCTTATTTTCCTATTTTCCTTGCCGTTCAATTTAATAAAAGACGCTCTGCACCAATGTTTATACTAATAATACCACAACAAGAAAAAAGTTCAAGGGCTTTTAGCTAATTTCTAACAATAATCCATGAAAACTCACTTCGGTTTGTATAGTTTCAATAACTAACCACCGATAAAACCCACATAAAGGCAAGCTTCTCCGCCGCATTTCAGCCCACTTGCGGCGTTCCCCGTGCATTCTGTGTTTTCAGTATACTGCCCCCGCGTTAAATTCAGTGTCGGAAAAAGGAAAGTTTACTGAAACTTTCTGTAAATCCCTCCGCAAAAATCACGTCATCTCCAAATTAGCGTTTGACAAATCCCATTTTCTGTGGTAGAATACATAATACAGTTGATATGGAAGCGTAGCTCAGCTGGTTAGAGTGCCTGCTTCACACGCAGGAGGTCCGCGGTTCGAGCCCGCGCGTTTCCACCAAAAAAGAGCTGTCTCTTTAGAGACAGCTCTTTTGCTATGCTCAATCCCAATCCCCCGCTTGACAAATCCCCGAACCGTTTCCTCGGTTCACTTCATCCTACCAAATCATACACGACCTAACAAGATTTTTACTTATAAAAATCCCACCGCACCACACGGGAGCTTTCAGGGCCCGTATGGCACGGTGGGGTTATAACTTCTCTGCAAGGGGAAAACGCAGAAGATGGGTTATCCGTTTTTTTCGGGGACAAACATCATTACAAAACTAACGAGCAAAGACACACAGCAACACCAAATGGCCTTTGTCCCAAGCAGGCCACTCATCAGGCTGCCAAGGCCGGCGCCGATGCCGAACACAAAAATAACACCGAAATACGTCAGCGATTTCTGCAAAATCTCTTTATCCCGCGTTCTGAAATACGCGCACAGTGCCTCGGTGCCGGAGCGCATGTTGCCGATGCACATCGTGCTTGCATACGCGTGGCCGCGCACCTTGTGGAACGTCTGCACCTGCATGGCACATACAAACGAGACCATCGCGTTCGCAAGCGGTTCAAAGTATGCCGGCAAAAAGCCGACGACAAGCAAAAACACGATCTCGCAGAACAAAATGATCTGCCGCCAGTGGATTTTCTCATACGTCTTAAAACGAATGTGTATCAGCTCCGCAGCCGCTGTACCGATCAAAAACGATACCACCGGGATAAGGTACTTCACCACGTTCGGCCAGTCCTTCTGGAACAACGCCGTGCTCAAAAAAACAATGTTGCCCGTCTGCGCGTTGGCAAAAACCTCGCCGCGACAAAAGTAGGTATATGCGTCCTGAAATCCGCCGGAGAGAATGATGAACACTGCCGCGCGGAAGCTGTCGGACATCTGTCCGTGCAGATGAAACAGCTCAGCAACCTTCATTGGCGTGCTCCTTTTCCGGCACAGTGAAAACGACCGCCGTGTACGAGAGCACAAAGCCGAGCGCATACAGGGCAAGCGCAATGTAACTGCCGCCCACAACGCATTTTGCAATCATCCCAAGGAAAAAGCCAATCGCAAATACAGCCGCCGTAAAGCAAACGCGACCGGTATCCTCGCCGATGTGCTGTGCTGCATGCACCACCATCGCCAGCATACCTGCGTCAAAGAAAATACCCATAATGATTTCAAAAACTACCGCTTCCATTTTATACCCTCCTTCGTTTGGCGCACAAAATCTGCGCGAAATCATCTTGACTTCCCACAGCGTTACCATTATAATACTCTTATATTCATGTGTAAAATCTATAATCTATATATCTAAAATATCGTTATGATATAGCAAGGGGAACAGGGCCAACATGTACATCAGTTATGATTACTATCGAATTTTTTATTACGTTGCAAAATACGGTAACCTCTCGCAGGCCGCAAAGCAGCTTTTAAATAACCAGCCGAACATGACGCGCGCCATCAAAAACCTGGAAGGCGAACTCGGGTGCCCACTGTTTCTGCGCACAAACCGCGGCATGAAATTGACGCCGGAGGGCGAGCGCTTGTACGCCCACGTGCGCATCGCGTTCGAGCATATCGAAGCCGGCGAAGCGGAGATCACCGAGAGCCGCACGCTGCAAACCGGCACCGTGTACGTCGCCGCAAGCGAGGTCGCGCTGCGCTGCCTGCTGCTGCCCGTGCTCAAAGAATTCCGCCTTCTCCACCCCGGCATCCATATCCGCATCAGCAACCACTCCACGCCGCAGGCTATCGCCGCGTTAAAAGAGGGCACAGCGGATATTGCCGTCGTCACCACCCCCACCGCACCGTCCGCCTCGCTCACCGAAACACCTGTCCGGCCCATCCACGAGTATGCCGTATGTTCACCGTTTTTCAAAACGCTCACAAACCGCCAAGTAAAGCTTGAGGAGCTCTTAGAATTCCCGCTCATCTCGCTCGGCGCCGATACCAAATCGTTCGAGTTCTATTCTAGGTTCTTCGCCGCGCATGGCCTGCCGTACCACCCGGATATCGAAGCGTTCACTGCCGACCAAATTTTGCCCATGGTCGAAGCCGACCTCGGCATCGGGTTCGTGCCGGAAGAATTCTTGGAAAAATGGTCAAATGTCTGTCGCATCGATTTGGAAGAGAAAATACCGGAAAGAAGTGTCGTCGTCATCAAACGGAAAGGCCAACCCCTGAGCGTCGCCGCAAAAGAGCTCGAAAAAATGATCCTCGCCGCTGAAAAATAATAGCCCCGTCACCAATAGCGAAGCGACGAATAAAGTTTTTGATCGCCCCTTCACAGCACCCTCGTCAACCATGGTCAAAAGTTTTCGCCAGCCTTTTTCAAAAGGCTGCGGATTCTTAGGGCAGCGCCCTAAGTCGCCATTCGCAAATGGCGAAACCCTTTTGCCTACATAA
>OLFX01003056.1_pt1 | contig 11904 bp, 11 predicted proteins | sample 1605091 | NCBI WGS metagenome assembly OLFX01 (sample SAMEA3888906, study PRJEB22519) | human gut metagenome | biome: human gut; feature: human-associated habitat; material: faeces | place: Denmark | collected 2012
AGCGAGTCTTGAGTCTGTTACGGTAACGTGCAGGCTAAGCGTAGACAGCAAGATAACAGGGATAGCTATTGAGCACCGAAATCCCAAAGTCACCAGAGGGTCGACATAGTGGTCTGGATGGAAGACAACATATGTATTTATCGTTATGGTGAGATTTTACATACCTCTGCGGTGTTGGTTGGAACTATTCGTAAGTGCCTCAAAACATAGCGTAGTGACGAATGGATCTCCCTTAACTTCCTGAAAAAGTAACACTCAAAAAATAGCAGATTGTAAAAAAACTTGAAAAATAGTAAGTGCCTCAAAACATGGCGTAGTGCAACATAACAGTTTTTCTGTTATGATATCTACATCATTGTTTGAGGCACTTTTTTCGTCTCGTTTTCAGACGACACTGCTCCGGCAGATCTTCTGACCAGGGCAAGAGATGGTCTATCACTGATGTATCTTCCTGATGATGATTGTTTTGAGGCACTTACAGTTGGTGCTTTGCAGAGGTTTGTTTGAGTTTGATGATATTATTCATAATAGCTTTGGGTGTATGTTGGGGACTTTGGCTGGAAATGAGGTTCTGTTATTGTACAAAAAAATAGGGGAATATAATTGTCGTTTTTAATGAAAGAGTTAGGAATAGTTGAATCTGTGATTTTCACAACAAATATACTTGAAAATATTTAAAAATATACAAAAATGTGATTGAAAAAGTGAAACCTGCCACATATACTATTAATATGAAAATGAAGAGGTGTAAACAATGTTGATTAGACCTACTGAACTCATTTAAAGGTTTGCCGATATTTAATATAGCAACGAGAAAACAAACAAGACTTGCCTTATATTGTTTTACTGTAAATGGAAAACGTTTACTAAAGAGAAGTTTTTTTGAAGCCAATGCTTCTGGTAAATTAAATTTTGTGACGTTTGTAGTGTAGAAATGTGGTGGATGTGAATGGGATATTATTTTACATATTTTATTGTGTTCAAAAGTAATGCCAATGGTTTTAGTGAACCTATAGTTTTATTTAGAAATTTAGAATCAGCAAAAAAGAATAATAATGGAACAATGCATCTGTTAGATGATGATTTGAATGGAACATTAAGTGCAATAGAGTACATAATGCATTTGCCTAGAAATGAATTTGATGTATATGATTTAGATGAAGAATTTATGGCATCATCATATGATACATCACATCAAATTGTTCTTGTTCCAGATGATGTACTTATTAATCAGAAAATAGATAACATTGCCCCTATTATGTTCATATTAACTGAAGATTGCAGTGAAGATATAAAAAGCAACTGTGAAAAAAGAAATCCATTGCTAGGAACATACTATACCCATGAGTTAAACCAAGAGTTGATCAAAAGGCAGTGGGAAAAAATTTGGCTGTCAAAAAGAAAAAATGATTTTGGCTTTGATGCAGTTAATGATATTAATATTCACTTTAGGTTAGAAGGAGAAAAACTAAAAGCATTACCGGCTCTTTATATTAGCCGACAATTTGGAAAAACAAATGATTTACTGTTAGAGATATTCAATTGTAGTGAGGTAGAGAAAAAGTGTATTGATATGCAATGGAAAAACATATCGCACCTTAACACCTTGATTTCAATGAAAAAAAAGGGCATAACTTGTTGGGATGATGAGGCTGATAAAGTATATGCCGATGAGATTGTTAATCAAATGTATAAATTTGATATTAGTGTTGTGATAACTTTCCCCGGTATTCCTAAAGCACAAAAAAAGTATGGCTTATCTGCTTGTATATTATCTGAAAATGAAAAACGAGCTATTAGGATAATGGGAGTGCATAGAGCAATTGCACGTGGTGGAATTTTAATGGAATTATCATGTGCAAAAGAAGAATTGTATAAAAAATATGGAGAACTTGAACAAAGATGTAAGGATGGAACAAATAATAAATATATTTGGAAGACATTTAGCGATTTAGGAAAGCTACTTGGTAGTTGTTTTAATAATTTTCAAATAGAAGTGCTAAAAAGAGCAAAAGATATTACTATATTTTCTGATTTTCCAATAGGATTAGCAATTTTAGAAAATGATGAAGTCCCATTGCAATGTTATAAAAATATTTCTTATAGACCGTTGACTCCATTAACTAGACAATTGCAATGGGAATTACTTAAAAAAAGCCAAGTTTATTTAGGAAAAAAATGCAAAGTTGCTATAGCGGAATGTATTATCAATAATGATGAAAATAAATATGTATATCTAATGAGTGATTTGGTGAGTAGTACGCTGATTGACATGGAACAAAAATATGAAGGTTTCTCAGTTACGCATCAACAAACTTATAGTGTTGAAAGTATACTTAAATTCATTAAAAACAATCAGGATGCAGATATATTATATATTTCAGCTCATGGATATTATAATATCAAACAAAATATGGCTGGAATAATGGTTGGTGAAGAATTTTGGATGGCTTCTGAGGATATTAAGGTACCTCCAATAGTGATATTAAGTGCGTGTCATTCTAGTCCAAGAGGAATGGGGGCTGTTAACATAGCAGATATGTTTATTCGCAATGGAGCTATTTCAGTTTTAGGAACCTTTATTCCAGTAAATGCGCATAGAAATTTGATTTTGATGACAAGATTGTTTACGTATATTGTTGAGGCTCAACATAAAAGTAGACAATATAAGACATTAAGTGACGCATGGTGTGGAGTAGTTGCGACAAATGCCATACATGAATTGATGTCTGAATCAAAAAGTTTTAATAAGTGGATGCATGATACAAATAGTAAAGGAAAGCCGAGAATAATTGAATTTCAATTAGAAAGATGCGTTGGAAAGTTACGGTCAACACATATTTACTCAGATACTATAAAAATCATTAAAGAAATGTTAGCGGAAGAAGGAATGGAAGGGAAGTTTGGAAATATACTTAATGCACAAGATTTTTTTCCAGAATCATTCTTTTATCAATTTATTGGATATCCAGAAAATATTTTTTTATATAATGATATTTTTGAAGAAGCGTATAGCAACCCCCTTTTATGATTTTTCGTTTTTTTATTTCTATGAATAAGATAATCAATATTTTGATAGCTTCAAGTTTGTCGGACTAACGAGATACAGAAAACAGCAAAAAAATAATCAACAGGCAGGTAGGCTGTAAGCGCGTAAATCCTCAAACATGAGTACTGGAAAGCAAAAATCCCCGCATTTTAGTGGGGATTGAGCAGATTTTACAGAATAGATATGTACATTGAAAAATCAAGACTCTTTATAACGACTGGGGCATTCTTTTTGAACTCTGGGTGACCATGGAAGAAGATTGTCAACAAATCTGAGATCTTTGTCATCCATGTGCTGAGAAATCTAAGTAAGCAGCAGATTGAAATATTCAAAAGTATTTACCATGTTGGCTTTTGCTGTTTCGACCAATGATAAAAGGTTGGATTGCCTGTTCAGCATATTATCTGCATATGAAGATAATATGCATAACGTGCAATTCGCGGCTTTTGTATCGGTAAGAAAAACTGGGAGATGATTGATACGCTCAATGGAGTTTGCCAGTTCCGCGATCATCTATAGCATTGCAGAAACAGCAAAAGCGAATAATCTGAGCTTTTTGATTATTTTGAATATCTGCTGACTGAGATTTCGAAACATACAGATGATAGAAATATAGATCCAGAGTATATCCGGAAGCCTAAAAACGCAGAGAAAAAATGATATGGCCGTAAAAGTGGCCTGATACTTATCAAGGTACTTGGAATCTAACATTTACGAAGATGGAGATATTATCTATAATAGTGAGCATAATTTCTATTGTTTTAGGAATATATACCATTGTACAGGCAGAACGAGATATAACAAAAAGAGTGAAAAGTTTAATGCAGAAACAAGGGATGAATTGGAAAGCAGAAGAGTGAAAGAAGTATTGTAATATATATGGAAAGAAATAATCAAAAAGAAATATATGTCGAATTGTGTCGATAAAAAAGGAATGCAAAGGAAGAAAAAACGTAGTATACTGAATTAAGTAAATTCTATTATAACCTATTCAGGGAAAAAAATTCTCTATTTTAGTATTTAGTGTGATAAAATAAAATTATTTAAATAGTCTATTGATTTGGGTGATGTTTATGAAAAATACATGTTTATATCCTTTTTATGCGTATATTTTTGAACAATTAAAACATGGGAAAACTCTCTTGGATTATGAAAATATTTTTGCTTTTTCAAGGAATCATGTTTCTTGTTTGGATAATAGAAAAAAAGAAATATGGTGTAATACCAGAAATATTTTGAATTTGGAAAATGAATTAGAAAAACATAGGTATTTGGAAGAGTTAAAAAGCAAGAAAATAGATTGCGGATTATGTATGAAATGTATATCATGCGAAATATTTTATTGGAATGAATTAGAGAAGTTATTATTTAAGAATGCAGATAGGTTGGAAGCAAAAAGTTCTTTAATGTTGCCAGAGACAATAAAACAATTATTAGAAAAAAGAGAGAAACCAGTAGAACTTTATTTAGATTATCATAGAAGACATCATATTCAAAATAGAAATTGTATGGTTATTCTTAAGGGATTTAGTTCATCAACACCTATGTTGCTTAATTATGCAAGTAATGATAGTTGCTATAGGGGTGGAGGATTTTTTATCAGATGGAATGGAAAGGGTATTGCTGTTGATCCAGGTTATTTATTTGTGCAAAATTTGCATCAGGAAGGTTATTCTGTATTAGATGTAGATATTGTGATTGTTACACATGAACATATTGATCATTCGAGCGATATTAGATTATTAGATGATTTACATTATCATGCGGCAGTAAATAATGAAGATTATAGATATAAATGGAATTCTGAAGAATATACTGTAGATAAAGAAAAAGTTTCTACACATAAAATTTCCTGGTATTTAGATGCGGTTACATATGATATAGTTCAGATTTTAGCAAAAAAAGGAAGCGGATTTGATCAGAGCTGTAATGAATTGTTTAAAGTAGATGTTGAGAAAGAAGATGAAATCAGTATTACTGATGATATTAAAATGCGGATATTTCTGACGTATCATGAAATGTATAAAAATAAAGAAAAAACAGAGTTCTATAAACATACGTTTGGGGTATGCTTTGAATGCAATTCGGTAGCAGGAAGTAAAAGAGTAATTGGATATACATCGGATACATCATTATCTGTAGATGATACGTTTAAAGAAAATATGATGCAAAAATTTGAAACGTGTGATATTTTAATTGCAAATATTAGTGGAATTTATGAAGATGATATATTGCTGGAGAATAAAAAGAAAAAGCATTTAGGATATTTTGGATGTTATGAAATAATATATGAACTAATGAAAAAAAGTACATTAAATCTAAAATATTGTTTTCTTTCAGAATTTTCAAATCAAGTGACAGATATACGATATGATGTATCAAAATATATGCAAAGTGAGACGAATAAGATAGCCAAGCGTTATCGACATACGCAGCCTTTGATTGTTCCAGCAGAAAATGGAGTCACTATGGATTTAGATAGTTTGATGATTCAGTGTACAGAATGTAAAAGGTTTTCAGACAAAATACACATTTTAAGACCGTCTGGTGAAAATCATAAGTTAAGGTATGTATGTAATGAATGTATGTATTCCAATGAATAGGAGGAGGTGAAATTGAGGTGACAAAAGATAAATATATCTATGAATTAATTGATAAATGCATGCTGATTACTTGCCAGGATAATATTTTAGTGGAAAATTTTGAATTACGTGATGACTCTACTTATTATAGTGAGAATGAGAAACAATTTTACAACTGTATTAAATTTTTTGATAAAATGGAAGAAATGTGTAGGAATAAGAAAATAGATGATGCAGTTATGGATCAGGAGTTAAAATCGGTTTTAGCTTTAATGAGACAATCTGCAATGCGAAACCTATTGAATGATTTTAAAATTTATTTAGAACATACAACTATTCCAGATAAAAAAAAGAAGTATGAAGAGTTAGAAACAGAACTACAAAGACAGGATATAACATCAGAATATATAATAAAAAAAATTAAAGAGTACCGAAATTTGGAACAGAATTAAAATTAATATGAATGGGTATAGAATATGGATGAAATGATAATGGAGAATATGTTTACAACAGAGGATGAAGAATTTAATAGAAAGATGGTAAATAATGCACTAAATTTTAATAAAGAAATATTTGTGCCTGATCGAAGAGGTGGAAAAATGCAAATGAACAGCGAGTATAAATCTATTATGTTTCAAAATCGAAATTATGATTTTTCTAGTAAGATACTTGAAGAGTTTAGCAGAAAGTGGGGACTTTCTGAGTGAGACAAAATATATCATATGATGACGATGAAATTGAATTAATAAAAAAGGACTGTGCTAATGCTATTTATGATTTTGGAAAACAGTTTCATGTAATGGATAAGATGTATAAGAGTTTTGGAATGTACTATCCTAAGGAATGTAATACAAATTTTAGAGATTCATGGTTTCACTATCGTAAATTATATACTAAAAAAGATGCTATTACGGTACTTAATGAGGAGTATGGTCTTGAAGAACATTTATTGAGAGCGGCAAAAGATGCACAGATATATTTTCTGCAGCAATTAGGTGGATGGTTAGAAGTTTGGTATCGGTGCGATGAATATTTGAAGTTTAATAGCGATGAAAAAAAAGATTATACGGAGTTATTAGATAAATTTAATGAATCAGATAAAAATTGGGTATTGCAGTTATGGACAGAATATGAAAATGACCAAAAGACTTTTGCAAATTTATGCTTGCTGTATTATGAACGAAATATTGTAAACGATGAATTGCGGGAAAAAATGCAACATTTGATTCACAGTATTAAAAATACAATTTTAGAGTTAAGACTTGGAGGAGTAAATATTTACAGACCTTTAAACAATTCTTATTATATGCAGCAATGTATCAATTTATATAATGATATAAGCAAATCATTAGGAAAAACAAAAATTAAATATTTGCTTTCAGCAACAGATACGATTCGCCATTTTTGCTCAAAAAAATATACTGAAGCAGGGGCTTGATGATGCTTGTCGAATTTGTTGAGAATTTTTGTGAAAAATTTACCAATGATGGTAATATATGTCAACTTAAGTCCAGATGATGGCTTATCTATTTCTTGAAATGTAAACTTCCTGAAAATTCCCTTAAACAAAAGCTTACTTGACATAATCACTCATCCTATCATTAGGCAGTTTTTCAGGCAGATAGGTAAGAGAATGATAGACATTTACTGTTGGCTGGAGAAACTAGCTGTAAGTTCATTCAGAGCATATAATTACTTATTGAATAATGTGTGATAATTTTGTAAATTCCTGCATTAATTCATCTTCCTCTTTTATAGAATTAGCGTAGGAACAGGCATGGTCTATTCTTATATCGGAAAGTTCGTGTTGTACATCTGAATTTTGCAATAATTTTTGTCCTTCGCGATACCAGATAATTCGAGCAGATGGGTGGTCACTTAAATCAATGTATTGATTACCGTGGTATATAGTTGAGGTAGGAAGTTCTGAGTATGGTTTAAGTAGCGCAGTTAAAGTCTCTTCAAAATTCTGTTGACGTAGTCCTGTCTGGGAATCATGAAAAATAAATTCTTCAGTGAGAACTATTAATTCGTAAACAAGGCAGGAATAATCCAGTTGTTTTTGGGTAATCATGTGATGAAGTAATTCAGCTCTTTTCCATATTTTTTCCTGAGTACGAATATCTATATTTGCCATAATTTTTGGGATTATATCATAAGACCATTTGCGAATCTCATTTGTTCCTGCGAATTGTTTTGAAAAATCAGAATATTTATCTAAATAATTAGGATCTGGTTTTCCTAAATCCAGTTGAATATTGAAGTCAATGACTTTTTTTAAATAGGCGGATACATCAATGTTGGGACCATAAGCAGTTTTTATAACTTGTGCAAATTCTGATTGATCAATCGCAAGAATTGTTATGAAGTTATCAATGTCGGAAAAAATATGATGGATATTTTCTAAAACATGGATACTGTATGTTGGAAGACAGCGATCCAACTCATCAACGATAAAAATAATAGTTGTTTGTGTAGAAAGTTCTTTCAGTGAGTCGCGAACTTTGTTTAATGCTTTTTTGAGAGCGATAATATTGTCGAACGCAAAATCATCAGAATGTAATTGTTCGATGTGTTCATCCAGTTGTTTTACTATATTAATGGGATTAATTCCAATTGTATTTTTGAGCATTATACCGATATATTCGCTGGCTGAATCTTTTATAGCATCCAAAATTCCGGATTTTATATTGCTGGATTCATAATCTAATGCTTCGATGATTGCTGACAGCATAGGAATAATAGGTTCAGAATAATAATTATTTTTCCAACAGTCATATCGAACAACAAAGTATTGTGATACATTAGTTGATGCAGGAATAGCAGAAAGAGCTTCTTCTAATTTATTAAGAAGAAAAGTTTTTCCGCTTCCCCATGGTCCATTTAGAGCAAATGTAATTCCTTTATTTAAATAAGATAAATTTTTGATTACGGTAATTAGATTATCAAGATCTTTTTGTCTTTGTAAATAATCAGTCATCATAATGCTACCTCCGATATTTTATCTTTTAGAAAACTGAGGGGAGCGTCGTGCTCCCTTTAAACCAGGCTTTTTGCGTTCTTTCATGCGGGGATCTCTTGTCAGAAGATTTTTGTGTTTTAGTATATTTCGGTGTTGGGGACTGAAGTCTAATAATGCTCTGGAAAGACCATGTTGAATAGCCCCAGCCTGACCACTTATTCCACCGCCGCGGACAGTGATATAAGCATCAAATGACTGTAGTGTATTGGTGAGAATAAGTGGCTGTTGAATAGTTTTATAATGTTGTATATTTGGAAAGTATAGTTTTATATCTTTTCGGTTAACAGTAATAGTTCCGGTACCTTCAGATAAGAAAACTCGTGCAACAGCTGTTTTTCTTCGGCCTGTTCCATAATAAGATGTTTTGGGTGAACAAATGATACGAACTTCCTGTAAAAAATCATTTAGTTCGTTCTGGAGTATAAGCTGGTAATTAAGAAACTGCTTATATAAGTAAGTCCCAGAACCGATATAAATTTCACCACTTTCCTTTTGATAAATGTGAGGATAAAAGCTTCCAATGCTATAAATGATATTAAAGTATGAAGCAGTGCTAAATTTAGAAATAGGAGTTACAATGCTAATATATTCTGCTTTTAATGGATGAAAGCTCTTAATGTAAAGAATATCTCCGTCCGCTAAATAAAAGCTTCCATCTTTATAAAAAACAGGATACATAAAACCAGGTACTTCCGGAAATAGATTTAAATATCCAAATAGTTCATAAATTACATCCATAATAACTACATACTCCTTTGTCTTTACAACATGTAATGGAAGAATCAGGGGAGACAGTATGTGCTTCCTTTAGTTTTTGCTCTTTTAAGTAGCAACGTCCACATCCATTGATAAAGTCTTCGCATAATCGTTCTACAGTTTCATTGTAGATTGAGGGAAGTCGACCGCGGCGAATAGGATAGGTTTTGATACATATATGGGTATTTTCTGCGATTAACTGTCGAAATGTTTTAATTGCCATTAATTTATCTGGAAGTACAATACATTTGGCATATTGCAGAAAATTAAAAGGTTGTTTCAAAATCATGGAAATAGTAAGATCTGTTTCCGAAGCAGAATTATTTTGGTGTATTGCAAAAATCAGATCACTTATTTCGGAAAGAGGTTTATTAACCGTGGTATTTTCCCCAGATTGATAATTAGAATTACTTCCGAAGAAGTACATAATATATTGATCTATACTTAAGGTAGAGTTTTCGAGTTGATACACTTCAAGTGGATTTTCTTCAGTAGATATATTAGATTTGACAGGGTCAAAGGGATAAATGTTTTTAACTCGCTGGTCATGGAGTAATTGCTCGATATCAAATATCATACCTACTGGACAATAATATTCCTGTGAGTGACTGAGGTTAGTATTATCAGTCCTTTCAGATGCTACGATAATGGGATTTTTACCATAGTAAACAACATAATCAGAAGTTAACGATGTATTGTAGTTTTTTCTTATAAGTTTAGTCATAATAAGACCATCAACAGCTTTTATGACTGGAAGTTTATTCCATTCTTCAGGGACAAATTCTATGTGATTTTGGGTAAAATAATCATTTAATTCAGAAGAAAGTGTATACATTTGAAAACCTCCTTTGTAAAATGTAAAGATGAAGTGTAATAATTATATAGTAAATGTAAAACAAATGCAATATAAATTATAACAAATTAACAAAAAAATGAAAAGTTAAAACAAAAAAATGTACAAAATATACAAGCGGTATTAAAAATTTTAATATGGGATTAGAAATATAATTTTACATCAAATATTTTAATATAATAAAAGCAGTGGAGGGCTATACAAATGAATGAAAGGGAATCTAAGAAATATGAAGAGTTAGTAAAGCGGTTGGGACGCCAGCTTGCAAGTCGAATGAAACTTGAAAATGTTGAACAGAGTGAACTGGCAAAAAGAATAGGACAAAGTCAATCGACAATTTCAAATATTGTAAATGGAAAAACGGATACATCAATTAAAAAAATTTTTATGGCATTTGAGGCATTAGGGGCAGATCCGTTAGAGGAAATCAGATATGCTGTTATTAAAAATACTACTTCTGTTATAGATAATAATACAGTTTCAGACAGTGTACTTATCAGTAGACCGGATAATCCTGCTTTTAGAGGGCAGAAAGGATTATTTTACATATATTTTTGCTCAACTGATAAATATGAAAATGAAATTGTACATGGCGTTTTGAATATAGATGAAGAAGGAGACAACTGTACTGCAGAATTGAGAATTGGAAATAACATTTTTTCTAAAAGTGGTTTCGGTGCTGTATCAAAGGATAAAATATATAAAGGAAACGTAAGTATTTCGATACTGCAGAAAGCCGTGTTTATTAATTTAACAAGTGAGAAGTTAGGAGAAAGGTGCCAGATAATATGTCCTCATCTTTCCATTAATGATGATAAAAGAAAGTTAAAATGTAATATGGGGGTGGCAACTACAATTTCAGCTGGTGCACATAATCGTATTCCTACGGTACATCGTATTTTTATGACTCGTGATAAATTAAGTGAAATAGGAGAAAGGGAGATTCATGGACAATTACTTTTGAACAAGGACCGCATACATATTTCAGAAGAAAAGTTTTTGGAAATGTGTGAAAAAGAAAATCTAGGTAATAAATTTGTAGAGTGTTTTGAACAACACAGTTTAAAACAGGTTTACTATGAAATTAATGAGGATAGCTTTAAGGATTTACTTGTGCAGGATGCTACGGGATTTCATGATTTAAGTATTATGAGATTATATTCTGATGCACCACGAAATAATAAAATTAGTAGCAGTATGATAGGAAATTTATTTCATGGTCTTTATGGTTGGAAGAAATCTGAAAAATAAATATATATGGGGAATGCTTGAAAGTTCTACATTGAATTTTATATCTGGCATGAATAGTTTAATAGGAACACCTGTATAATAAAAACATGGATATTGAAAATACCTCAGAGTACAATATTCTGCATACAGGAAGTTGATTAATAGTCTGGATGGTGCAAATGTCAGGGTCATCATTTACAGTATCACAGAATTGTAAAAGTGTTACTGTTCAAAGACAATGTCATTAACTTAAGCAATTTGCCAATACTGCATTGATGAAAATATCAGCAGAAGGATTTGATTATGATAAAAAAGGGAATATTGAGGGATTAAGATACAATGTCTTACTGAAATTCAGGTATAACAAAAAGACAAAATCAATATTTAACATTGAAATTTGTCTAAAGATGAA
>OLFX01003058.1_pt1 | contig 11899 bp, 12 predicted proteins | sample 1605091 | NCBI WGS metagenome assembly OLFX01 (sample SAMEA3888906, study PRJEB22519) | human gut metagenome | biome: human gut; feature: human-associated habitat; material: faeces | place: Denmark | collected 2012
GAAATGGGGACCCCCGCCGGGCAGGCGGGGCCCCCGGGGCGCTGCGCCCCGAGGCACCGGAAAAGCCCCGACCACCCGAAGGGTACGCAGCACCCCACCACACCCAGAATGGATACTACAACACACGGAGGAACCATCGATTGCCTATGTTACAGATCAAACGCATGCCCGTGGGCCAGATCGGCACCAACTGCTACCTGCTGGAGGACACCGAGGCCAAGACCTGCGCCGTCATTGACCCCGGCGACCAGCCCGACGACATCGACCGGGAGATCCGCAAGGCGGGCCTGAAGCTCACCATGATCCTCATCACCCACGGCCACTTTGACCACGTGCTGGGGGTTCCCGGCCTGCTGCAGAAGTGGCCCGGCACCCCCGTCTACGTCCACGACAAGGAGGTCAACTGGAAAAAGGCCGGGGACCAGTACATGCTCCTGGCCCCGGTGGAGGGCATCCACACCGTGAAAGAGGGGGACACCATCGACTTCGGCGGCACCCCCATCCAGGTCCTCCACACCCCCGGCCACTCCCCCGGGTCGGTGACCTACCGGGTGGGGGACGTGCTCTTCTGCGGGGACACCCTCTTCGCCGGCTCCTGCGGCCGGACCGACTTTGTGGGGGGAAGCTATGGCCAGATCCTCCAGTCCCTGAAGCGGCTGGTCTCCCTGGAGGGGAACCTCCGGGTGTGCCCCGGCCATGAGGGGACCTCCACCCTGGACGTGGAGCGGGCCCACAACCCCTTCGTCCGGGAAGCCCTGCGATGAACCTCTACTTCACCGGCCACGGGGAAAAGTACGCCGTGGAGCAGACCCTCCTCACCCTCTTCCCCCAGGAGCGGCCGGTGTACCCCGACACGCCCCCTGGGGGGGACAATGAACTGGAGCTGTCCTTCTCCCGGGGGAAGACCTGGTGCACCGCCCGGGCCACCCTTCGCCGGGAAGGGAGAACCTACACCCGCCAGTGCCGGGTGCAGACCAGCCAGCTGCCCCAGGACGACCCGGTGGTGGCCACCCGCCTCACCCGGCGGACCCTCCAGCGGGCCTTTTACCTGGCGGCGGTGGACTGCCTGGGGGCCGAGCCCCCTTGGGGGATGCTCTCCGGGGTGCGCCCGGTGAAGCTCCCCACCCGGGCCCTGGCGGCGGGGGCCACCCCCGCCCAGGCGGAGGGGATGCTCCGGGACCAGTATCACGTCTCCCCCCTGCGCCGGCATCTGGCGGTGACCTGCGCCCAGGCCAGCCGGGGGGTGCAGGCCAGTTTGGCCCCCCAGGAGATCTCCTTGTACGTGGGCATCCCCTTTTGCCCCACCCGGTGTGCCTACTGCTCCTTCATCTCCGCTGCCGGGTCGGCCAACCGGCTGATCCCCCAGTACCTGGAGGCCCTGCTCACGGAGATCGACGCCGCCGGGGCCGCCGCCCGCCAGGCGGGGAAAACCGTCCGGGCGGTGTACATCGGGGGCGGCACCCCCACCACCCTGGAGGCCGACCAGCTGGCCCGCCTGCTGGAGCGGGTGGGCACGGCCTTCGCCCTGGCCCCCGGCACGGAGTGCACCGTGGAGGCCGGCCGGCCGGACACCATCACCCGGGAAAAGCTCCTGGCCATCCGGGCCGGGGGCGGCAACCGGATCTCCGTGAACCCCCAGACCATGTCCGACGCCGTCCTGGCGGCCATCGGCCGCAGCCACCGGGCCCAGGACATCCGCCGGGCCTATGCCCTGGCCCGGGAGGTGGGGGGCCTGGCCATCAACATGGACCTCATCGCCGGCCTGCCGGGGGACACCCCCCAGGGCTTCCGCCAGACCCTGGAGGAGGTGATGGCCCTGGCCCCGGAGAACCTCACCGTCCACACCCTGGCCCTGAAGAAGGGGGCCCGCCTGCGCCAGGAGGACACCCCCCTGCCCACCGGGGACCAGGTGGCCGCCATGCTGGACGACGCCTGGGCCGCGCTGGAGGCGGGGGGATACGCCCCCTACTACCTCTACCGGCAGAAGTTCATGTCCGGCGCCCTGGAAAACGTGGGGTGGACCCGCCCCGGCTACGTCAACCAGTACAACATCTGCATGATGGAGGAGCTCCACACCGTCCTGTCCCTGGGGGCAGGGGGGGTGACCAAGTTTGTGGAGAACGGGGTGGTCCGCCGGATGGCCAACCCCAAGTATCCCCAGGAGTACCTGCGCACCATCGACACCATTCGCGCGGAAAAAGCCGCCTGGGTGTGACGGGCCCGGCCTGGCTTCCCCATCCTTTGCTCCCACTTTGTGACTTTGTCCCTTGACGCGCCTGGAAGGAGGCACTACAATGTCCTATCAGCTGCAAGAGATCAACCGCCGCATCGACCAGGATGTGAACGGGTTTCTGGAGGAGTGCGACGCCCAGTACGCCGAGAAGGTGAGCCAGGCGGCGGACGCCATCCTGGCCAACCTCCCCCTGAGCCCCATCGTCCTGCTCTCCGGCCCCTCCGGGTCGGGGAAAACCACCACCGCCTTGAAGATCGAGGAGGAGCTGGAACGGCGGGGGGTCCTGTCCCACACCATCTCCCTGGACAACTATTTCAAAACCCTCAACCCCAAAACCGTCCCCCGCACCGCCGATGGGTCCATCGACTTTGAGTCCCCCAAGTGCCTGGACATGGACTTGCTCAACGCCCACTTCTCCAAGCTCTCCAAGGGGGAGACCATCGTGGTGCCCCACTTCGAGTTCGCCCGGCAGATGCGCAACGACCAGATGGGCACCCCCCTCCGCCTGGGGAAGAACGAGGTGGCCATCTTCGAGGGCATCCACGCCCTCAACGACGACTGCGCCGGCCGGAACCCCGCCGCCATGTGCCTGTACATCTCCGCCCGGTCCGATGTGCTGGAGGGGGAGGACCTGCGGTTCAAGGGCACCTGGATGCGCCTGACCCGCCGGGCCGTGCGGGACTACAACTTCCGGGGTACCGGCGTGGCCGAAACCCTAGACATGTGGGCCAACGTCCGCCGGGGGGAGAAGCTGTACATCTCCCCCTACAAGCACCGGGCCAACTACATCTTCGACTCCTCCCTGCCCTACGAGGTGTCGGTGATGAAGAACTACGCCAAGCCCATGCTGGAGGCCGTCCCCGAGGAGAACGCCCGCCGCAGCGAACTGCTGGACCTGATCCACGGGTTTGACCATTTCCTCCCCATTGACCCCGACCTGGTGCCCCCGGCCTCCCTCATCCGGGAGTTTATTGGGGGGGGGATCTACGAATATAAGTAAAATCAGGACCCGCTGCGCTGGGCTCCTGATTTTAGGGGTTGCACCCGCTGCGCGCGTCCGCCAAAGGCGGGCACACTTGCGGGTGAGAAGAATGTTTTGGCCGGCGAAGCCGGTCAAAACATACATAGAATTTGATTCCGCCGGCTGCGGCCGGCGGAAGTGCGACTCGCTAAGAGCCGGGCTGCGCCCGGTTGCTCGCTTGCATTGCGCCTGCGGGCGCTTATCTGCGACGCGCGGGCTGCCGCCCGGACCTGCTGGGAAACGGCTGCGACGCTTTTGTGACAAACCCTGGGCGTTGGCCCATTTGAATACCCAATGAAACCTGAAGGAAAGGAAGTTTTAACCCATGTCTGAAGAATGTACCCATGACTGCAGCACCTGCGGGGCCGGCTGCGACCACGTGGATGCCAAGGACCTCATCGCACCCCTGAACAAGGATTCCGCCATCAAGCACGTCTATGCCATCATGTCCGGCAAGGGCGGCGTAGGCAAGAGCTCCACCACCGCCTCCCTGGCCGCCGCCATGGCCAAGCGGGGCTACAAGGTGGGCATCATGGACGCCGACATCACCGGCCCCTCCATCCCCACCGCCTTCGGCCTCACCGAGCGGGCCGTGGGGGACGGGGAGAGCATCTTCCCCGAAGTCACCGCCGGGGGGATTGAAGTGATCTCCCTGAACCTCCTGCTGGAGAACAAGGGGGACCCCGTGGTCTGGCGGGGCAGCCTCCTGTCCGGCGTGGTCAAGCAGTTCTGGACCGACGTGCGTTGGGGCCAGCTGGACTACCTGTTCATCGACATGCCCCCCGGAACCGGCGACGTGCCCCTCACGGTGTTCCAGTCCATCCCCGTGGACGGCATCGTGGTGGTGACCTCCCCCCAGGACCTGGTGTCCCTCATCGTCACCAAGGCCGTGCGCATGGCCAACATGATGAGCAAGCCCATCCTGGGAGTGGTGGAGAACTACAGCTATTTCCAGTGCCCCAACTGCGGGGAGAAGCACTACATCTTCGGCCAGAGCAACCTGGAGCAGGTGGCCGCCGAGGAGAACGTGAAGATCCTGGCCCGGGTTCCCATGGACCCCGCCATGGCTGCCGCCATGGACCAGGGCAGCATGGAGACCCTCACCCCCAACTACATGGAGCCGGTGGCCGATGCCATCCTGGCCCATGAGGAGGCCAAGTAAGCATCCCCACACCAACACCGCGCCGGGCGGGGCGAGCCTAGCTCGCCCCGCCCGCGCCCTTTCCACGAAACAGAAAGAGAGGAACCGCCGCCATGAAACTCATTTCCTGGAACGTCAACGGCCTGCGGGCCTGCCTGCAAAAAGGCTTTCTGGAGACCTTTCAGACCCTGGACGCGGACATCTTCTGCCTGCAGGAGACCAAGCTCCAGCACCACGCCGGGCAGGTAGACCTGGACCTGCCGGGGTACCACCAGTTCTGGAACAGCGCGGAGAAGAAGGGCTATTCCGGGGTGGCGGTGTTCACCAAGGCAGAGCCCCTGTCGGTGACCTACGGCCTGGGCCTGGAGGACCACGACCACGAGGGCCGGGTGATCACCGCCGAGTACCCCGGCTTCTACCTGGTGTGCTGCTACACCCCCAACTCCCAGAACGAACTGCGCCGCCTGGACTACCGCATGACCTGGGAGGACGATTTCCGGGCCTACCTCCAGAACCTAGACGAGAACAAGCCCGTCATCCTCTGCGGGGACCTGAACGTGGCCGCCACCGAAATTGACCTGAAAAACCCCAAGACCAACCGCCGCAACGCCGGCTTCACCGACGAGGAGCGGGAGAAGTTCCAAACCCTCCTCTCCGCCGGGTTCACCGACACCTTCCGCCACTTCTACCCCGACTTGGAGGGGGCCTATTCCTGGTGGAGCTACCGCTTCCACGCCCGGGAGAAGAACGCGGGGTGGCGGATTGACTACTTCCTGGTCTCCAACCGCCTGCTGCCCCAGGTCACCGGGGCGGCCATCCACAGCGAGATCTACGGCAGCGACCACTGCCCGGTGGAGCTGGGGTTGGAGCTATGAGAACTGGCCGGGCGAGGAACCCATCCTGCCTCCCTTGACGTGTTCTTTGTTCTGTGCTATCATCAAAACAAAGAAACCAAGAAATTGGAATATTTTGATGCCTGTGGCATAGGATAGGAGGGATCGACCATGACACCTGTGGCAAAGGAGACTCCTATGGAACGGAAGCTGATTCGCATTTCCTCTAAACGGCAAGTAACCATCCCGCAGCGATACTTTGACCGTCTTGGCTTTGGCCAGGAGGCAGAGTGCATCCTGCATGGGGATGAACTGATTCTCCGCCCCATCGCCTCCCAAAGTGACGGAGCCTTTTCAGAACAGATTCTGGCAGACTTAATCGCCCAGGGATACAGTGGGGAAGACCTTTTGCGCCGTTTTAAGGCAGCACAAAAAAAGGTTCGTCCCGCTGTGGTGCGTATGATGGAAGAAGCCGATGCCTTGGCTGCCTCCAACCATCAGGGTCCCTCCCTGGATGAACTATTTGGGGAGGACTAACCCATGTATGCCCTTCGGTATCTCCCCGGTGCACAACGTTTTTTCAAAAAACTAAAAGAAAAGGGCCTGAAAGAAGCCTTTCGAAGGGCGCTGCATCATATCGCCCAAGATCCCTATGCAGGAGAACGCAAGACTGGTGACCTGGCCGGACTCTATGGCTACGATGTCTACTACAACAAGACCAATTATGAGATCGCTTACCGCATCTATGAAGAGGATGGTAAACTGGTGGTGGTCATCCTGGCCGGCACGCGAGAGAATTTTTATGAACAGTTGAAGCGGTATGTTAACGGCTAACCTGGAATGCATTCTAGGGAACCTGATTCTGCGTCGAAAAAAGATAGACGGAACCGTCTTTTCTAGCGGTTCCGTCTATCTTTTAATCACTTTTCAGATCGAGGGAAGCGTTATTCCTCCTCAGCAGCCACTTCCTCCACACGGGTGACTGCGATCGCCAAATCATCCAACTGCTTCTGATCCACCACGTCTGGGCAGTTCATCATGAGGTCGGAGGCGTTCTGGACCTTGGGGAAGGCGATGACGTCCCGGATGGAAGAGGCCCCGGTCATAAGCATCACCAGCCGGTCCAGGCCGTAGGCCAGGCCGCCGTGGGGGGGGGCGCCGTACTGGAAGGCGTTAACCAGATGGCCAAACCGCTCCTGGATGTCCTCGTCGGAGATCTCCAGGGCCTGGAAAGCCTTGGTCTGCATCTCCGGGGTGTTGATTCGGATGGAGCCGCCCCCCAGCTCCGTGCCGTTGAGGACGATGTCGTAAGCCCGGGCCCGGCAGTGGGCCTTGTCGGTGAGCATCTTGTCCTCGTCCTCGATCATGGGGGCGGTGAAGGGGTGGTGCATGGCCTGGTACCGGCCCTCCTCCTCGGACCACTCGAACATGGGGAACTCGGTGACCCACAGGAACTTGAAGTCGTTGGGATCCAGGATGCCCAGCTGCTTGGCGCACTCGATGCGCAGGGCGCCCAGGGCGGCAAAGACCACCTCGTCCTTGGCGTCCCCGACGATGAGCACCAGGTCCCCGTCCTTGGCCCCGGCCCGCTCCAGGATGGCGGCGTTCTCCTCGTCGGTGAGGAACTTCTGGTAGGAGGAGGTCACCTTCCCGTCCACCAGACGGGCCCAGGCCAGGCCCTTGGCCTGGTAGGTTTTGACGAAGTCCCCCAGCTTGTCGATCTTCTTCCGGGGGAAGTCCTTGGCGTGGTCATCCACGTTGATCAGGCGCACCGAGCCCCCGGCCTCGATGGCGCTGGAAAACACCCCGAAGCCGCAGCCCTTCACGATGTCGGAGATGTCTTTCAGCTCAAAGCCAAACCGCAGGTCGGGCTTGTCGGAGCCGAAGCGGTCCATGGCCTCCCGCCAGGGCATCCGCAGGAAGGGGGTCTGGACATCCACGTCCAGCACCTCTTTGAACACCCGCTTCAGGAAGCCCTCCTGGATGGTCTGGATCTGCTCCTCGTCCAGGAAGGACATCTCCAGGTCGATCTGGGTGAACTCCGGCTGCCGGTCGGCCCGGAGGTCCTCGTCCCGGAAGCACCGGGCGATCTGGAAGTACCGGTCAAACCCTGCCAGCATCAGCAGCTGCTTGTACTGCTGGGGGGACTGGGGCAGGGCATAGAACTTCCCAGGGTGGACCCGGGAGGGCACCAGGTAGTCCCGGGCCCCTTCGGGGGTGGACTTGGTGAGGATGGGGGTTTCAATCTCCAAAAAGCCCTGCTCGTCGAAGTAGTCCCGGCAGATCTTCACGATCTTGTGGCGCAGGGCGATCATCCGCTGCATATCCGGCCGGCGGAGGTCCAGGTAGCGGTACTTCAGCCGGACGGCGTCCTTCACGTCGGAGTTCTCCACGATCTCGAAGGGCGGGGTGGCGGCCTTGGCCAGCAGGCGCAGCTCGGTGACCTTCACCTCGATGTCGCCGGTGGGCAGGTCGGGGTTCTTGGACTCCCGCTCCCGCACCAGGCCCTTGGCGGCGATGACATACTCCCCTCGGAGGGAGGCCGCCTTCTCAAAGAGGTCCTTGGGGGTGCTGTCGTCAAAGGAGAGCTGGAGCAGGCCGGTGCGGTCCCGCAGGTCCACGAAGATCAGGCCGCCCAGGTTGCGCTGGCGCTGGACCCAGCCGCAGACGGCAATCTCCTGGCCGATGTTGGCCGCGGTGAAGGTGCCGCAGTAGCCGGTGCGGCGAAAGTTTTGCAGATTGTCCATGGTTTTCGTTCACTCCATTGTAGATTTGTTCTCTGAAAGGGCTCAGCCAGCGGTGCACTGGCGGAAGATCAGCAAAAGCGCCCCCAGGATGAGAATGTAAATGAGCATTTTGATTTTGGGATTCATAGCAATACCTCGGAGAAATTGGGTGTCGTTTCGGCGGGGTGGTGCCCGTTGTGGGGCAGGTTATGGCGTTTCCTCCTTAGTGTACTCCTGTTCCAGGAGAAAGTCCAGAACGGATTGCTGAAAGGCGTCGCTGTCGGTCACCTGGTAGGTTTTCGTCCCGCCATCGCCTCCCATGACGATGGCCCGGTCTCCCGTCAGGGAGAGGGTGTAGGACGCCTCCCCCTGGGAGAAGGTCAGGTCCACACAGTAGCCCAGGGTGACGCTCCGCTGGGCATCCTGGTCCAGGTAGTAGGGGATGTACCGCTTGGACTGGAGCAGGTCCATGAGCTGGGAAAAGGCCGGCTCTCCCTGGGAGAAGGTGAGCGTCCGGCCTTCGCCCCCCTGGAAGGCGGTGAGGTCTGCTTGGATCTGGGTGACGGCAGCGGGGTCAAAGCCGTCCCCCGCCATGGCCCGGGTCAGGGGCCGGGGGGCGATGAACCAGACCACCAAAAGGACCAGCACCACCAGTTCCACCAGGGCGATCTTATGTTTTCGGGAAAGGTGTTTCATTGCGGCAAGGCTTGCCTCCTTTGGCATCGGGCCACCGGGCCCGGGGGATGGGGGGCGACCTCAGGTCGCCGGGATTGTTTCATAGGGTTGGGCCAACAGCAGGTCCATGATCGCCTTCTGCACGGCGGGATCTGCCCGGTATGTTTGGTAACCCGGCTGGTAAGGGCCGGAGATCTGCAGCTGGGGCTCCCCGGACAGGGTGATAGAAGCCCAGGAATAGCCCGTTCCCTTCTCTGGCAGCCGGATCGCCAGGTTGGCCAAGTATCCATAGGGCGCACTGTACCCTCCGGACACTGTGCCAAAGGAATAGACCACATCATACATCTGGCTGCCCAGTAAGGTCAACAGTTCCTGGGCCGCCGGGTCCGTGGGAGAGAGGGTCACCCGACGGGATTGGGCGTCATCTGGCGCATAGAGCGCTACATGGATTGCCTGGACCTGTCCAGGGTCATAGTCTTGCCCCATGGCCTGGGCAAAGGTGCGGGACTGGTTGAAAATCGCCAGCAACGCTGCCATGACAACCACCACCACCCCGATGGCCAGCGCGCCGCTGGTTTGTTTTTTCATGATGGGTCTCCTTTCTCTTGGTGCCTCTCAGCGGAGGCAAAGGGTGCATTGCAGTCAGGGATGAAGCGTTCCGCCTAAAGGATTTCCTCATAGGGTTGAGCCAACAGCAGGTCCAGGATTTCCTGCTGGAAGGCCAGGTCCACCCGGTAGTGGGTGCGGACCCAGCCGTTGCTGCCCGCCGCCCTGTCCAGCCCGTCCATGGTGGCTTCGTCAGACCCGTCGAAGTAGAGGAAGGCCGCAGAGGCCCCCTCCTCCGGCTCCGGCTCCATGGTCAGGATGAGGGTAATGGTGTAGTCCAAGGGGACTGCATGGCCTTCGATGGCCCCCACCTCATACCCTACGTCATAGGTCTGGCTGCCCAGCAGGGCCAGCAGTTCCTGGGCGGCGGGGTCCTCCCCGGAAAGGACCACCTCCCGGGAGGGGGTGTCATGGTCCATGGCGTTTAAGTAGACGCGGACGGAGTCCACCTTCTCCGGGGCATAGTCCTGGCCCATAGCCTGGGCAAAAGTGCGGCTCTGGGTGAAGATGGCCACCAGGGCGGCCACAATCACAATGACTATGCCAATTGCCAGAGCTCCATTGTTCCGTTTCGTCATAGTAAATCTCCTTTCTCGCGGCGCTTCTGCCGTGCAGAGGGCGGGGTTTGGATGGCTATGGACGTTCCGGTCTCTCTCGTTTCCTCCTAGCGCTGGGCCAGGAGGAAGTCTAAAATCTTCTCCTGGGTGGCCTGGCCGCCGGAGATCTGATAGGTTTTCGTCTGGTCGGTGGGGCCGGCCTGGATCAGTTTGCCGCCCTGGAAGTGATAGGTCCAGGCCCACGTCTCCTCGGTGGCAAAGCTGAGATACACCACATAGCCCAAGGTGAACTGGTCATCCTTGGCAAAGGTGCGGGAGTAGCTGGGCTCCTGGAGGAGGGCCAACAGCTGGCCGAAAGCCTCCTCCTCGGCGGGGATCTCCAGGGTGGTCTGCGTCCCGCCGGTGGCGGGAGAGAGGATGGCGGAGATGGCCGTCACCCTTTCCGGGGAAAACCCGTCCCCCAAGACGGCTGCCAAACCCTTGGGCCGGAGGAATACAACGGCTATCACCACCACTGCGGCGATGAGCAGCAGCCCTACGGCCCCCACTTTCCTCTTCCTCATGGCCTCAGCCCTTTTCCCGGATGGGCTTGCCCTGGGCCCGGTGGGCCATGGCGGCGGCGATGGTCTCCACCGCCTGGGCAGGGGAGAGGGCCTGCTGGTCCCCGGTGACCATGTCCTTGATCTTCACCAGGCCCTGGGAAATCTCCTCCTCCCCCAGGAAGGCCACATAGGGGATGTGGAGCTTGTCGGCGTAGCTCATCTTGCCTTTGAACTTCTTCTGCTCGCTGTAGACTTGGGCCCGGACACCCCCCTGCCGCAGCTGGGTGGCAAAGGCGATGGCGGGGGAGAGGTCCTCGGTCATGGGGAGGATGAGGACATCGGCAGGGGCGGTGACCAGCTGGTCGTTGAGGTATCCCTGCTCCCCCAGGACGTAGAACAGCCGGGTCAGGCCGATGGAGATCCCCACCCCGGGGAGCTTCTTGTCGGTGTAGTACTCGGCCAGGTTGTCGTACCGGCCGCCGGAGCAGATGGAGCCGATCTCCGGGTGGTCCAGCATGACGGTCTCGTAGACGGTGCCGGTGTAGTAGTCCAGCCCCCGGGCGATGGTGAGGTCCACGGCGAAGTGGTCCTCGGGGACGCCGAAGGCGGCCAGGTACCTCACCACGGTGGCCAGCTCCTCCAGGCCCTGGTCAAAGATCTCGTTCCGGCCCCGGTAGCCCTCCAGGGCGGCCAGGACGGCGGCGTTGTCCCCGGTGATGGCGATGAAGTCCAAAATCTCCCCGGCGGCTTGCTCCGACACCCCCTGCTCTAAGAGGAGGGCCTTGACCTTTTCGGGGCCGATCTTGTCCAGCTTGTCCACAGTGCGCATGATGTCCCCGGCCTGGGCCTCCAGGCCCTCCATGGCGTAGAAGCCGGTGAGGATTTTCCGGTTGTTCACCCGGATGCGGAAGCGCTCCAGCCCCAGGGCGGTGAAGGCCTGGTAGATGATGGCGGGGATCTCCGCCTCGTTGGCGATGTCCAGTTTGCCGTCCCCGATGACGTCGATGTCGCACTGGTAGAACTCCCGGAACCGGCCCCGCTGGGCCCGCTCCCCCCGGTAGACCTTGCCGATCTGGTACCGGCGGAAGGGGAAGGCCAGGTCGGCGTAGTGGAGGGCCACGTACTTGGCCAGGGGGACGGTGAGGTCAAAGCGGAGGGCCAGGTCGCTGTCCCCCTTGGTGAAGCGGTAGATCTGCTTCTCGGTCTCCCCCCCGCCCTTGGCCAGCAAGATCTCTGCCGACTCGATGACGGGGGTGTCCAGAGGGGTGAAGCCGTAGAGGCTGTAGGTGTGACGGAGGATCTCCAGCATCCGCTCAAACTGGGTCTGGGGGGCGGGGAGAAGCTCCATGAAACCGGAGAGGGTCCGGGGTTTGATGCGTTCCATTTTCATGTCTCCTTAAAGATAGAATTTTGGGAGGGGCAAGAGGGGTTTGTGCTTCGTTCGGGAGGGCAGAGTACGGGGGCGGTGGGGGTTCTGCTTGGCTTGGGGCCCCTCCCAAAATTGGGGGTTGCAGCCGCTGCGCGCGCCCTGCGGGCACACTGGCGGCTGAGAAGAATGTTTTGGC